>ERZ1673698.2787-NODE-2787-length-10674-cov-7.680949_pt1 | contig 10674 bp, 6 predicted proteins | sample MGYA00580228_ERZ1673698 | MGnify/ENA primary metagenome ERZ1673698 (study PRJEB41218, sample SAMN15661768) | gut metagenome | host: Homo sapiens | place: Canada: London | collected 2015-08-20/2019-03-30 | study: EMG produced TPA metagenomics assembly of... | reverse complement strand
GTGGGAATATAGCTGTGGGCCGGGCTCTGGTATTCAGAGCCCGGCCCACTGCTATATCCAAACGGCTCCTCATGGGGCGGTAACTATCCCATGGGGCGGTGATTTCCTCATGGGGCGGTCGCTGAAAACGGCATTATTCCGCGAAAAAGGGAAATGTGCTAACCGCCACATGAGGAAGTTACCGCCCATGAGAAACAGGAGAACGCTGCAGACCTCAGTTGTGGCTGCCGTCAGTGCCGTCAGTAGAGGTGGAGTTGTCGCCGCCGTTATTGTTGTCGCTATTGTTGGACTCGTCTTGAGACTTCTGCTGTGCCTCTTGGTCAGCCTTCTGCTGAGCCTCTTCCTGAGCTTGCTTGGCGGCATCTGCCTGCTGCTTGGCCTGCATCGAGGCGGTGACGTCGGACTCGGCCTTCTGCAGTTTAGAAATCGCATTATTGACGTCGGATTCGGACGGACTGGTCCCGTTCATCACCGTATTGGCCTCGGTGATGGCGTTTTGCAGCGCGGTGCGGGTGTTTTCATCGGCCACACTGCCCGCGGAATTATCCAGCGTGCCCTGCGCCTGCGAAATAGCCGAGCTCAGGTTCGATTTCAGTGTGTTGGTATCGGCCGTCGCCTTTGAAGTATTAACGGCCTTGATCGCGTTGTTGATGGCATCCGTCTTGTCAGCCATGTCGCTGGCATCATTCTGCAGCTCTTTAGTGTGAGACTTCAACTCAGTGGCGTTGAGGTTGGAATCGCACTTGGCGGTGTCAGCCGGATTGCCGGCGTCTTGCAACGCCTGATTCAGCGTGGTGAGCGTATTGGCATCGGCCACATCGCTGGTGGATGTTTGCGCGCTGGTTTGGCCATTGGATATGGCGGTGGTGAGCTTCTTCTGAGCATTCGTGTACTGCTTGGCCGCTACCTTGCACTCGGCCAATGCCACGGCTTGGCTCGCCTTGCTGCTGTTGGAATGCCACCAGAGCAGGCCGGCGACAACCAGCGCTATCACGGCGACTACTGCTACGGCAATGCTGACGATCTTGCGGGTGTTCTTTTTGCCGCTACCGCCGTGACGAGGCTCGGCGCCATCGGAATCGTCCTCATCGGAGACCTGATCCAACGGAATGGAGGGAGGCATCACAGCAGGCTGAGCCTGTGCCGAAGCGGCCAGGGCGGCCGGTTGGAACACCTGTGTGGCTGCAGCATCATCGGCAGACGCTACTTGCGTTGCCGGCATGGCAACGGTCTCACCGGATACGGTGGATGATGCGCCGTATGCCTGTGTGGCCGTAGCTGAATTAGGTTGGAACACCTGTGTTGCCTCGGCATCTACCGCAGGCTGCTCGGCCTGATTGGGTTGGAACGCCTGTGTCGCGGCGTTTGAAGCTACCGAAACAGGCGATGTCGCCGGTGCCGCTGGTGCGGCTGGTGCTGCTGGCGTCACCGGCGCTGTCGGTTCCACCGGGCGGAAGCTTTGCGTCGTCTGATCCCAAACGTATTGCTGCTGGCCGGGCGCAGCGGCGATTGGTGTTTCGGATACTACTGGCTGCGTGGCTGCCGCCGGCTGTGGTGCTTGTGCGGCAACCGCAGCTAGGAATTGCGGCGAGAACGGTTGCGTCATGGCCGGATCGATGGGCTGCGTCGGCTGAGCGGCTTGTACGGTCGGCACAGCTTGCGTGGGTTGTGAGGCATACGCTACTTGCGCGGGCTGCACAAACTGTGTGGGCTGTGTGGGCTGCGCAGACTGCACAGATTGCGGGAACTGCAGAGCCGGTGTGGCTTGTGTCGCTGGCTGCGCGCCATATGCTGCCGTCTCTTGCCCGGGAATCGGAGGAACCGTTGGCCTGACCGGCTTTTCGGGCTGCTGGAAGTCGAACTGGAACCCGCCATCGCTGTTGGTCATGACATCTCCTTGGGATTAAGCAAATGGCCGGCATCCGCCGGCCGAATGGTACGTCGCAACGCTCAGTCGTCGATGTGCGCGCGGTAGAAATTCTCGTAGGAACGGCTCGGCGTCGGACCCCGCTGGCCCTGATAATGCGAGCCGGTGCCCTTGGAGCCATAAGGGTGCTCAGCGGGCGAGCTCAGCTGGAAGAAGCACATCTGGCCGATTTTCATGCCAGGCCATAGTTTGACCGGCAACGTCGACACATTAGACAGCTCAAGCGTAATATGCCCCTCGAAACCGGGGTCAATGAAGCCCGCAGTCGAATGGGTGAGAATCCCCAATCGGCCCAGTGAGCTCTTGCCTTCCAGACGGGCGGCAATGGACGGGTCCAACTTGACGTATTCCCACGTGGAACCCAGTGCGAACTCGCCAGGGTGCAAAATCCACGGTTCGTCGGGAGCCACCTCGAACTGTTCGGTGAGCGCGCCTTGGTTTTCCGCCGGATCGACATAGGTGTAGGCGTGGTTATTGAACAAACGGAAGTACCGATCCAATCGCACGTCGATGGAAGCGGGCTGCACCATTTCGGGGGTCCACGGATCAAGTGAGATATGACCTGCGGACTGTGCGGCGAGAATGTCGCGGTCGGACAGCAGCATGTGAAAAACTCCTTGGGCAAATAAATACTGCCTTCAAGTCTAGCGCCTTGGGCGGAAACGTGAGAGGCTCCTCACGCTTCCGCGGTCCATCAATCGCAAGTATTCTCAGGTTTTTCTCAGAGAAACTTAGAGGTAGACCCAGAAAGCAGTGGTTATATAAAAGATGTCAGCGGAAAGCTGATCAGGAGCCGCAGCAGTTCCCGACAATTGAACCCCCTTTCTTCTTCTCTCTCCTTTCTCTCCCCGGCGGGCAACCGCCGGGGTTCTTTTTGTGCCCTGAATCATTCCCCCGAATGACCGCCATTCCCAAGCCATAGCGGTACACTAGCTGTGTAATCGGCAGGAAGGGGGCACCGATGGCCCGCAACGATGAGGACTACGATTTCTTCGGCGATGGTCAGTATGACGATTCGCGCAGCTCACGTCGTGCACAGAATCGACGCCCATCCAGGCGGGATGCCGGCCGGCGATTCGCCGCTACAAAAGCCAGCAGCCCAACGTCGATATTGTGCCGCAGACTTGCCGTTGTCAGCGGACTGCTAGCCGTCGTGGTATCGGCCACCTCGGCGGTTCATGAGATCGCGCCTTACGCCATTTCCTTTATGACGGCAGTGCCAGGACGATACATTGCGTTGACGGCGGCGGTGCTTATCGGCATCACCCTGATTCTGGTCATCGCTGCGCGAGTCACCATGCCTCGGTACGCCACTCACGGGGGAGTGGGCGCGGGCGGCATCATCGCACTGGTGTGCGCCATAGTTTGCTTGGTTATCGGCGTGGCCGTGGGCGTATTGTTCCCGGAAGGACTGATTCAGCAGTCGAACGACAAGGCACCCGTCGAAGATACCGCACAGATGGAGCAAGGCATCGAACAAGCTGCCGGCGCGTGCAAAGAAGGATGGCAGGGGCTTGATACGGGCGGTTTGCCGGGCATCACCACCGTACAGATGTGCACTGATCCGAGAGTGGCCTTCGTATCCTTTGAATCGGAATCGTCCGCAGCCATCAGCCGGGCACCTATCGAAAGCAAGATTTCCGAACTGCTGAGCCAATACGCTGATAATGAGCAAACGAAAGGTGATTGGCGATTGCTGAACGGCAAACGCTGGATGGTGTTCGGCGAGGCCAGCAAGATGACCGCACTGCAGCAGCAGTGGGGCGGCGAACTTGAGACAATCACCGCAGCCGCAGATACCGCAGACAGCGGTAACGCCTGACAGATTGCCGGTATCCCTTGAAAAGTCCCAAGGCGATTCGGCGCGGATTACCCAATGTGATTGAAATCATGGTCCATCGTTTTCCGCACAGCGCGCAAGACCTCTATATTGGAATGGTATGAGCAAAGAAGCGAATGCCAGCCAGCCTCTGATCGGCCGCGAATCCACCACTGTGCCCGGACGTTTTGGCGAGCCACTCACCGTGGAACACAGCGTCACCTCGCGCGGCGGCTTCGACCAGCATGCCACGCATCCGCTGTTCCTGTGCCTGCATGGATGGGGATCCAGCGAAGAAGACATGGCGGACATCATGCGCCTCATCGCTCCATATAACGACTTCGTGGCACTGCGCGGGCCGCTGACACTCGCGCCGGCCCGTGAAGGCAGTCCCGACCCCGGCAACTACGCGTGGTTTCACGATGCCCTGCCTATCGGCGATGATCGTGACTACGACGCGTATGCCGCCGCCACAGCAGTCGACCGATGGGTGGCCGACAACATTCCCGCCGACCGTGACGTGGTGCCGCTTGGGTTTTCGCAAGGTGGGCTGGTCGCCGTGCATTTGTTGCGTATCAATCCCGAGCGGTACCGGGCCGTCGTCTCCCTGTCCGGCTTCAACGCACCCGGTCAGGTGCCCGGCACGGCCCCCGCCGACTCTCGCCTGGCCGATTACGATATCCCCGTGTTCTATACGTACGGCAAGAACGATGGCGTAATCCCAAAATACGAACTGTTCGCCACCGCCGCTTGGCTGGAAGAGCATACGTGGCTGAAAACCAAGAGCTACCACGGTCTGGATCACAATGTGAGTCTTGAGGAGTTCGCCGATTTACGCCAGTGGCTACTTGACAACGACATTACTTCTGGCGTGCTGTAGTCAGCCGCCATTACTGGAATTGGCGCGGCCGTCGCAGCAATCGGACATCGAGGGCGCTTGTGGCTGACTCGGTCATAGACTGTTCTCCCATGAGCGAAGTGAGCACTGCAAGCACTACTGCACATACTGAAGAGAATCATACGGAAATAGCAATCCCCAACTTGGCTCCCCTCAGAGAAGGGAGCAAGGGAAACTAGATGCCGGAATCAGCGTCCACTTGCATAACGTAGATGTTGCGCCTCAGGGAGCGGGCTTGGGCTCGGTTGATGTCGCCGGCTTCGTACATGTCCTGAATCATACCGAGTTCGATACCGTAGCTCTCGCGCTTTACGTCCTCGACCTGCGTGATGGTTTCCGTAGTGCCGCTCATGGTCGGACGTGCCTGCAATGAAGCCTCGGCACGACGATAATCCAGCAACAGTGCCGAACAATGCTCGGTGTTGTACGTATCCTGGCCCATCTCGTCAATAAGCCGACCGATAACATGATGAATCGCCTCGACCTGCAGTTCGCGGGTGCGCGCGAAAATCTGGTCCTCGCTCACCAATGGTGTGGTGTGGCGAATCTTGGACACCGTGCGTTTGGCGTAATTGCTCATCTGCCGCTGGAACATGCGTACGCGACCGCGAATCTGCGATACCGCATGCCCCGAAGTCGGATCAGTGGAAGTGTGACGCAGCGTATTCATAATCTGGTCAAGCATGCGCTCGCAGGCTTCGACGTTCAGCTCTTGCGTGGCCGTATCCGCCGCCGGATGTGCTTTGGTGTCGGCAAGCCGGTCGCGCACGAATTCCTTTTCCCAATGCAGCGCTTCGATCTGCAATTGCTCGAATCCCTGGGGGTCGGTATCGCCGATGCGCTGCTGCAATCGCCCGATGCGCTTGGTGTACTGGTCGATTACCATCAGAATCGCACGACGATTCTCTGGCGTGATGCGTCCGGTCAATTCCTCCACCGTGGCGCGTAACACATCGATGGTCACCGGAATTATTTCCGCGCTGGGATCCTTGCCACGGTTCGGAGCCAATAGCGGTAACAGGAAGTTGGCCAGCAGCAAGGTCACGATAATCACGCCTGACGCAATGAAAATCAGCTCGTCACGCATCGGGAACGGCGCACCGCCGGCAATGTAATACGGGATGGTGAACATCAATGACAGCGTGATGGTTCCCTTGGGGCCGCCAAAGGTCATCACTGCGGCCGAGCGCCAGCGTTCGGGTGTCATTTTGCGGCGCTGGCCGGAGATTGTATCTCGCGCCACGCGCAGCATGGCCGCAATCCAGAAGAATCGAAGCGCGATTACCACCAGAGTGACCAGCAGAATAATGCCGATCAGCACGGTATTGCTGATATACGGGTCAGACCAGCTGGCCCTCATGGCGCGCGGCAGCTGCATGCCCAGAAGAATGAACACCGCACCGTTGAGCGAGAAACTCAGCACACCCCATACTGAAGTGGAAACGATATTCGTACGTGCCACATTCGGCCCCACGCCGGTACGGTCGAATCGGATGAACAGGCCAGCGGCCACCACCGACAGAATGCCGGACACATTGAATTCCTCCGCGCCCAAATACAGCAGGAAGGGCAGGAACAGTTCCATCAGAATACGTGTGGTGGTGGTTTCCCAACCGAGGGATCGCACGGTCTCGAATAGCCAGTTGGCCGCTGCTGCTATCACCAGGCCAAATAAGGTGCCGCCAAAGAAGGAGATCACGAATTCGCCGGCGGCCTGCCCCACGGCGAATTCGCCAGTGAAGGCGGCGGCCAGAGCGAACTGGAAGCCGACGATGCCGGAAGCGTCATTGAAGAGTGATTCGCCTTTCAGCACGCTGCGCTGACGCTGCGTCAGCGAGGCTTCTTTACCTAGGGAGCTGACGGCCACCGCATCGGTCGGGCCGAGTGCCGCGCCGAGTGCTAAGGCTGAGGCTAAGGTGATGGACGGCCAGACGGCATGCAAAGTGAATCCGACCGCCGCCATCGTGACGATAGCCAGTCCGATAGCCAGCGATAGGCTCAGATCCAGCGTTTTCAGCAACGCCGACTTATCGATTTCGTGCGCTTCCAAATACAGCAGCGGCGCGATGAACAGCACCATGAACAGTTCCGGGTCGAGCGTTGCATCCGGGAAAAACGGCAGATACGTAACCAGCACGCCCAGCACAATCTGGACCAGCGGTGTGGAAACCTTCGGTACGAAGCGACTGGCAAACGAGCTCACCACCACCGCCGCAATGATGCATAGGATGAGCTCAAATACCGCCATGTTGCCGCCTTCTCGTATTTTTTCTCCACCAAAAGTATATGGGAACCATGAAGAAAACGTTAAGATTGCGGCCGATTATGCACATCATGAGACGATATGAGAAAAAGGCATACACTCGTTGGTATGGAATATGACGAGGCGATGCGCTGCGCACTGGAACTGGCCGGTCAGGCCGCAGCCGCTGGTGACGTACCGGTTGGTGCGGTGGTGCTGGATGCGGCCGGCCAGATTGTCGGGCGCGGATACAACACGCGTGAGGCTGATGGCGACCCGCTTGCCCACGCCGAAATCATCGCCATGCGTCAGGCGGCCCAAGCCTTGGGCGCTTGGAATCTCGCCGATTGCACGCTGGCCGTCACACTTGAGCCGTGCCCGATGTGCGCGGGTGCCTGCATCCAGACCCATATCGGCACCATCGCGTTCGGTGCCTGGGATCCCAAGCTCGGTGCATGCGGTTCGATTTGGGATATTCCGCGCGATCCGCATATCGGCCATAGTCCTGAAGTGCACGGCGGCGTGCTGGAAGGCGAGTGTCAGTCCATCCTGACTGATTTCTTCGCCCAGCGGCGATAGACACGGACGCATTACTTACCTCACGCAACCAACACGCGGCACCAAGGCAACATATTCCATTTCTTCTACCATCGAAACCAGTAGTGCAATGCAAATCCACACACGTCGAAGGAGACAATATGGCCGAGAACACCTCCACTTTCACCGGCGCCGCCGCTGACGGCACCGCACTCACCGCCGTCTACCTGACCCAGCCCGCCGCCAATGTGGCGATCGGTCTGGTGTTTGCCGGCAGCGACCTGCCGCACATCGTCCACTGGGGCCGCCCGCTGGCCAAGCCCGACACCCTGCTGGCCGCCTATGACGCCCTGAAGCCGCAGCGCGTGTCCGGCGCGCTCGACGACACCGCCTGGCCGTCTATCCTGCCCACCCAGGCCGAAAGCTGGATCGGCGAGCAGCGCGTGGTGCTGCGCCGCGCCGGCGTCGAGCTCTTCCCCAAGTTCACCGTGACCAATATCGAGGCCGGCGGCGTGCTGGAAGCCACCCTCGATGCCGTGTCCGGCGAAAGCTACACCGATGTGGCCGGCCATGCCCGTGCCACCGGTCCGGTCCGCGTGCCCGGCGTCATAGTCACCGCGCGCGATGAGGAGCAGGGCGTGGAAGTCGAATGGCACCTCGAACTGCTCCCCGGCGGCCTGGTCCGTCAGAAGGCCACCGTAACCAACCTGTTCGGTGCAGACGCCGGAGCCCCGCTCGAGATCGGCAAGATCGAGCTCGGCTTCCCGCTGCCCGAATCCGCCGGCGAAATCCTCACCACCACCGGTCACCATCTACGTGAACGCAGTCCGCAGCGCCAGCCGCTGACCGTCGGCCGTTTCGAAAAGCCGCAGCTCGCTGGCCGCCCTGACTTCGACGCATCCCTGCTCCTGACCGCCGGCGTGCCCGGTTTCGGCTTCGAGCATGGCGACGCCTATTCGGTGCACGTGGGCTGGAGCGGCAACTCCGTACTGTCCGCCGAACGTCTGCCCTACACGACCGGCGTAATCGGCGGCGGCGAACTCCTGTTCGGCGGCGAAGTGACGCTCGCCGGCCCCGGCGAAGGCCAGAACTCCTACGACACCCCGTGGCTGTTCGGCTCCTATGGCGATGGCCTCAATGAGATCGCCGCCCGCTTCCACTCCTACGTGCGCTCCCTGCATCCGCGCCTGTTCTCGCACGGCCGTCCGGTGATCCTCAACACGTGGGAAGCCGTGTACTTCGACCACAACTTCGGTACGCTGAAGGCACTCGCCGACAGGGCCGCCGACTCCGGCGTGGAACGATTCGTGGTGGATGACGGTTGGTTCGGTTCCCGCCGCGACGACACCTCCGGCCTCGGTGACTGGCAGATTGCGCAGGACGTCTGGCCCGATGGCCCGAAGTCCCTGAAGGCGCTCGCCGACTACGTGCACGCCAAGGGTATGGAATTCGGCTTGTGGTTCGAGCCGGAAATGGTCAACCCCGATTCCGATGTGGCCCGTAACCACCCTGATTGGATTCTCTCGCCCACCGCTGGCCGACTGCCGCTGCAGGGCCGCACTCAGCAGGTGCTCGATCTGACCAATCCGGATGCGTTCGACTACATCTATGGCTGCATGGACCAGCTTGTCGGCGAGCTTGGTATCGACTACATCAAGTGGGACCACAACAAGCTCGTCACCGAGCCCGGTTCCCGCCGCTCCGGCCGCCCGGCCGTGCACGCGCAGACCCTCGCCGTCTACAACATCTTCAAGGGCCTCAAGACCGCACATCCGGGCCTTGAGATCGAAAGCTGCTCCTCCGGCGGTGGCCGCGTGGATCTCGGCATCCTAGAGCACGCTGACCGTATCTGGGTCTCCGACTGCGTGGACCCGGTCGAGCGCGCGGACATCCAGCGCTACACCTCGCTGCTGGTGCCGCCGGCGATGATGGGCGAGCACGTGGGTGCCAGTCCCGCGCACTCCACCCAGCGTGCCACCAGCCAGGAACTGCGCATGGCCATGGCGTTCTTCGGCCACATGGGCATCGAATGGAACCTGTTGAAGGAGCCGGACGAGGCGCTCGCCAAGCTGGCCGTGTGGGTGGCCGAATTCAAGAAGCACCGCGACTGGTTCGCCATCGACACCTGTGTGCACGCCGACTCCAACGATCCGGCCGTGCGCTTGGATGGCATGGTGATGCCGAACCGCGACGCCGCCATCTACCGCTTCACCCAGCTGACCACCAGCCAGACCTATCCGGCCGCGCCCGTGCACCTGCCCGGACTTGACCCCGAGCGCACCTACCGCGTCAGCCCGCTCGACCCGAGCTTGGATTTGACCGGTCTGACCAACGGCCAGAGCACTCTCGGCTGGTGGAACGAGGAAGGCGTAGTCCTGACCGGCGAAGCCCTGCAGCGTTACGGCATCCGTCCCCCGTCCCTCCACCCCCAGCAGGCAGTATTGCTCAAGGCTGTGGCGTTAAGCTGACAGCCTAGTAGGCTGTCAGTAGCCACGGCCTGAGCGAAGCGACAGCTGAGCGAAGGTGGGATTGAGCCTTGCCGATAGGCAAGTCCGTAATTGCTGGTCGTGGCGGAGTAACTGTGGCGAAGCAACGTTCTTGGCTCCCCTCTCTGAGGGGAGCCAAGAACGGCCTACCCAATATGCTTCACAATCACGCGACTGGCGGCGGCTTTGGCCCAGAGCTGCCAGTCGTGGTTCATAATCGTGAACTTGACCGGCTGGGTCTGGCTGTGACGGTAGAAACGAATGCCGTCACGTAGCGAATCGGTGCCGAGCTTGGCCAAAAACGCGGACTCCCCGGCAATCATCACATGCCCGGGCATCGCGATGTTCGCCACCGTAGCCACCAGCGATCCCAACCGGAAACACGTCCGGTTCACCAACTGCGTGGCCTGCGGCACGCGTCCCTTGGCATCGCGCGCAAAGTCCTCAAAACTGACCGCGCGACCCACAATCGCAGAGTACTGTTCGGCGATCGAATCGTCAGTCAAGCATTGTGAACAGCCGATATGTCCGCTGGTGCAGCGCGGCCCCTCCGGATCGATAAGCACGTGGCCCACCAGACCATAGCTCTTATCCGGGTACTGTACTGGCTTGCCGTTCACGGCCAGCGAATAACCAACACCCACGCCGATGGTCACCACGGCGAACATATCCACGCCGACACCCGGCCCGAACCAGGAGGCATCCACCAGCAGAGAATCGATATCATTGAACACCCCGCACGGCAGGCCGGTCGCCTCTGTGGCC
>ERZ1673698.2776-NODE-2776-length-10716-cov-14.385986_pt1 | contig 10716 bp, 1 predicted proteins | sample MGYA00580228_ERZ1673698 | MGnify/ENA primary metagenome ERZ1673698 (study PRJEB41218, sample SAMN15661768) | gut metagenome | host: Homo sapiens | place: Canada: London | collected 2015-08-20/2019-03-30 | study: EMG produced TPA metagenomics assembly of... | reverse complement strand
TAAATATGAGCCCCTTTCAGGGGCGCTGTCGCCTCTTTACCAACCTTGATTTTTAAGGAATTTTGAACACCCTACCCTTCAGGGGCGCTGTCGCCTCCTTACCAACCTTGATTTTTATGGAATTTTGAACACCCTACGTCTGACCCCCCATTTTTTTCGTTGTCCCCAATAAAAACAAAAGCGCCGGAGCATTCTCCGGCGCTTTTGTCATTATAGCTTTTGTCATTATATATAAATCAGAGCACATTATCTATACATACATCAGAGCGACACCTTCCCGACACTCTCGCCCTCATCCGTGCGTGCCTCCACCACATAAACGCCAGTGGGGAGTTTCAGGGAGAGGCGTGAGACATACGGCGTGAGTTTGTACACCGTGCGACCATCTGCCGCCACGATACGCACATACGTCAGGACATGCGCTGCAGAAGAAGAGATCGTCACACTGCCGTTATCGGCCTGTATGAGCGGTTGCGTGAAATTCTGTTCATCCTCCAGGGCAGGACGCTCTGAAGAGAGGATGAAATAACGGCCCGTCGTCACTCCCGGCACCTCCACCTTCACGCAGTCGGCATTGCCATTGCCCCGCAGCGGTGTCACGGCCCCCGTCTGACTATCGAGCAGCGAGAGTGTCTCGCCAAACGAGCGCATGCCCGAGAACGTGAGCTGCACAGGTTCTTCGCTGTTGCTCAACACACCCAAGGGGACGCGCCAGAGCGAGCGGCGTCGGTTGATGGTGCTCGTGCGGTTGCCGGCCAACGTATATACCATCGGGATTTCCTGCAACGAGTTGTCGAGCAAGAGTTGCATATCCTCCGCAGCCTCGTAGCCGTTGACCGCTGTGGTGTCTTTCACCACCAGTGCCTCACTCCCCTGCCCGCTTCGCGAAGCGCGGATGCGGAGCATAGGAGCCTCAGCACGTCCGATGGCTGGAGCACGCAGCAGCGTTCCGCTGGTGTGGAGCGATGTCTGCATGTCGGCGGTGAACTTCAAGGTGATGGTGTTCGTGCCCTCTTTGCCTTCCACGAAGAAGCCCTGTCCCGATGGCAGACTCGCAAGCGCGGCCTCCGTCGTGCCGTTCACGGAAATCCATTCTCCGGCATTGGGCTGGCGCATCGCCCCTTCCTGTCCGCCGGCCGTCAGCACCCAATATTTCGCCCCATTGAGTTGGGCCTCATTTTCTTTGAAGAACTCGTTGAGGTCGAGGGCGCAGGCAAACGGGTTGCCCACGAGGAAGAACCTGTTGTTGGCATTCTCGTTTTTGAGCGTCACGGTCAGGTCGGTGCCAGACTTCAACTGGTCGGTCGCCAACTTATGATGATACGTGCGGTCCACAGTATAAGTCTTCCCGTCCGTCTCGTTCAATTCCGTGTAATAGCCATAGGCCGTGTCTTCCTTCGGCAAACGGAAGAGCGACTTCGTGTATTTCTGCGCCCCGATACCGATGCCGTTGACTTTGACAGAGAAGCCACCCTGCGAATAAGCCTCCCGCACGTCGTTGTAGACAGCGCTCCAGTTGGCGGCCTGGTAGATATTCTCCGTCGTCGTGTTCACATTGGTTTCCTGCGGATTGTTGGCCGAATAAGGCTCGAGGTAGTAAAGCTTAGGGTTGGCCTTGTCCCAGCTGCGCTGATAAACGGCTGGCGCGAAGCGATGGTAGTCTGTCGTGTTGTAAGTCACGTTCTTAAAATAAGGCGTGGCCTGGCAAGCATCGTTGTTAGGCGCATACCATTCTCCCGCGTAGCTCTGGCGCAGCGGCGAACCGAGGGTGTACCATCGGTCGGGAGTCAGCGCATATTCCACCCACGCTTTCTCATAGCTGAGGCGTTCGGCATGCAGCAATTCGCCACCGCTCTGCACCACGAGGTCCTTACTTTGATAGGGCGTGTAAATGCCGCAAAGGTTGACGCCCTTATCGGCTTCCGGTGCTGCCAGAAGCGCATATTCGATGTCGGGCGTTGCCGTGCGCTGTTCGCCTTCGTGATCGACGAAGTTGAGGAACTGGTCGTCGGTGCTGGCATAGTTGGTCTCATAGAGTTGCGGTCCGGCCTTGTCGGGCGTCACGATGACACTGGTGTGGAGCATCGGCACATAGCCCTGCGCCGTACCGTTGGCGGCATTGGTGGCATAACCCGTCTCCGTATCGGCTTTGAAATGCAGGTCGGCGAGGTCGGCGCGTTGCCAGTTGGCATCGTTCGTCCAGTCGGTGTTTCCGGCTGCTCCCGTCCATTTCTGGTATTTCGGAACGATGATGAGGTCAACGAGCACATTGCCGTCACACACCGTTGACTGCGTGGCATTGCCTGCATTAAAGAGCTCCCGATAGTTGAAGCGGAGCGTATAGACATATCCCTCGCGCGGCTGGAAATCGCTGTTGAAGACGATGTCGGCATGGGCATTTTCGGGGTTTGTCGTGCTGGCTTCGAGCGTTTTGAGCTGGCCCACGATGCGGAAGTTCTGCACACTGATGCCAGCGCGTTCTTCAGCAGCCATCGTTTCATACGCCTTCATATTGGGGTCGTTGGTGCCCGCGAGGAAGACGTCCGTACTGACGCTGGTCAAACCGATGGCGCCATCCGTCACCGTCTCGATGCCGCGCAAAGGCACGCGCAAGACATTGGCGGCACTGCCGTCGGCTCTGGCCCTCACTTCTGCCACGGCGGCCAAACTGCTGCGCACTGGCACGTTGGTGAGCTTATCGGGATACTTATATTGGGTGCCATGCAGACCGTCGAAGAACTGCGGTGCCTGTCCGCTCACTTTGATGCCCACCTGTTGAGGGTCGTAGCAATATTGCGTGCCGTTGCCGTCTTCATGGTCGATGGGCACCACCGTCACCTTCAGGATTGTGCCCTGCTTTGTGGCGGCAGGCACATAGACGTTACACGTGTTGTTGAGCAACACGAGCGACGCCACCTTGTCGGCACTATTAAGCGTGAACTGATGGAGCACGTCGATGACGCTCTGCTCGAGGGTATATCCCTCGTCGTTCTTCGGTGCAGCGCCCGCCACGGTGGTGGCTTTGGGATAGAAATGGCGGAAAGCCAAGAGCGCCTCGCGGAGCGAAATCTCGTTGGAGAGGCGGCTTTCGTTCTTTTCTAAGACGCGCCAGGTGGCGTTGTCGACATTGATGCACACGTCGGTGAATGCGTCGCCCACATAATCGCGCCACCAGTCATACTGCACAATGCGTTCGCCGATAACGCCATCCAAATTCTCTCCCACCTGCTTGACGCTGAGCGAGACGCTCTTGCCAGCGCAGGTCTGGGTTTCGTGTTCAACGGCGGCCTCGTCGTCGGCATCCGTCACCACGCGGATGGGCGACTGGGTGCGGAACTTACAGCGGACGCTGCATCGCGTGTTGATCTCAAACGACTGGAAGGCATTGGCCAGCGTGACGGGGTCGTCGGAGAAGCGTGGCACAAAGAGGAAGTAATAGTCGTGGTTGGGCTTGATTCTCGGCTCCTTCACCTTGTCGCTGATGATGAAATGGCGCACACCAGCACTGGTGACTTCGCGAGAAGCCATGCCGACAGTGGCCGCCACAGCGTCTCTGTATTTGAAGACTGGGAGGTCTTCGAATTTGGTTTTAAACTCCACAGAGCGGAAGATGCCTTCTCCAGATACCTGGCTGTTTGGGTCACCCAAGAGGGCCTTGACGAAGGCGGGCTTCACCTCGGCGTCGGACATACGGTAGAGGCGTTCCTGTCCTTCTGACGTTCCAGTGTCGAAGCCCAATTCGGCATCAAACATCTCCTTGTCGAGGAGGCAATACCACACTTTTGGATTGTCCGTCAGCACTTCGCCAGTGTTGAGGCCCAACTGGGCACGCACCTGGTCATAGTCGACGGTCATCTTACACAAGGTAAGCTGGTCGCCACAGACAGGAATGGTGCGTTCAATCTGTACATCTGGCTTCACGCTGAACACCTCGACATCATCAATCAAGATGTCGCCACCACTGGTATTGGTACAGGCGTTGTCGATGGTAAGGCGGAAGTTGTCGAAGTCGTCAGCATTCTTATTGACGAAACTGAAATACACCTGCTGCCAGATGCCTTTGCCACCATTATCCATAGGTTTCAACGTCTTGTCAAGGGAATCACGAGCTTCGCCCAAGATACTTCCAGGACAGTAAGAATAGAGCGTCGTGGCCTTGCCGTTTTTAAATCCCTGAATGGAGAACACCACGTTGGCCGGACTTTCATTGCCACGGTCTGGACTGCTCATCCATGCCGAAACGAAGAGACGCGAGGCTTTGCAAGGCATACCAGTAAAGTCGATAGACGCAATCTGTCCAGGAAGGTCGGAAGCGTCGATATAGAGGAAGCCGCTCTGGCTGGCATCATAGTTTTGAGAGCCATACTCATTCTCGTAATACTTCTTAACGGCAAAGAAATTACCACGATTATCTCCCATATCAAAACGATGGGCAACAGTGTAGTTACCCCACGTACACTTTGAAGTTCTACCATTAGTACTGTTGAAATCTCCACCGATTGGCGCAAAACAATAGGAGGTATTATCGTAGTTGAAGGGGTAGCGATATGTCAAAGCGTGTTTTTGATTAGCGTTCTCGCCTTTTCCTGACTTTGAAAATCCCGTATAGGTTCCCACAGGTGGCGATACAAAGGCATCAAACTGCTCGGGGTCGAAGGTGATGGTGGCCACAGGGTCGCCAGTGGCCTTCAGCAAGGCCTCTGGCGAACGCTCCGATTTGAAGGTGCCATCGTCTTTTTTTCCGATGATTTCGGAATAGATGATGGGCTCGAAATCCTCTTCAAACGTCAGATTGAATTTGGCAATCTGATAGCGCGTGCCGTTGCTGGCTCTTCCATACACCTTCAAGGTGCAGCTGCCAGCATTGGCGGTACCAGTACCCTTGCCGTCGGCATCGCCTGGATAATTGAAGGCGATGGTGCGGTCAGCACCAGCACCGGCACCGCTATCAAGGAATTTGGCGAAAGTGATGCCGCTGCCCAACGGGTCTTCCACTTTAACCTCGATTGCTCCACTATTGACGGCATTCTGAAGATTGTCTTCTGAGGCAATACCACCATTATAAAACCAATAGTCCTGCTTCTGCATATTGAGGGCAACCGAACTGTAATTGAGCGTCACCTTCTTCTTCGGGAAAGCAATGGTGTGCTCTTCATACCACTTGCCACTACCTTCCTTACACTGGAGCAGTTCGTTGGCAATGGCGCGGGCATTGCGAATGACATAGAGGTTGCGGCCGGTGATGGTCGGCTCCACGATGTTTTGCTTCGAGGGCAGGATAATGTCGCTGGTGACATTCCCATTATATTTGGTGACATTTCCATTATACAGGGGGTTGCCGTTGTCGCCGAAATAATCAACGAAATCGCTGTAGGGAGTGAGGTCGGCACCAAGGATGTATTCCCAATCGTCGGGGATGACCTCTGGCATTTGGAAGGTGACATCGTGGGTGACGTATTTAACCTTGTTCTGACCGTTCAAATTCAACTGGCCGTTCAAATTCAGTTGGTCGCCCACAACAATTCCGTTTCTGTACCGACGGCTACTGGGGAGGTCGAGGTTGAGCACCGAGTCGCTCACGGCCTCGTCGGTCTTGTAGTTATACCAACGCTGGAAGGCCCGCGAACGGGTAGCAGCATCTCCTACCTGACAGGTAGGCACATAAAGTTTTCGCGTGCTCTCTGCCTTGAGATAGTGGGTGATGGTGTAAGTACTCGTCTTCTGCATCATCTTCCCAGTATAGGGATTCTTGGTCCATCCGCTTTCGTCGCGTTGGATAAAACCAGTCATCGGGTCGGCGGTAGCCTCGCGCGCCTGCTTGACAAACCAAGAGCGCTTGGGGAGTACTTCGTAATCGGAATAGTCTTCCGGAACGGGGATGGGGGTGAAGTTGAGCCAGAAATTGCGGTCTGTTTGAATGCTTGTACCATTATAAGGAATGATAGTTGTTTTGTCTCCACCATCCAAATTCATGCTGTAACCACTCTTTCCTCCATCATTCGGTCCCTTAACGATGGTAAGAGCATAGCGTTTCTGGCTGGAGATATACTTAACACTGAAATGAACAGCTTTCTCAGGGTCGTGCGTCACGTTAAAACCACTGCCGCTTAAACACACATAATATTTATCTTTGCTCATCAAGACAACATCGTCCTTATTCTGACCCACCAAGGCCCACATCTGGTCGTTGACGAGTTTCTTGCTTTCGGCTTTGACCTTCTTGTTAGTGTCGTAGCCATCGCTGATGAATTTATCGGAAGCCACTTTGTCAAAGCAGATGAAGTTGTAGTAATATTTTCCTTCTGCGGCATCAGAGAGTTCTGGACACGTTAGGCGTCCGAAGGTGAAGCAGAGTGTATGCTGCCTGTCGGTTTCATAAGTGGAGAATGGCAGCATGGCGACGGTGCCGTTGGCAACGTCAGAAACGCCGAGACATTTTTCGGGTTTGCCCTCTGGTTCGCTGCCGTCGGCGTTCAACTGGGCGAAACACCAACTGACAGTACCATCCTCGTCTCCGTGGTTGAGCCAGAGATAGAAATGGGTGGCCTGTTTCTTGTCTGTGGTGAGGAACACGTTGCCGTCGACATCCGCACCGATATATTGGCCATGACCATTGCGCAGCACGAAGTCGTCTTTGGTGCCGATGTTCTTCCAGCTGTTGTTGGCGCCGTCTTCTGAGGCAGATGCCTTGGCCTTCAGCGCCGTGCCGTCAGCCGTGAGTTCAAGTTTCGGCGTAAGTTCGTCGAGATTGATATTGCGGAAAGCACCGCCCGCCTCTTCATAGAAATCGGGGGTGATGTCCACTGGGAAAATATAAAGAAAGTTGTTGCTGTTGTTCGGGCCTTGCAGCGACAGACTGACGGTTTTCGGATTGCCATCTTTGCTGTAGCTGTGGGAGATGAGATTGCGGCTGCCGTTGACATCGGGCAATTCAATTTGCCAGTGGATGTAATTGCCAGAAGTTTCAACGAGGCGGATGCGCGTAGCATCTTTTTTATCTGCCACCGCCACGAAGGTGTTGCTGTCCGTGTCGTATTTCAGGAAGTGGCGGTTGTAGGCGCTCTGCAAATAGCCGTCGCCCTTGCCCTCTCCGTCTCTGATAAGCACCCACAACTGGCACAGGTTCTTCTCCTCATAAGGTTTCAGAGAGATAGAGTTAGCATCCTCCATGTGGTAGGCATAGCGGTCGCCCCCAGCAGTGCGGATGCAATAGAGGTGATAGTCCGCACCGCCTAACGACGGGATGGGAAGCTCTGGCGCAATGATATACGGGCGTAGGTCGACCGCCGAATTGCGGGTGCCGGGTGCCGCCCAGCAAAGAACGCCTTCTTCGCCGATGCTGAGGGCCTGCTGGTCATCGGTAGAACAGAGGTCGTAACGCACGCTGTTGTTGTTCTCGTAGTTGTTCACATTATACACAAACGTATAGGCATCAGCTTTTTGGTTGCTGACGCTGAACTGCTTATTTTTTTCGTCGTAGGTGAGATAGAAGCCTGCACGATTGCGGATATGCTGCCCTTCAACCACCCATTGGTAGAGGCGTGCATCCTTGTCAGACGCAAGGATATCACGTGCTTTTACGCGCGGATTTTTGGTCTCGTCATAGTCCATAATGAGGGCTCGCTGGCCCATGGCTGGAAAGACGAAGTGGTAACTGGTGGTGTTGGCCGCGACGTCGACAAAGGTCATACTGGTATTTTTCCCGACCTTTTCTGCACGCCCAATGAATTTATAATTTTCAGATGGACGAACGAAGTAATGATTCGTGCAATTATAGAGCGACCAAAGCCCGTCAAGCGATGCGTCTGGCTGGTCGGCCAAATCGCAGATTTTGTAACGGCTGTACTCATTCGTAGTCGTGTTGACCTTATGCTGATAACCATCCGTGTCCGGGTTATAGCTGATATAGTTGCCTGCGGTGCTTCTGATGTAAACGTCGCCGTCGTCATTGGCTTCTTCAAGTATCCAGCAATATCTTCTCAACGGGAAAGGCGCAACAGGCGATTTCAGCAATTTGGCGCCAGGCGTGTTGTCCTGCAGATATTCGCTGCCGTTTTGGAAGAAGTTTAAAGCATAGTAATGCGGATTGGCACTGGTGCTGACATAAGGGTTGACGAGTCCACCTTCGATATTTTCTGCAAGGCGCACCACGGCATAACGGGAGTTTTTCTTCACGAGCTGCAATTTCCCGTTTTTCACGCCGAGGGTGTTATACGTACCAGTAACACCGCGAAGCATAGCGTTGTAACGTAAGCCTCCAGCAATATTGTAGGTACCGCCTTGAACATGCGCAGGAACAACATAATAGGTGTTTTGGTCAGCATCAAACACGCTGGCCTTGCTGCGGTCGGTCACGCTGGTGAACGTCTTGTCGGCGGCATCATAACGGAGGAAACGGCCTGCTTTGTTCTTCAGATTGAAGCCATTGACTATGCCTGCACCATCCATAATCGAATCGAAAGTCCATTGGTAGCCATTGCCTTCAAGTTGCTCCGTGGTGGTGGCAACGGCCTTGACGTTCTGGCCGTCGTCGTAAAGCACAACGCGGCCGCTGCCCGAAAATTGCAGGTAGTCGTAATCTGAACCACGTTCCGATTCTTTGAAGCTCAGGGCATTAAACTTCGACGTACTGTTGCAAGCCTTCAAGGTGTATGGGGTCAAACCAGCCTGCAAGCCGATGCGGTGGTTGTCATCGCCCGAAAGCGCCATATCAATGGTCCAATATTCGGGCTGTTCGTCTGTCTGCTTGAGGCGGAAGACGGTGGTCTCATTGACATCTAACGTTGCGAAGTTGAAACGACCGTCTTTATATATAAAGTATTCTCCCAACTGATTGACGAGGTAGAAATCACCTGGTTTGCTGTTTGCATGCCTGGCAGCCTCGAGTTTCCAGTTCTGACTCGCACTGGTAGGCTCGAACTCCATTCTCGTAACAGGATTGTCATAGCCCGTTCCAGTCAATGTCAGACGGGCATCGCCCTTGGGATTGGCCTTAAACTGCAACTTATAATAATAGACATTGCTGATGTCTGAGAATTTAGGGACCACTGCGCCCTTCACCTCGTTGGTGCTGTCGAGAATGCGCACCACGCTATAGAAGGAATTGGCCTCGACAATGGCGAGCTGACCATCTTTGACGCCAACGGCCATGGAAGCATCGTCTGCCAAAGCCAGCACATCGTGTCTGTCGTCGTATGCACTGCCACTGGGAAACAACCTCAAAGCCTCATCGCGATTGGTGGTCACGGTGAGGGCAGCGCCTGCTTGTTTCAAATAGTTATCGCGGCCGCTTTTAAGCACGTACGCGCCGCCAACCTGCTCCAAAGTCCACTGATAGCCAACAACTTCTGAGCCAACAGGCTGCATGGTGACGCTGGTGCCATTGTCGTAAATAGCGGTGGCGGCGTTGGCTGAGAATTGGTAGATGTGGGGGCCGGTGGGGGGAGGGGTGGAGATGAAGCGCATGGCTTCTATCATATTGAATGCAGATGCCCAACCGACTTTATTACTATTATTATAGGGAAGCACATATTTGCCTGTACCAATATTACGAAGCACAAATGCATTATCATTAGACTGGTCTGAGACATCGCAGATTGTATATTCACTATTGCCAGGCTTTGTAGACGCACTATATTGATCAACACCATTCTGATAGAAGTAATTCCCGTCAGCGCTCTTGAAATAGACATCTCCTTTGTCATTGGCCTCATAAACGCTCCACATATAGGCACGAAGATTTTTGGCAGACGGAGTAGAATATTTCTCCAAATTCTTCCCTGCCCCTGCGTCCTTGACGCATTCCGAACCGTTTCCTAACAGCTCCATATAATACCAATACGCCTTGCCTCCTTCGCTACAGACTAACGGAGTGACCTTGGCGCCCTTGACATTATTGGCCAAGCGGATACAGCCGTAGCGAGAATCTTCAACGGTCCAAAACAACTGGCCATTCTTCACGCCAAGGGCCCCCTTGCCGCCATAGACAAGGTCATAACGTTTGGTGTTAGAACCATACGTATCTGAGGAATAGGTATTCTCCGTCTTCGTAAACTCCGCTGCCTGACTTTGCTCATTGGTAAGCGCGAGGCTGGCAGTCACATACTGATTTCCTTTGTTCTTCAGGCGCACAGTATTGTCCTTTCCTTCCACAGTCTCAAGCGTCCACTGGTAGCCGTCGCCAGCAGGAGCATCTTCCGTTGTACTGACAACGGTAAGCGCACCGTCCTTGGCGAGCAACACCGTACGGCCATTGCCCGAAAACTGAAGATAGGTATATCCCTGGGCAAAGACACTGGAGATGCCTGCAACAAGACTGAAGAGAAGCAGCACGAAAGCACGCTGCAAAGTATGTGGGTTCAATCGTATTTTCATAACACGAAGTATATATGGATTTACAATTTAGTTTCTATAAGGATGGGCGGTGCAGTTCTCGAATTAATCGATTTTTGCGAGTCGAGACATACGGGCGACCCTGCGCGGGCTGAAAGCCCAACAAGTTCGGAGCCCAGGGCAACGCCCTGGGTTAACGTACGTACCGCACCTGCGCCCTGTAAGGGCAAAAGTAATAAACAATAGGTGCGCCCATACTTTTGCCCTTACAGGGCGTAGGGCTTTATACGCTGATACCCAGGGCATTGCCCTGGGCTGAGAACTGGCTACCCTTTCAGGGCGCTCGCGGCGAGGGTTGCGGGCGGCCCTGCGCGGGCTGAAAGC
>ERZ1673698.2772-NODE-2772-length-10725-cov-44.610216_pt1 | contig 10725 bp, 11 predicted proteins | sample MGYA00580228_ERZ1673698 | MGnify/ENA primary metagenome ERZ1673698 (study PRJEB41218, sample SAMN15661768) | gut metagenome | host: Homo sapiens | place: Canada: London | collected 2015-08-20/2019-03-30 | study: EMG produced TPA metagenomics assembly of... | reverse complement strand
CAGCGCCCTGGGTATAATGGCAATCAGCAAGGCGCCCTGTAAGGGCAAAAGCTTTGTTAATTGCTTGGTATTGAAAGCTTTTGCCCTTACAGGGCGACAGGTTTGCATCCATAAACACCCAGGGCGATGCCCTGGGCTAAGAGCTTCTGCCCCTTCAGGGCGCGCTGCTTGCGTGCTGCTTGTGTTTAGCTTGCGTGCTGCTTGCGTTTAGCCTGCGTGCTGCTTGCGTTTAGCCTGCGTGCTGCTTCTTCTCTTTCCTCCGGCAGAGGAGATAAAGCTGCTAAAAGCGGAGATGTAGATTACGAATATCACCATATAATCTCTGATGTTTCACACAACATCATTAACGCAGAAAGACTCCATAAAGCGGCATGTTGGAGATATTCTCTTGTTGACGATAAGGCAACATAGAATAACGGATGGCAGATATGTCAGGGTGCTCCTTAAGATAGTTATGCAATGAGGTGGCTTTGATGCTTGTACCGCCTTTTACTTCTATAGGCAATAATGCCCCATCACGCTGAACGAGGAAATCCATTTCCATACGAGAAGAATCAGAACTGTAATAATAGATGTGGGTAATACCCGATGCAAGCAACTGCTGAAGGACATACTGTTCTGTGAACGCTCCTTTATACTCCGTGAATACGTTATCGCCAAGCAACACATCCTTTGCTGCGGTATCAGCCATAGCCCCCATCAGTCCACAATCGCACAGATACAACTTGAATGCCGACAAGTCTTCATAAAACTTCAACGGCAACTCAGGCTTTGTCACCTCAGTTGTTTTATAAACCAAACCGGCATCCACTAACCACTGTATGGCTAACTCAAACTCCTTGGCTCTGCCACCCTTCTTCAATACCCCATAGACAAACTTCTTATTCTCTTTCGAAAGCTGACCGAGTATGGACTGCCATACCATATCTATGCGAGGCACCTCCTGTGCTGGAGCATGCTTGGAGAAGTCGCCTGCATAATTAGAGAGAATTTCTTTGGTATTTTACGAAAAAATGATTATGCTCAATTTGAGTCATTTTGTGCTGCATCTGTAGAGTGGAAGTCTCTCCATTCTGTAGGAGAACAGTCTTCTTTTGTCTTGAAGATTCGGTAAAGATGCGTGCGGCAAGAGAATCCACACTCGGCTGAAGACTGTTGATAAGAGAAAGGTTGTTCTGTTTGTTGATTTTATTCGGTAACAGCGAATAGAATTATGCTATTTTATTCGCTGCTACCGAATAAAAAGAGCCTTTAAATTTTGTAGTATTAAATAAAATTCGTACTTTTGCCCCCAAAAGTAAGTATATGGAAAAGGAATTGTTTCGAACGATAATAGCTGAGAGCCAAGAATATATAGGTCGTATTCATTTGGTACAGCGTCCTCTATATTTAGAGGAATATGGCAATTATGTGTTTGTAGGAGTAAGACAAGCAGGAAAATCCTATTTGCTATACCAGAGAATACAGCAATTGCTGACAAATGGAGTTGATATAGAAGACATCGTGTATGTCAACTTTGACGATGAACGTTTGCAAGGAATGTCGGTTGCAGACTTCGATTTCATATTGCAAGCCTATTATAGCATGTATGAAGGTCAGCCCATCTTCTTCTTTGATGAGATACAGAATGTTGAAGGGTGGGCGAACTTTGCACGCCGTCTAGCCAACCAAAAATATCGTGTCTATATAACTGGCAGTAATGCCAAAATGCTGAGTCGTGACATAGAGACTGTGTTGGGAGGAAGATACCTGGACATCAGCGTGTTTCCATATAGCTTTTCTGAATATCTGAAAGCTGTTGAAGTCTTGCTTTCAAAGAATTGGCAATATGGCCGAAAAGCAAATGAACTGCAGCGCCATTTCCGAACTTACTTTGATTGGGGTGGTTTCCCTGAGCTTGTGCATTTTCAAGAAAAGAGAATATGGCTCAACAGCTTATATAATCGTATTTTCTTTAACGACCTGGTGGTTCGGCACAAAATAAAGAACGAGGATGCCTTACGCCTTTGTGTAAGAAGATTGGCAGAAAGCGTGAAACAGCCATGCTCCTTGAATCGTTTGAGCAATCTGATAAAAGCAACCGGTACTCCATGTAGCCCATCAACAGTAATGGAGTATGTTCGCTATCTGCAAGAATCATGCTTGTTGATTTCTATTGACAATTATGTTTCCAAGTTCGTGGAGAAAGAAACAATTAAAAAACATTATTTTGTAGATAATGGGCTGCTGCATCTCTTCATCAACAATCCGAACACCTCTTTGCTGGAGAACCTTTGCGCAATTACATTATACAAGAAATACGCCAAGGGCTTATACTATTATAATAAAAACATAGAGGTTGATTTCTATGTGCCAGATGAGGGGTTAGCTGTTCAGGCGAGCTATCAGATGAGCGATGGGGAAACCATAGAGCGAGAAGTGAAAGCATTAGTAGCCTTGCATGGTTTGCATCCTCTGAAGAGAGCTATGATAATCACCTATGAGGATGAAGGGGAGATTGTGCGTGATGGACTCCGAATAGAAATAAAACCTGCATGGAAATGGGTATTGGAAGGTTTGTAGAATATAAAGAAACAAGACACGATGAAGGGTCTATACGCCCACCTATCATCGTGGTATAGAGACCCTTGTCGTTTCCCGTGAAGTGCGGGTGAATATGTTTGCTGGGCACCTTATACTCCTGCCCAGCTTAGGAGTTTATTAATCGTCTACACGATAGATGTGATTAAATTTATAGCCAAGAAACTTTTTGTTCGCGTAGTCTTCTGTGTCCCAATAGCTTTCTCCAGCTGAACACCATTCATAGATAGCATCATATGTAGGAGTAAGATACAGCTTAGCTTGTCGTATAGACAAGCTAAGTTCAATATGTGCAGTTTCAACTTTATCAAATATTCCTCCCACATCATGCTCAGTGAGACTCATAACTGAACTAAGTGCACCGAACCAGACACTTCTCAAAAGTCTGCACTCACTACTTCGTAAGTTTTTCTATGTGTATAAGTAACTGATTATCAATATACTTTTGTTGAAATATAGCCTTCGCGTAACAAACCTGCACCAAAATTTCAGAAAATATCTCAAACAAAGGAGACAACAAGGCGGTTTTGGTGCAAATCAAGGAAAACGAACCTCGAACCGCATGATTTTCGTGTCTTTGTTTTCTGATGCCAAGCAGGGCTTTCCTGCGTTCCAAATACGTTGGATTTGACATTTTGCATCGGCAGAGTTTTCGCCTTTCTGATGGTCAAACCTTATCTTATCATCGAGACACGAAAATGCAGAATATTGGTTCTATTGAGTATGACAATTAGAACCGAAGCATACTTTATTGCAAATTAAACCCAAAATATGCCCCGATTTCGGCATCTCATTTCTGAAAAGGCTTCTTCCATTATAATTTTGAACCGTCAAAACCTACTTCCGCAAGAGAAACAATCACGTGCATCGGCAAAAGGTCATTCTCTCACTTGGGTAGTCGGCGGCTTGACAATAACATAATATCCACATTATAAAAATAGAAAAATATGACAGACAGTTTACACGCAAAAGAGGCCAACCTCAGCAAGCAGGTAGCCGAGATGCAGGGACGCATCGACTCTCTGGAGAACATTCTCAATCAAGGCAAGGACGTTCTTACCCTCGAAGAGGCAGCAAAGTTTATGGGCATCGCCCGCAGTTCATTGTACAAGTTGACACATGAGCAACTGATTCCGTTCTTCAAGCCCAACGGCAAGATGGTGTTCTTCGAGAAGGCCGACCTTGTGGCATGGATGAAGCAGAACCGCGTCTCCTCCAAGAAGGAGATTGCGGCAGAGGCCGACCAAGTGATGCAACGGCTTGCCAAGTCCAATTTCCCTTCCAATCCCGTGTCTGTATGAAAAAGCAGATTTACCATAGTCTTGTGTTCGATGATACGCAAGTACGTTATCTGATGAGCGGAACGGCTGGCATCAACCGATTGGTTTGTCTGTTCCAACTTATTGAGCTGCTCTTGGCGCAGATTGAGCGGACTGCCGATGTTGGGGAATGTCCCGAAGTCTTGTGGCAAGTGAAGATGTCGGAGGTGGCTTTGGCTAAGTTGTGGAAATGTGACCGCAAGACGGTCTCGAAGATGCTCGACAGGATGAAGGAGTTGGACATCCTTTCTTCCGTGCAGACTCGCAGGGGCAGTGTCCACACTTTCCTTTGTATCTCGGCATGGGGCATTGATGGCAAGAAGTTTGTCAATCCCAACTACGTCCCCATTCATTTGAGGAAAGGACGTGCAAGCAACGAAGAGGCAAAGTCCGCAGCTGATAAAGAAACATTGCAGTTGCCGTCAGGCAAATCAGACAATACAGAGTCCAAGCCAACTGATATTACGGAAATCCACAACTCTACATCTAATGATACAATAAGAGGTGTGGACAATCAAGCCGAGGTGGTAGCTCTCTTTTCTTCCCTTTGTTCGTCTCCTGACAATACCAAGGCTGTAGAACAAGAGACTCCAGACCCTGACCCAAAAGCGTTGCAGATGGAAGAGGAAGCCCGGCAGCACTTTATCGAGACTGAGATGGAACGAAGGAAATTTGCCACATATGGTAACCCTTCTGGCCTATCTCATAATAACGATGCTCACGCTGGCTGTCCTACATCTAATGAGGACGATGCTCAATGCTAATCGCCCCACAGGTGTCCCCCTCAGGCTGCTTTTTCTTTTGGCAGCTACGCTATTACCTCAGAGAGTCTGTTGGGGACACTCACTATTCATTGTCAACCCCCTTTACATGGGGCAATTGCCGTTTCTCGGATGGCATGTGTACGGTTGTTTGATATGGGTGCTTGCAAGAAATACCAATGTCATACAAATGCGTTCCGCTTATTCGTATGTCAATGGCTTCTTGTGCGCTCGCAAGCTCGCACAGTAGTTGTCCCTTTGTAAAGAACTAACGCTTTACGTTTATGAGAAAGAATGAGATAAGAAACAAGCAGAAAGAACCTGCCAAGACACGCCGCATTATGGTCAGACTGACCGATGCAGAATACGAGCGTGTGCGCTCCGATGCAGAACTGAGTGGACTGACCATATGCGCCTATGCACGGAAGCGGTTGAACGGCGAACACCCCAAACGCAGGATGAGCGAGGACGAGATAGTTGCCCTCAGCTCGTTAAGCGATGCCCGTGGCGACATCGTCAAACTGTTCAGTTTCCTCAGGAGCAAGCCGCACGATGAACGGGAGCGCATCATGCGCACCCAGATATTCATGTCCCAGTGGAAGGCTGCGGCACAACAGATACTCAACAGAATGGTTGAGATAGAAAAGAACATTTCATAGTAAAATCCCCAACATTATGATAGGCAAGGCAAGTGTGATAACGCACGGCGCAAACGCTGTACGTTATTCGGCAGACAAGGACATGGCAGAAATCGTGAAAGTGAACAACCTGCCCGAAGACATCGCCCCAAGTGCCATGTGGGCACGCATGATGCACCTCCAGAAATTCTATGAGGCAAAGTTCTCACGGTATCATCCACTCAAGAACACGTCCATCCGCATCGAACTATCCCCAACACCCGAAGAAAGCAAGGGTTGGGCAGTTGATGACTGGCGCAAGTTGGCGGAGGACTACATCAAGACTTTCGATTCCGTTGACCTCTCCAAGCGTGCCAAGCGTAAGAGTGCGTCATCGACCAACCTCAAAGGTAGCCAGTATGTGGCGTCGCTCCATCGTGACAGCAAGAGCGGCATCCAGCACCTTCATATAAACGCCAACCGCATAGACATGATGGGCAACGTCAACGACGCACATTTCATCTACGAAAGAGCCATGACCGCTGCCGCCAAGATTAACCAGCAGCGTGGTTGGGTTGATGCGTCTGTCATCAGCCAAGAGAACAAGGACAAAATCACTTTGGCTTGCCATGAGGTGTTGCGTAAGATGAGCCGCTTTGATTGGAACTACTATGTCGCAGGATTGGCAGAACACGGCTATCATGTGGAACTCAAATGGGCCAATGATGGCGAGGTCAAGGGTTACACCGTAGCCAAAGGCAACAGTGTCTATAAGTCTTCGGAACTGGGAAAGGGACGCAAGCTTATGCCGTCGAAGATTTTGGCGACGTGGAGACTGTATCACCCCGAAGCAACCAAGAGAACGGTTACACCAGTTACTTCTTCCAAGCCAAGAATACAACCGATGCCACAACCAAAGCCTGCTGTTCGGCTGCCCAAGCCTGTCACTGTCGTTGATACACAAAAGATGCAACACTTCGATTTCTGTACCGACGAGTTCCACAAGTATTCTGTGGACATTTCTGACAAGGCATTGAACGTCATCAACGAGAACATCGCTTTGGACAAGGACAATGTCTTCGCAACCATTGAGGGCATACGGAAGACCGCCTTACTTCTCTTCGCCAACTACCTTGATGCTGCAACAACCATTGCTGCGCAGAATAGCGGTGGAGGTGGCGGAAACCAAACTTCGGGTTGGGAACGTGACAAGGACGAGGATGAACTGTCATGGGCGCATCGGTGCGCCATGATGGTCAACAGACTTTGCCGTCCACGCAAGAAGATTAGCATCGGCAGATAACATCATTCACATAAAAGTACAATAGCTATGAGTATTGGCAAGAGTAAAATATTGGACATTGACTTTTCCTCAATGGAAAGCAATATCAACAAGAGTATGGAACTGACGGACGCAACGGAGAACTTTGACGGACAGGTCAATGCCCTCCATTCTGCCAAGTCTTCACTGGATGAATCCACCAAGGCACTAATTGAGGCGAAGGCGGACATAAACACCGCACGGCTTCGGCTCGACAATGCCGCAACCAACGTAAACGCTGCGGCTGACACCATCAGTGGAAAGGTGGACGAAATCAAAAAGTCAAGGATAGCAGTGGAAGTTGACCCGAACGACTGGCAACGCCTGACAAAGGTCTCCAAGACCATCATTGACGGAGAGAACGGTGCGCTTGAAAAGCACCGCATCGAGTTGTCCAACAAGTTGGAGTCCCACTATTATAATATGTGTAATCAGTTGGGCCGCAATGAAGGAGTTTGGATTTCGGGGAAATTGTGGACATACGTCATGTGGTTCAGCATCGCCTGTTATGCCTACACCTTCATTTCCCTCTCGATTATGTTTGCTTTGGCATTCGGGAAATAAAGAAATCCGCCCGACCTTAGGTTTGTCGCTTAAAGTCGGGCGGTATATCTATGTAGCTTACTTCTGTTCACGTTTCCACTCTAATGCTTGTTCCGTCAATTTGTATTGCTGGCGAGGATGATTGGGCGAGTCGGGATATTTACGTTCTATAGCCCCCTCATTGAGGGCAGGAAGGATGTATGTTGTCCTAAACCTCATTCGGCTCTTTAATCCACATGCCGCCATCATTTCCCCTGCTGATAAATAATCTTCAGGAATAGCTAAAATCAAGTCTTTTACTTGGTTCGTACTTGGTTCGTACTTGGTTCGTACTTGGTTCGTGCTTGGCTCGTGCTTAGTTCCTGCTTGTTCAGGACACAATCCCAACTGCAATCCTACAGGTGTCTTCATCGGGTCGGTAATAGGGCGTACAAACGTCACACAAATAAATCCGCCGTTGATGCTCCATGTCGGTTCCGGCACATTCTGTGCTTTGCATGCCTCTATGATACGAGATGCGCCTGAACCCCAACTTTCAAGGAAAGTGGTGCGGTAAAGCACTTCTGCCATGATTGGGTTGTAGGGATATGAGCCATGCGACTGTTTTATGGTTTCAGTGTTGAGTTGAGGAGGCAATACACCAGGGTTCTCAATCTCTATGCGGTCATCGTATATGGCAATGCTTGACGTTAGGTTATACTTTTCGAGCTGTCTATGACAAAGCGAGTTCGTAAGGGCTTCTCTCAACGCCTCGGCTGGTACTTCCATATTTTCCTCTCGACGGAATCCGACAATCTTTCCACTCATGTTAAGATGCTTCAGGAAGAATGCCATGCCGGCATCAAGGAGTTGGAAGAAATTACCTTCAACCCTTTGATTGTCTATGAACTCTAACTTGTTCGTGCCACGGAAACGAGCCAAGCGTAACTGCATTTGCGTGTAACCTCTTAGTTTGGTTGAGAACAGGGCTGCTGCGGCATTGTTGGGAACGCCATCATTCAGCAATTCAAGTTTTCCGAGCACATCCTCCATAGGTTCTGTCAAAGCTGTGGCTGGCATGCGGTTCTTCTCCACACCAAGGCGCAAAGCTCCTCTTATGAGCTTCTCATCCATGTCGGCAATGGTGATATGGTCAGCCGTTTGCCGTTCCCAAGCATAATAATTGGGTTTGTTGGCACGCAACCTTTCCTCAAACATATTGCGTGGCATCAGCTTCGTGGTACTCTCCACCTTATAATAAGGACTGCCATGATAGGTGTAAGGGGCAGTTCCCCAAACAAACGCTTCGAAATACATGGCTATGACTTGACAGCCCAGTCTGTCTGGCACATCAATGTATTGGATGTCAACGGAAACGGCTGGCTCCAGACCGCTCAACGCTTGGGCTATCTCCCTTTGCGTGTTGTCAGTAACCTCTTGTCCGAGAATTTTGAGAGACTTTGGGGCTACGCCGAACACAAGCCAACCGCCAGCGCCATTCAGGAACGCACATGCCGTGTGCATCCCATCCTTCAATTCACCTGTAGTCTTTTTCAACTCCAGATGTACGTTCTCGTCATTGGCTATAAGCCTTTCAAGTTCCTCAATGTTCATTGTCCCTTATTTCTTTTTCATTTTTTCCCGAAGAAAGGCATCATACTCCCTTACGACAAGTTCCTTGATGTCAATCTTCAGCAGGTCGGTGATTTTCAGTACGGTGGCCAAGTCGGGCTGCGATGAGTTCGTGCACCATTTCGACACGGTGGTAGGGGGCACTCCCAACTCGTCCGCCAACCACTTGCTGGTCTTCTTCTTTTCGACCAGTATCAACTTCAAACGATTCATGTCTTCAGTCATAAGAAATATTTTGCAAAGATAATGAATTTATTTCATTTATAACAGAAGACGACGTGATCTTTATAGATTCTTAAGTTATAAAACAAAGAAACCCCTGCCATCAAGTAGCAGGGGAAGATAATCTTTTTAGTTGTAAATGTTTACCTTTTATGAGGCAAACTTCGGTAATGCCATCTTACATATTCCCATCTTCCGAAACGAAAGCGTAAATATGAATGTACAAACACGGACTTTTCACAACAAGCCCAAACCGTTTTAATGTTTTGAGGCAGAGCCTACATCAGACGGTTCTACTGACGAGGATGCCCATTTATCATGTTTTTCATAACAAATGTTGTCGTGACTTTTCATGCATACACATGTATACAAGGCTTACGCAATCACGAATGTCTTTATCTAATGTTCAAATTCTTTATATAATATTGACTTCCAGATGATATGTTAACTCTCTTTACGTTACTTGGTAACGCTGGGTACGTTTCTGCAAAATCAATCGGGACTGTGTCATAAGAAATCAAAGGACTACTCTTAAAACTGATTGAACTAGTTTTAAGATAATACTTTCTACCTGTATCCGCATCTTCTATGAATTCTTCATTGTCGCTGTAGACGTAAGTCCCTTTTTCTTTTGGGGTAACTCTCTTTCTGAGTACCGTTTGCCCATTTTGAACCTGAATTGCAGTACACTCCCAAATGTGTGATGAGGTATTTATCTTCTCGCTGTTGAAATATTTCCAACCTGTATTATTAAGTTGCACCCCTTTCAATGCCCAGCCTTCGCCAGTCCAACCTGATTGTTGATTTCCGTTTGGATCAATAAAATCAAATTCTGTTGTCCCCTTCGGAATGGGAGAAAAGTACAACTTAAAGCTAAGCGATACGTCTTCCCTTGATTTCCAGTTAGGATATTCTGTATGGTTCGGTATATACGAGATGCCTTCTGCTTTTTGCAATAGGTACCGCTTTCCATTTACAAGCAAATAGGAATTTTTATTTATTCCGCAATATGAAGTTTGACGGTTGTTGAACGAAATAAAATCAACTACCGTGTATGTATTGTCTGTGTGTACCTTTGTTATATGTAATTTTGAGTCAGTTCCCCTATTACGTATAGATGGAAAGTAAAAATCATTAGCACTTATTAGGGAATTTGCCACCGACGATGAAAGTTGAGAACCACCTTTGTCCTTCTCGCTATTATAGGCATCGTAATAGCATGCGGTAGCTGCTTCTATAGCACTTATCATTTTGAGAACAACCGCATTGAAATCATCGGCCTTTTTGAAGTACATTTCACTTTCAAAGACTATAAATCCATCACCAACATACGCTTTGGCTCCTTTTATAAAGTTCGTTTTCTTTATAGCTTCTGCCATTGCAGATTCAGAAACATAAGTTGGCAAATTGTAACCAGCAGATAGTGTGACAAATAATGGATTTTCGTCAGAATCACTTATATCTATCAAAAACTGCGTTCCATTATAGGTGAATGCAATCTCGTTATATTGGCGTTCACTGATATTCGACACCTTATTTTTTAGATAACGAAAGATTTCGTTCTTTGCATTTTTTTGGCAAGATGTCAATGTCTGGCCCTGCATATACACAAGACCAAACACTGAGAATAAGATAGAAATAATAAATCGGCTCATAATTGGGCTCAGGTGCGGAAGTCCGTGGATAGCCCACCAGACATGTTAACCAAAAGATTATCATCGCACGGTACATGTTTTCCAATAAAAAGTAGT
>ERZ1673698.2771-NODE-2771-length-10728-cov-13.898716_pt1 | contig 10728 bp, 8 predicted proteins | sample MGYA00580228_ERZ1673698 | MGnify/ENA primary metagenome ERZ1673698 (study PRJEB41218, sample SAMN15661768) | gut metagenome | host: Homo sapiens | place: Canada: London | collected 2015-08-20/2019-03-30 | study: EMG produced TPA metagenomics assembly of... | reverse complement strand
AACTTTCAATTAAAAATTTCCCGTACTCCCTTTTTTGTGCTACTTTTGTGCGTTTATTGCATGAAACAAGTAAAATGCTGCGCATAAAAAAGTTAGATATATTTATTTTAAAGAGCTTTTGCATGCTCTTTATGGGCACTTTCTTTATCTGCCTTTTCATCTTCATGATGCAGTTCCTGTGGAAATATGTAGACGAAATGGTGGGAAAAGGATTGGAGATGAATGTTCTTGCCCAATTTTTTTTCTATTCGGCGCTGACGCTGGTGCCGGCTTCATTGCCTTTGGCTATTTTGCTGGCAGCTCTTATCACTTTTGGCAATTTTGGAGAGCGGTTTGAATTGCTTGCCATGAAAGCGGCAGGTATTTCTTTGCTTAAGATTATGCGTCCGCTGATAATTTTCATATCCATTATTTGCTGCGTTTCCTTTTATTTTCAGAATGTTATTGGTCCTAAAGCGCAGACTAAGTTATGGACATTGCTGGTATCCATGAAGCAGAAGTCGCCCGAAGTGGACATTCCCGAAGGAGTGTTTTATGATGAGATAGACGGGTATAACCTTTACGTAAAGCATAAAAACCGTAAGACAGGTATGCTGTACGATGTATTGATTTATAATTTCGAGAAAGGGTTTGAGAATGCGCAGATTATCAAATCGGATTCCGGCAGATTGGAAATGACAGCGGACAAACAGCATCTTTATCTTCACCTTTACAGCGGTGAGCAGTTTGAAAATCTGAAGTCGCAGAGCATGAATCAGAAAAATGTGCCTTATCGTCGGGAAGCGTTCGTTGAGAAGCATGCGATTATAGAGTTCAACTCGGATTTCAATATGGTGGATGCCGGATTTATGAGCAACCAATCCAATAGCAAGGACATGAAAATGTTGCAGGCCGGCATTGATTCTATGAAGGTGCAGAACGATAGCATCGGGCGTACTTATTATAAAGAGGCTATGGCGAGTACTTATAAGGCGACCTCCAATACGCTGAGTAAGGCTGATACGATAAAAATAGAATCTGCGACTTTGGGTAGCTATGATGTGGACAGTCTGTTTAATGTGGCTACTTTAATGCAGAAACAGAAGATAATGTCTACGGCTGTCAGCCGTGCGGAGAGTGCTGCAAGTGATTGGAGTTTCAAGGGTTTCAATATATCGCAGACGGAAAACAGTTTGAGGCGCCATATGACTTCCTGGCACGAGAAACTGACGCTTTCGTTGGCATGCCTTATTTTCTTCTTCATCGGTGCACCGTTGGGTGGTATCATTCGTAAAGGCGGTTTGGGTATGCCTGTAGTAGTGTCCGTGCTTATTTTTATCATCTATTACATTATCAACAATACGGGTTATAAGATGGCTCGTGACGGTAAATGGATTGTGTGGATGGGTATGTGGACCAGTACAGCTGTGCTGGCGCCATTGGGTGCATTCCTTACTTATAAATCCAATAATGATTCGGTGGTGCTGAATGCTGATGCCTATGTTAATTGGTTTAAAAAGATAGCAGGTATCCGCAGTGTCCGCCATTTGTTCCGGAAAGAAGTGATTATTCACGATCCTGATTATGTACGTTTGCCGGGAGAACTTCAGCGGCTGTCGGCGGATTGCCGTGCGTATGCCGAAAAGAAAACTCTGATGCGAGCGCCCAATTATTTCAGATTATGGATGAACGATGCGCCACACGATGAGGAGGTGGTGGCTCTCAATGAACGGTTGGAAACTTTGATAGACGAGATGTCTAACACAAGGTCTATACCGTTGTTGACAGCATTGAATAATTACCCGGTAATAGCTGTTCATGCCCATGTGCGTCCTTTCCGTAATTATTGGTTGAATATGCTGTGTGGAGCGATAGTGCCTGTCGGCTTGTTCTTTTATTTCCGTATTTGGGCATTCCGTATCCGCTTGAATAAGGACATGGAGCGGATTATCCACACAAACGAAGAGATACAGAATATTATAAAAGTCAATCAGAATAAATAATAAAGATATGGAAAAAGTAAAGTTAAATACGATAGAGGAGGCCATTGAAGATTTTAAGGCTGGCAATTTCGTGATTGTAGTCGATGATGAAGATCGTGAAAATGAAGGCGACTTGATTATTGCAGCAGAAAAGATAACATCGGAAAAAGTGAATTTTATGCTGAAGCATGCACGTGGAGTATTGTGTGCTCCGATTACGGTGTCTCGTTGCAAAGAGCTGGATTTACCTCATCAGGTAACGGACAATACCTCGGTATTGGGTACTCCTTTTACGGTGACTGTCGATAAATTAGAAGGTTGTACAACCGGTGTTTCTGCAGCAGACCGTGCTGCAACCATTCAGGCACTGGCCGATCCGCTTTCCACTCCGGCTACTTTCGGTCGCCCCGGACATATCAATCCTTTGTATGCGCAGGAGAAGGGGGTATTACGTCGTGCTGGTCATACCGAGGCTACGATTGATATGTGTCGTTTGTCGGGTTTCTATCCTGCCGGCGCGCTTATGGAGATCATGAACGAAGACGGTACGATGGCACGTTTGCCCGAATTGCGTAAAATGGCAGATGAATTTAATTTGAAACTGATTTCTATCCGCGATATGATAGCTTACCGTTTGCAACAGGAATCTATCGTAGAAAAAGGTGTAGAGGTGGATATGCCGACAGAGCATGGACATTTCCGCTTGATTCCTTTCCGTCAGAAGTCCAACGGATTGGAGCATGTGGCCTTGTTTAAGGGTACTTGGGCTCCCGATGAACCGGTATTGGTGCGTGTACATTCTTCCTGTGCTACGGGGGATATATTCGGTTCCATGCGTTGTGATTGCGGCGAGCAGTTGCACAAGGCGATGGAGGTGATAGAAAAAGCCGGTAAAGGAGTTGTCGTATATCTCAACCAGGAAGGCCGGGGCATTGGTCTGATGGAAAAAATGAGAGCGTATAAACTTCAGGAAGACGGTATGGATACAGTAGATGCCAACATTTGTCTCGGACATTTGGCAGATGAACGCGATTATGGTGTGGGGGCTCAGATACTGCGTGAATTGGGGGTGCATAAGATGCGTCTGCTTACAAACAATCCGGTGAAACGTGTCGGTTTGGAAGCTTATGGCCTGGAGATTGTAGAGAATGTACCGGTTGAAACCACTCCGAACCAGTATAACGAGCGTTACTTGCGTACGAAGAAAGAGCGTATGGGACACACTCTCCATTTTAGTAAGTAACTGTCTTTTTGTTTTATTATATCAAAGAAAATCGTTTATTTTGCAACCGGATTTGCATAACAACCATTAAATAGAAATAGAATGAACCAATTATCAGACCGTTTGAATAGCTTGTCGCCCTCTGCGACGCTGGCTATGTCTCAAAAAAGTGCAGAGTTGAAAGCTCAAGGTGTAGACGTAATTAATTTAAGTGTCGGAGAACCTGATTTTAATACACCCGACCACATTAAAGAGGCTGCAAAAAAGGCGATAGACGATAACTTCTCTCGCTATTCTCCCGTTCCGGGTTATCCAGCTCTACGTAACGCTATCGTAGAAAAATTGAAGAAGGAGAATGGTCTGGACTATACAGTTGCGCAAATTTCTTGTGCTAACGGAGCTAAACAGTCGGTTTGCAATGCCATTCTGGTATTGGTGAACCCAGGTGATGAAGTGATTGTGCCTGCGCCGTATTGGGTCAGCTATCCTGAAATGGTAAAGCTGGCAGAAGGTAAGCCGGTGATTGTCACAGCGGGCATCGAGCAGGACTTCAAGATTACACCGGCTCAATTGGAGGCTGCTATTACGCCAAAAACAAAAGCACTAATTCTCTGTTCTCCTTCCAATCCTACGGGGTCTGTATATAGCAAGGAGGAATTGGCCGGATTGGTTGCCGTGTTGGCAAAGCATCCGCAGGTAATTGTCATAGCTGATGAAATTTATGAACATATCAATTATATCGGTAAGCACCAGAGCATTGCACAGTTCCCTGAAATGAAGGATCGTACAGTGATTGTAAACGGTGTTTCCAAGGCTTATGCCATGACAGGCTGGCGTATTGGTTTCATTGCAGGACCGGAATGGATTGTAAAGGCTTCTAACAAATTGCAGGGGCAGTACACATCAGGGCCGTGTTCTGTATCTCAGAAAGCCGCTGAAGCTGCTTATACGGGAACGCAGGCTCCGGTGGAAGAGATGCGTAAGGCTTTTGAACGCCGTCGCGACCTTATTGTGAAACTGGCTAAGGAAGTACCGGGATTCGAAGTAAATGTACCGGAAGGTGCTTTCTACCTGTTCCCGAAATGTAGCTCATTCTTCGGTAAGTCTGCCGGTGACCGTAAGATTGAGAATTCGGATGATTTGGCTATGTACTTGTTGGAAGTAGCTCATGTAGCTTGTGTAGGCGGCACATCGTTTGGTGCTCCCGAATGTATTCGCATGAGTTATGCTACTAGCGATGAGAATATTGTGGAAGCTATTAGCCGTATCAAGGAAGCATTGTCAAAATTGGTATAATCTTTTGATGACAGAAGTTCATCTCAGGTGTATGGGGTGTAACTCTGCAATATAAAAAGCCAACTAATTCACGTTTGAAATGTATTGTGGATTGGTTGGCTTCTTTGTATATTTAGATATTTCACGCAAAAAGCGGGTTTGGCCAGTATAGATAAAGATGTATATTTTTCTTCTTGGCACTGAGTCTTTTTAGTACTGAAATAAAAAGGCCCGATTTCATTGAAACCGAGCCTTTTTTCTTTTTCTTAGGATTGTATTATTCTCCCGGATGAATTGCTTCAGAAGGTCACTAATTACGTAAGCCATTTTCTTTAATTTTTTAATTATTAGTACTAATTGATTTGGCAAAAATAGTTGTTTTCTTCAATACTTGCTATCAATCTTGATTAAAAACATTTAATTTGTATCTTGTCTAAATAACGGTTGAGGTGAATGTACATATAATCAGGTTATAAGCGCTGGATATGTGAAAAATATAATCGGATTATTTTCACAGTTCTCTACATGATAACTTCCGTTGAAATGTTCAAAAAACAATAGATTGATTTTTTGTAATATAGCTTCTTTTTGTGAGGCAAATGCCGAATCAGCAAGTGGACTGTTGTCTATTCGGGAGTTTATTTCCTGTTTTTCCCGATTGTAAACCAGTTGCATACCTATTCTTCTTGGCTTTTTGCACTCTACAGGATAGAGTAGCATGCTGGAAATTATTTGTGTGAAGCGGCTGACATCCGTGTATATGATTGCATTGTCCACATCGGCTTGAAGCTCCAGATGTATATACCCTTCACTTCGCATCTGCACCAGATAGGGGAGTTCGTTGCACCACTCTTGCACATTGCAGTTCTGTAGCTGGAACTTCATCATGTTGGCTTCCAGACGTGAAAGATCTAATATGTTATTCACAAGTTGGATTAATTCAGCCGAGTTGCTTTGAATGATGCCGGAGTATTCTCGTTTTTCCTTTTCGTTCAGGTTCCCGTCTTCGGTCATAAGTTGCGAGAATCCTACTACATTATTTAAGAGTATACGGATGTTGTAACTCATATTTGTCAGAAAGTGACTTTTTATTTCATTGGCTTCTTCGGCAATGGAGGTTAATCTTCTGATTTCTTTTTCATTCTTTTGCAGCCGTTTCCGGCTTCGGTATATATGGATATTGGAAAGTAGTAGAGCTAAGATAATGATGACTGAGATGTATAAACTGGTTTGATGAAACATACTGTGCCTTTGTTCTCTTTGCAGTATGAGCTTATCCATGTTGTAGAGTGAAAGGATTTCTTCCATCTGGGAGTTGGTAATAAGATTATATAATGAGTCTTTTGACTTAAGGCTGCTCTTGTAATATGTAAGTGCTTCATCTGGTTTTCCGGTTTTTACCAAAGAATCGGCTTTTCGGATGCCGTTGTTTATGCATCTCTCTATTTCAATAGAATGCTGGTGGAGCACGGAATTCTGGCTTTGTACATCGGCATTGATAATTTGTACGGACAGGAGTAGGATGAGTAAGGTTGGTATGATAAATGATCTTTTCATGCGTTATTCTCCTTTTGGGGGTTAGTGGACTGTGATTGCCGGATGGGGTGGGTGAAGAAGAAGCGTGAGCCGCCTGTATAGTCGGAGTCAATCCATATTTTTCCGCCGATATGTTCAATGATAAGCTGACAGATGGAAAGTCCCAGCCCGCTTCCTTGTGCATTTTCATTTAGTTTCTCGAATCTTCGGAAGATTGCGGCTTGCTTCTCTTTAGGGATACCGCAACCTGTATCTGTGACAGAAAAGAGCAGCTCTTGTTCCGATTGCTTCCTAAGCTCCAGGATAATGCTACCCTGCGATGTAAATTTGGTTGCATTAATCAGTAGGTTTATCAGCACTTGCTGCAAACGTGCATCGTCTGTCTCTATATCCATGCTCTCTAATTCGGTTATGAAGCATATGGCTGCCTGAGTCTGTTTTATTTTGCTGACGGTATCGATTACATTTCGGCAAATATTGACAACGTTATATTTGTTGATACAGAATTTTATTTTCCCGAATTCAAGGCTTGATAGATCTATCACATCATTGATGAGTTTCAACAATAACTCGGAATTTTGCAGGATTACTTCATTGCACTGACGACGCGTCTCATTATCCAGGTTTTCTTCGGTCAGTAGTGAAGAGAAGCCGGAGAGTGCATTGAGCGGAGTACGTATTTCATGGCTCATGTTCGAGAGGAATATGCTTTTGGCGGATGTGGCATTTTCGGCATTGGTGCGCAGGTGTTCCAGCTTTTGTGTCGACAGGGCGATTTCCTGTCGCTGTTTTCTAAGCATGATGGTTATAATAATAAATATGAAGACTAATAGGATACTCCCGGTCAATATGCCAGTGATGAATTTATTGTGTTCTTCTCTACTGGCTATTTCCATTTGGTCTATCTGATACTTGGCTCGTAGAATATTGATTTGTCGGACATAACCTTCTGCAGTGAGTGTGTCAACAGTGGAATATAATTCTTGATACAACAGGCAGGCGGCCATTGATTTCCCTTGTATCTTATATAGGTATATTGTTTCTTGCGTGATCCATCGGTAATAGGCAGACTGTTTGTTGACCGTGTATTCTTGTCGTAGCTCTTCATACAGTTGCAGGGCTTTGTTCCAATACATTCTGTTCCAGTTGCCCATTGCCCGATAGTAGGCGGCGGTAGTATATTTCAGGTGAAAACAGTAAAACTTTTCAGGATGTATCCGGTAGATGGAATCCATGTTGTGCAGATATGCTACGGCTTCCTTGAGATAAGCCTTTGAAAGATGTCCGTGAGAGATAGCATAGTTGGCTTTTTCGATATTGGCAAAAAAACTGGTGGCATAGTCCGGTTGTTTCTGAAGAGTTTGTTCTATGTCATGCAATATTTTTTGAGCCTTTTCCAGTTGTCCTTTACGTTGTAAAGCATTGGATATCTTTAATAAGAGTTGTATCCGGTAGGGATGTTGCTGCGAGAGATGGTTTAATTCCTTTAAAGCATCCTGATACGAATCCAATGCTTTGTCGCATTGATTGGCTATGGTGTAAGCATCGCCGATGGCTTGGTTGGCAACTGCAATTCCGAACTCATATTCCGTTTCTTTGGCTTCTTCGTACATTAGTCGTGCCCGGTCTATGGCGAGGCTGATGTCGCCTCGTAATGTATAGGCATTGGCAAGTTGCAGTTGCAGCAAAAAGTAGTTTTCGTCATTCCGATTGTTTGTCTTGATGACCGGTAGGATGTTTTCGCTCCAGCAAATGACGCTGTCTATCGGTACGTATTCATCGTAAAGTATTTTTTTTCGAAGAAAAGCTTTCAGCGTATCTAATTTGTTCGGAGTGGCTGAGGCACATATAAAGGTAGCGTATGGTATACACATCACCCACAGCACCATTAATACGGCAACGTCTTTTCTCATTGTTTGCTTTGTTTGTCTATTATTGGCAAAAATAAACATAAAAAGCGATATGCAAAATAAAATATAATGCTTTTATTTTCAATAAGTTGTGACGTGTATGTGAATATTGAGCCTCTTTACTTATAATGCTTAGTAAAGTTCCAATCCGAATTCGTCTTTCAATTGTAAAAGAGCATTGTTTTTCTGAACCATCATTTGGAATTTTTCAACACGGCCATACGCGCGGACTTTCTCAGTGGGAGTGCTGATACGTACACTCATGGTTACCTTGCGGTTTTTCAGGCGGGTACGTAGGTACTCTTGTAATTGGGGAGTCATTGAGATAAATTCTTTAGCCACAATTTCATTATCTACGACAGCTTCAAAAGTAGTGGCATTTAGTAGAGTGACGTGCATATTCTGCATGCGTTTGGCAATGGCTACTTGTTCTTTGGGCATACGTCCTGCATACTCTTGCCAATAGTAGTTTATGTCTCTTTCATTGAAGATGTAGTCCTCTTCCGGTTGTGCTGTTTGTGGTGTGATAGTGGCTGTAGCCGTATTTTTTACCTCTTCCTCGGCTTTCGGGCGTTTAATGGATACGCCAAGTCCTGACATTTTTATAACCGGAATTTTCTTTTCTTCTTTGCCTTGTGCCAGCAAGATGGAGGTAGGGGTGGCGTGCGAAGCAGTATTTGCTGTTGTGGCGGTAGTGCCGGTGGAGGGAGCAACGGTAGGAACTGCTTGCGGTTTAGCTATGACGGGTGCTTGCGGCCGGGGTACAGCGGGAGTAGCCTGTGGCTGTTGAGTGGCTGCAGGCTGTGTAAATATAGGTTTTATGACTTGTTTAGGGCTGTGCCCATTGGCTATGTCGTCTCCTTCGGCGGTTATTTGTGCCACCTGTATTAAAGTGAGCTCTACCAGCAATCGCTTGTTTTTGCTGGCACGATAGTTTAAATCACAGTCATTGCACAATTTCATGGCGCGGTAAAGGAAGGGTAACGGGCATTTTTGTGCCTGCGTTTGATAACGTTGCCGTATGCTTGCTCCCACTTCAAGCAGGGGAAGAGTGGCGGGATCTTTACTTACCAGCAAATCGCGGAAATGCGAGGATAGCCCGGTGATGAAATGGCTGCCGTCGAATCCTTTGCTCAATACATCATTCAGCAGTAATAGGGCATCGCCGACTTTGTTCTCAAGAAAATGGTCGGTCAGTTTAAAGTAGTACTCGTAATCCAGTACATTCAAATTTTCGATTACGCTTTGGTAGGTGATGTGTCCGCCGGTAAAACTCACTACCTGATCGAATATGGACAAGGCGTCGCGCATACCACCGTCAGCTTTCAGTGCGATGACGTTCAGTGCCTCCGGTTCGGCGGTAATACCTTCTTTGGAGGCTACATAGGCCAGATGTGCTACGGTATCTTCCACACTGATGCGGTTGAAGTCGTATATCTGGCAACGCGACAAGATGGTTGGCAATATCTTATGCTTTTCAGTAGTGGCAAGGATAAATATGGCATGGCGGGGAGGTTCTTCCAATGTTTTCAGAAAAGCGTTGAAAGCGGAAGCCGACAACATGTGCACCTCGTCAATGATGTATACCTTGTATTTGCCTATCTGGGGCGGGATACGTACCTGTTCTACCAATTGCCGGATATCGTCTACGGAATTATTGGATGCAGCATCCAACTCGTGAATATTGTATGAGCGCTGTTCGTTGAATGCTGTACATGATTCGCATTGGTTACAAGCCTCTCCCTCTGCAGTGGGACTCATGCAGTTGATGGTTTTGGCAAAAATACGTGCACACGTCGTCTTTCCAACGCCACGCGGACCGCAGAACAGATAAGCGTGTGCCAGTTTGCCTGTGGCGATAGCATTCTTTAAGGTAGTAGTCAAAGCGCGTTGTCCTACTACCGACTCGAAGGTTGAAGGGCGGTATTTTCGTGCCGAAACGATATAATTTTCCATATTCAGGGTATTCTTGTCACTTATATAGCGTGCAAAGGTTGTATGGTTTATCTTTGCTTTTGTGCAAATGTACGCAAAAAAAAGAAAATTCTCAGTTATTCGTCTTATCTTTGTGCTCAAAGAAACAATAACTGGATTACATGGATAAACTTGCTTCTCTTTGGTTGTTTGTCCGCAGACGTAAATATCTGATAACGTTTGTGCTGTTTGTCGTACTTGTCGGATTTCTGGATGAAAACAGCATTGTGCGTCGTTTGGGGTATTATCGTGAGGAAACGCGTTTGCGCGGGGAGATAGATAGATATCGTGCGGAATATGAGGAGAATACCCGTCGTCTGAATGAACTTGCGGTCGATTCAGGAGCTATTGAGAAGATAGCCCGTGAAAAGTATCTGATGAAGAAACCCAATGAAGATATTTATGTATTCCAAGAAGATATAGAAGAATGAAACAGTTGATACCCGCCCTCTTTGTTGTAGGAGCCGTAATGCTTCTGATAGGAGCTGCCGTTTATGTCACAGGTTGGCAACTTTCGCCTTATATATATACGGTAGGTGCTACATTTGTTGCTTTGGCGCAAATAAATTCACCTTCGCAATATAAAACTCCTACTATTAGGCGTCTGAGACGCCAACAAATATTTGGTGCATTGTTGTTGGTGCTTACCGGAGCTTTTATGTTTTTTACGCGTGGTAATGAGTGGATTGTTTCACTGACTATCGCTGCTATTCTTGAGCTTTATACATCCATACGCATCCCGCAGGAAGAGGATAAAGAACAATGATTGCATGAAAACACGAGGATGGTTTTCATAAAAAAAAGGCTATCTCTCCCAGACAGCCAATCTTTTTGTTAACCTTAAATCTAA
>ERZ1673698.2769-NODE-2769-length-10738-cov-4.733783_pt1 | contig 10738 bp, 7 predicted proteins | sample MGYA00580228_ERZ1673698 | MGnify/ENA primary metagenome ERZ1673698 (study PRJEB41218, sample SAMN15661768) | gut metagenome | host: Homo sapiens | place: Canada: London | collected 2015-08-20/2019-03-30 | study: EMG produced TPA metagenomics assembly of... | reverse complement strand
TTAAGAATAAATTTTGTTCTTCTTTTGAAAACTTTTCTTTCCATGTTTTTTTTAAAAGTCTTTCATAGATTGTCAAAAAGCTTTCCTCTGTATTTTTTGTTAATGTGATAGAAAGCTCAAAAAAAAATTATGCCAGCGGGTATTAGTACGGTCGCTTAACTCTCCAAATAAAATAGGCAGCGGCGTTCTTGTATTACGTATTTCCGATTCAAGAATCCGATATAATAAATCCCCTTCTTCTAAGAGGCGGATATGTTCTGCAGCAGGCTCCATCAATTTCATTCCAAAAAGATAGGCTGCAATTAGTACCAGACTACCTCCCAATATTTTTACCATAAAATTTTTTCTCCCTTTTCTTTGATTTTTTATTTTTCTTACTTTCTCTGCTGCTCTTTTACTTTTATAAGTATAGATTATCTGTTTTTTGTTATTTATTTCTGTATCCCATCCTGATCATATATCGTTATTATTCGTTCTCTATCTTCCTTCTTACTTAAAAATACATATCGTTCAAAAGGATATTTTTTTAAATATTCCCCCAATACCGGGCGTGCAAAAATATCCTGCATCGAATTTCCATGTACTGTCATTAATAAACGACAGCCACAATTTCGTACATATGCCATTGCCTTAATATCTTTTTCTCCGCCAATTTCATCCGCGGCAAGAATTTCCGGTGTCATAGTACGGAGCATCATTAGCATTCCCGCCGCTTTTGGACAGTGATCCATTAAATCTGTTCGGTTTCCCAAATAAAATCCAATTCCTTCTCGGGTGCGGTTTCCAATCTCACTCCGCTCGTCTACAACAGCTACATTCTTTCCTGTAATTGTGTCTGTTCCATCAGAAAGCAGGCGGATTATGTCCCGCAAATACGTTGTTTTTCCACAGCCTGGCGGTGAGATTAGAAGTGTGTGACAAAATGTGTTTCCTTCAAAAAGTTTTGGTACAATGCACTCTGCGCATCCAATGACTTCTCTTGCTACACGAAGATTGATTGAAGAAATATGTTTTATCTGCGGCTTTTCTTCCCCCCTGTAATAATATTTGCCACATAAGCCTGCCCGGTGTCCTCCTTTTAAAGTAATAAATCCTTCCCCGATTTCTTCTGTGTAAGCAAAAACAGAATACTGGCTGATTTTTTCAAAGATAAGTTTTAGTTGTTCCGGCGATAAAATCCAATTATCCTCTTCTTTTGCTATAGCTCTTCTTTTTTCCGCAGCTTCTTCTTTTTTTAAAAAATAGTTTTCCTGCGTTGTCTCAATCAAAACCGGAAGATCTGCTCGCAGACGGATTTCTGTTAGATTTTTAAAAGTTACGCTTTCTTCTATTCGCTGCCTTAATTTTTGTGGAAAAATCTGAAGCAGTTCCTCTCGGTATAGCTTCTGCTGCACCTATTTCCTCCTTTCTAAAACGGCTATATAAAAATTCAAGAATGCCCCGGCATACATGCTCCTTCCCCTTTTTGAAATTGATCATATAGCAGGTTTTTATAAAACAAAAATCTTAATGAAGTATCCAGCAATGGAATTAACGAGGATTCTCGCTTAATTCCCTGAGAATTTTGTTATCTGTAATACAATTTCCTTACACAAAAAAAACAGCCTGTTTCTTATAATATATGAAACAGGCTGTAAGATATGTTATCTTTTCTTTTTATAATTTAATTATGAATTTAGTTGTACAATAAGGAAACTCTTCCTGCTATACAATGATTCCTTTATACCACAGGCGATATTTAGATCGCATTTTACAACTACAGAGTCTATTGATAAACACCTCTTGTTGTTCTTTCCTTTGGTTTGAAACCAGCAGCACGTAAGGCATCTATGATTTTCTTCTTATGATCATGTCCAAATGCTTCCATTGTGATCGTAAGCTCTACAGAACTGTTACGGTTTACGCTGACAAACTGATTGTGCTCAAGCTTGATAACATTACCCTGTACATCTGCGATAACTTTAGATACTTTATTAAGCTGTCCTGGTACATCCGGCAGTAAAACCGACACGGTAAAGATTCTGGAACGCTGGATAAGACCGTTTTGTACAACAGAAGCTAATGTGATGATATCCATATTTCCACCGCTTAAGATAGAAACAACTTTCTTTCCTTCTGGTTTTAAATGTTTTAAAGCAGCTACTGTAAGAAGTCCGGAGTTTTCAACAAGCATTTTATGGTTCTCTAAAATATCAAGGAACGCAACGATTAACTCGTCATCTTCGATGGTGATAATATCATCTAAATTCTCCTGGAGATATGGGAAAATAGTTTCGCCTGGTGTCTTTACAGCAGTACCGTCTGCGATTGTATTGACTCCCTTTAATGTTACTGGATGTCCTGCTTTTAAAGATTCCTGAAGGCAGTTTGCTCCGGCTGGCTCTACACCGATGACTTTAATCTTTGGATTTAACATCTTAGCAAGAGTTGAAACACCAGTAGAAAGTCCACCACCGCCAACTGGTACTAAAATCATATCTACGGTAGGAAGTTCTTTTACAATTTCCATTGCAATAGAACCCTGACCAGTTGCTACTTCTAAATCATCAAATGGATGAACAAAAGTATATCCATGTTCTGCTGCTAACTCTTTTGCTTTTTCGCAGGCTTCATCGTATACGTTACCATGAATAACAACTTCTGCTCCAAGTTCCTTTGTACCGTTTACCTTTAATAAAGGTGTTGTTGTAGGCATAACAACGATTGCCGGTGCACCAAACTTTCTTGCGGCATATGCTACACCCTGTGCATGGTTTCCAGCAGAAGCTGTGATAAGACCTTTTGCTTTTTCTTCATCACTTAATGTACTGATTTTATAATATGCTCCACGAATCTTGTATGCTCCTGTGAGCTGAAGATTCTCTGGTTTAAAATAAACTTTGTTTCCTGTCATCTGTGAGAAGAAGTCACTTTGTACAAGGTTTGTTGGCAGAACAACTTCCTGCACTCGCTCGTACGCTTCTTCGAACTTGTCTAATGATAATTTTTCCATCATTATATGCATTCCTCCATTATATTCTTCTTGCATTTTTATAATTATATCGCAATTATATAATTATGAATAGTTTTTTTCATTCTTTTTTCCTGTCTGCAGTTGTTTGAAATTATAATTATTGTCAATATACAAAAAATTTATTATTGTTAATTTTTATATATTAACAATTTTTTATTCTTCGTCTTCTGCTGGTTTTTCAAAGAGTGCATTTACAAAAGAATCAGCATCAAACTTTTGTAAATCTTCGATTTTCTCTCCGATTCCAATATATTTTACTGGAATTCCAAGCTCTGCCTGAATTGCGATGGCAATACCACCCTTGGCTGTTCCGTCAAGCTTTGTAAGTACGATACCGGAAATATCAGATACTTCTTTAAACTGTTTTGCCTGCACTAAAGCATTCTGACCTGTTGTTCCGTCAAGAACGATTAATGTTTCAAGGTAAGCTTCTGGAAATTCTCTTTCAATGACTCTTCGAATCTTTGAAAGCTCATTCATAAGGTTCTTCTTATTATGAAGACGTCCGGCAGTATCGCATAAAAGAACATCGGCATGTCTTGACTTTGCTGCCTGGCAGGCATCATAAATAACTGCTGCCGGATCAGAACCTTCCTGCTGTGCAATAATGTCAACACCAGCTCTGTTAGACCACTCTGTAAGCTGCTCAATCGCTGCTGCACGGAAAGTATCCGCTGCTGCCATAATAACCTTTTTATTCTGTGATTTCAGCTGTGCAGCAAGCTTTCCAATTGTTGTTGTTTTTCCAACACCGTTTACACCAATCACAAGAACGACTGAAGTACGGTTCTCATATTCGTAAGCTGTCTCATCAACTTCCATCTGCTTTTTAATAATATCAATTAAAAGCTGACGACACTCAGCAGGCTCTTTAATATGTTCCTCTTTTACCCTTTCCTGTAAATCTTCAATAATATTCATTGTCGTATCTACACCCAGGTCACCCATAATCAGAATCTCTTCTAATTCCTCATAGAAATCATCATCAATTTTTGAGAATCCATGAAAAATTGAATCAAGACCTGAAGCAATGTTCTTTCTTGTTTTGGTCAGTCCGCTAACCAGTCGGCTGAAAAATCCTTTCTTTTCTCCCATAACTACTCCTTTTTAATTTAAATCTTTGTCAATCAAATCAACAGAAATCAATGTGGAAATACCCTTCTCCTGCATTGTGATTCCATACAGGGCATCTGCCGCATTCATTGTTCCTCTTCGATGTGTGATGACGATAAACTGTGTGTCTTTCGAGAGTTTCTTTAAATATTTGGAAAAACGCACGATATTGGCATCATCAAGTGCAGCCTCAATCTCGTCAAGAAGACAGAATGGAGATGGCTTTAAGTTCTGAATGGCAAATAATAGTGCAATCGCTGTCAACGCTCTCTCTCCACCAGAAAGCAGCATAATATTTTGCAGTTTCTTTCCCGGCGGCTGTGCGATAATTCGAATGCCACATTCTAAAATATTCTCGTTATCCATCAGTTCAAGAGAAGCAGTACCTCCCTCAAATAAATCTTGGAAAACCGTCGTAAACATCTGCTGAATATTACCAAATTCCTTTGTAAACTGTTCTTTCATGGCAGTATTTAATTCCTCAATCATTGTTAGAAGTTTGGCTTCTGCTTCTTTGATATCATCATACTGGCCTCGTAAGAACTCGTATCTCTCGCCAACCTCTTTGTATTCTTCAATGGCGTTGATATTGATATTTCCAAGTTCTTTAATCTGTCTTTGCAGTTCTTTTTTCTGTTTACGCTGTTCGGCAGCTTCCTCTGCTTTTACCTCGTAATGCTTCAAAGTAAATGCCTGATTATATGTAATCTCATAAGTTTCCCACATATAGTCAATCTTACTTTCAAAATCTTCTTTCATGCGCTCTTGCTTAGAAGATAACTTAGCAGCTTCTTTTTCAAGAATCAACAGCTTTTCATTCTCTCTCTCTAATTCCTGAAAAATCTGATTCTGCTTTTTCATTGCTGTGGAACGCTGCTGCTTTAATTCTTCGAGATTGGTGGAAATTCCATCCATCTGTATTGTAATCTCCTGCAAAGCTGCTTTCAATGTCTTTTGTTCTTCCTCATAGGAAATATTTTCTTCGGTAAGGCGTTTGATTTCTTTTTTATTTTCCTCTAGAGAGTTCTTGATATTCTCTATTTCTTTTTCAATACGTTGCTTATTACTACGCAGATAATCTAATTCCTGACGCATTTTTGAAAGCAAAATTCTCTGCTCGTTCTTCTCGGATTCCAGTTTAGAAACTTCGGCTCTTATTTCAGAAAGCTGTTCTTTTAAGGAATCAAGTACCGTATTGTTCTGCTCATGAATCTGTTCATTGTCTTCCTGTTCTTTTAACAGTGCCTCTTTCTGAGAACGAATTTCATCAATTTGTTCTTTTAAAATCTGATGTTCTTCTTTTAATGATGTAATTCTTTCAGAAAGTTCTTCTTTTTTGGCATCCATATCAGGAATCTGATTACTCAGGTCATGAAGTAAAAGCGATGCTGCATCCAGTTTGGCCTTCCTTTGCTGTTTTTGTTCCTCTAATTTCTGCTGTCCTGCTTTTAATTCCGAAAGAGCTTCCTTTCTCTCTTCCCAGGCAGCCTTCGCCTTTCTTAAAGAATCTTTGCACTCTTCAATCTCACGCTTTCGACCGAGAAGATTGCCAGAATGCCGGAACACTCCACCAGTAATTGCTCCACCAGGATTTAACAGTTCACCATCAAGTGTAACAAGACGAAGACTGAAGTTATTCTTTCTCGAAAGAGAAAGAGCATGGTCTACCGTATCTACAACAACAGTTCTTCCGAGCAAAGAATCTACTAACGCCTGAAAACGTTCCTCTACCTTCACAAGTGTACTGGCAATACCAATAACACCTTCATCTTGTAAAACAGATGGGGAAATTGTGCTGTTTCTTCTTCGGATATTTGTAAGCGGTAAAAAGGTTGCCCGGCCAAAACGATTCTTCTTTAAAAAGTTAATCATCTTTTTAGCAGTCTCATTATCCTCAGTAACAATGTTCTGTAACGCACCACCAAGCGCAATTTCAATGGCGGTCTCGTACTTTTCCGGAAGTGCTAAAATATCCGCTACTACACCGATGATGCCCGGATTGGCATTCTTTTGCTCCATGATACGGCGGATAGACTGATTATACCCATCATACCGCTCCGTAATATTCATCAATGTCTCATAGCGGGACTTCGTACGAAGGTATTCTTGATTTAAGTTCCCCATCTCGTCCTGATATTTCTGTTCTTTTTCCTGAAGATGTTTTTCCCTTTTCTCAAGTTCCTGATACAGATTTTCCTGCTTTTCAAAGGCCTCTTTTGCTGCATCCTGCTGTTTGAGCAGTTCTTCCGCTGTTTCGTTATATTCCTTTAATTCGGAGTTAAAAGAAATATAGCGACTGTTATATTCAGCATTACGAATCTCTAACTGTTCTTCCATTGCCGCATAACGGCTCAGTTTTTCCTTTGTGTCAGAACTGGTGTTCATAATCGAAAAGAGACGGTCATTCTCCCCGGAAATCTTCTTCTCGCAAGCTTCCTGTTCTTTTCTTTTTGTAAGAATGGACTCTTCTAACTCTTCTAACTTCTTTTGTCCGTTACTGATTTCCTGTTTTTTTTGAACAGTTTCTTTTTTTAATACCTCGATTTCCGCTGTTTTTGTGTCTTTTTCTTCATCACTCTGTTTTTCTAACTCTTCATAATGTGTAATTAAAAGAGTGTTCGATTCTACTTTATGAGAAAGTAAAAGAATCTCATTATCTTTCGTCTCTTTTTTCCGGCGAAGCTCTTCTTTTTCTGATTCCTTTGTCTCAAGACTTTCTGTAACTGCCTGCGTCTGATCCTGAAGCTTTCCATTCTTTTCCTTAATCTTTTCGTATATCTTTCTCGTATCCTCTAAATCTCCGGAAACGATTTTGTACTGGCGCTCATTTTCCTCCTGCTCTTTTTTCAGTCGTTCATAATCATAAAGGAAAAGATGAATATCAATATCTTTTTCTTCATCACGAAGTTTTAAATATTCCTTTGCCTTCGCACTTTGTTTTTCTAACGGACCGACCTGTTTTTCAAGCTCAGCCAGAATGTCGGTAACACGCTCTAAGTTCTGGCGTTCCTGCTCTAAGGATTTCTCAGTAACCGTACGATTCTTTTTATATTTGGCAATTCCAGCTGCCTCATCAAATAGTTCTCGGCTGTCTTCAATCTTGCCACTTAAGATTTTTTCCACCTGGCCCTGTCCGATAATCGAATAGCCCTCTTTACCAATACCGGTATCGTAAAAAAGCTCCACGATATCTCTTCTTCGGCAGGAACTTCCGTTAATGAGATACTCACTCTCTCCAGAACGATATACTCGTCTTGCCACCGTCACTTCCTCATAATCAAGAGGAATAATACGGTTTGCATTTTCAAAAGTAATCGCCACATAAGCAAATCCCATCGGTCTTCTGCTTTGTGTACCGGAGAAAATAACATCTTCCATCTTCGAACCTCGAAGCTGTCTGGCACTCTGCTCACCTAAAACCCAGCGCACCGCATCTCCGATATTACTCTTTCCACTTCCGTTCGGGCCTACAATACCTGTAATTCCCTGTGGAAACTCAAACACGATCTTATTGGCAAAGGACTTAAATCCATTAATTTCGATACTTTTTAAATACATACTACCTCCGCCGCTTTTTTAACAACAGTATCGTCTGATAAGCGGCAATCTGCTCTGCTCCCTTTTTTGTCTTTCCTTTACCGATAGCATATGTCTTACCACCGATTTTGGCTTCAACGGTAAACTCTTTATTATGGTCTGGACCTGCTTCTCTTGTAAGGACATACTCAAGACGTGGATCAGGACCTGCCTGCACCATCTCCTGCAAAATCGTTTTCGCATCATAAAATAAGGATTTATCTTCTACATCTTTTAACAGATGTGTATGAATAAATGTTCTCGCTCTATCCATTCCGCCGTCTAAATAAATCGCTCCGATCAATGCCTCAAATGCATCGGAAAGAATAGAATCTCTTTCTCTTCCACCCGTTGCATCCTCTCCTCTGCTTAAAAGAAGATATTTGCCAAGTTCTACATCTCTTGCACAGATAGCTAAGGTATACTCACATACGAGACTGGAACGAAGCTTTGTAAGACGGCCCTCATTATAACCTGGATATTCTCTGAATACATAATCAGAAATGGTAACCTCTAACACAGCATCTCCCAAAAATTCCAGACGCTCATTATTTGCCTTCCTTCGTCCTCTCTGCTCATTCGCATAGGAACTATGTGTCATTGCCAGTGCTAATGTACGCTTATTTGTAAAAGTATAACCTATCTTTTCTTCTAATCCTTTAAATCTCTCTGTCCGAATCATTACTGCTCGCCTGCCTTCTCTTCTTTTGCCTGTGCCATTTCTTCTGCAAGATGCGCTACAATCTTTTCATTAATACGCTGCTCTTTAAAAGTAACACACTGGAAAATGGCAGTCTTTGTCTCTTTTGCCTTCGCACTTCCATGAATCTTTACAACAAGTCCCTTTAAACCAAGAAGTGGTGCTCCGCCGTACTCTGTTGCATCAAATGTCTTTAACGTATCTTTTAAAGCAGGTTTTACTAAAAGACCACCAATCTTACTTCTTGTTGTGGACATCATTCCTTCTTTAATTACATGAATCAATGTGCTGGCAAGACCTTCCTCAAGCTTTAAGATGACATTACCAACAAACGCTTCTGTTACGATAACATCTGCCTCACCCTTTGGAATATCTCTTGCTTCAATACTTCCGATAAAATTAATATTCTTACATGCCTATAATAAAGGATAGGTTTCCTTTACAAGTGCATTACCTTTTGCCTCTTCTGCACCAATATTTACAATAGCAACACGAGGATTCTTTACACCGACAACGTCCTCCATATAAATAGAACCCATCTGTGCAAACTGTAAAAGATGTTCTGGACGGGCATCGACATTCGCACCGCAGTCAATTAAAAGCGAAACCCCTTTGGCTGTTGGAGTAAGAGGGGCAAGAGGAGCTCTCTTTACTCCTTTTCCCTGTCCAATTAAGACCTGTCCACCAACAAGAATCGCTCCTGAACTTCCGGCAGAAACAATGGCATCGCACTCGCCGCTCTTTACAGACTTAATCGCAACAACTAAAGAAGAATCTTTCTTCTTCTTAATTGCCATTGCAGGAGCTTCATTACAACTAATCTCCTCCGTTGTATGAGTAATCCCAATCTGTTCCTTATTATAAGTATATTTATTAAGTTCCGTCTCAATCTTATCTTTATCACCAAATAGACGAAGCTTAATATCTGCTCTTTCGTTAATCGCCTCAATCGCACCTTTGATAATCTCTGCGGGTGCGTTATCTCCACCCATCGCGTCAATTGCGATTACGTTCTTATATTCCATAAAAGGCTCCTTTCCTTTAAGAAAGTACTCTCGGAAAATCATTTTACAAAAACCTTCCGAGAATACTTTGCAATTTTATTGTAAGTTTTATCATATAATAAAGTCACAGACTAGAGTAACACAATTGGGAGAAGATTTCAAGAATGCAGATTACTATTTAATTCATTAAGAGACAGACACCTGAGAAGAAAACCGATACCCTATAGTTGTGGTCTCGGAGCAAGATTTAGATGCGAGTGCATAAAGCGAGCATTTAAACTGCAGCGACTAATGTCACAAACAAATATAGGGTATCGGTTCTCTTCCCGCCTGTCTTTAGGTGGATTTTGTTTGAATTAAATTTAATTTCATAACATGAATTTTTCCTGATTCATTTTTCTTTTGATGAATACAGCGCTGTCCTACAAAGTGTATTTCTGGATTCTTTGTTACTTCTATTAAATTTTCAAGATATGTTTCACCTGTTACGAAATCTTCTTCTTCCTTTGCCATATGTACAGCAATCATAGAACTTGACAGTTTTCCGCAAAGATGAACAACGCTATTTGAAAGGAACTTCTCTATTTCTTTTAAAAGCATGAATGTAGCCATTCCACTACACTCTTTAAAACACTTTTCTCCAACCATATCCATTGTTGCTGTTGGTTCTGCTAAAGAAATGATTCGGCAGCCTGCCTGGATGACAGCTTTGATATATTCTGCTTCTTCTAATACAATCTTTTTCAATATTTTCTCAAGCTTTTCTGGTTCCGTTTGCATTGCCAGATACAGTTTCATAGGATCAATCAAGGCTGCTAATATAGAAAACGGAGCTTCTGCTTCAAGGATAAGAGGCTTTTCTTTTAATTTCTTTGTAACCTCTATGATAGTTTTAATACGTTTGTCTTGCATAAGAGTAAACTGTTCTGGTTTTATTTCTTCTAACCTAGAAAAAGGATAATCTCCTGTTGTCCAGTAATTTTCTCTTTTTATAACATCAGCTCCAAGAACTGCGCCTTCAAGGTTCTGAACAAGAGGTAATATAATTTCTTTCCGATTTTCTGCCTTTTTCCATGCAAGCAGAACTTTAGCCATCTCTTCTTCATTTGAAAGAATTGATAAATCTTTTTCCCATAGCCATCGGGGCATCGTTCTTTTGTCGTCTCCATTGCATTTCCATATTTGTCCCATTCTCGCACTCTCCTTAGAAGCAAAAAATCTTATTAGGATAATAAAAAAGGATACTGTAAAGTACCCTTCCTTAAGTGATGTTATTAAAACGTGGGCAAGAGGATTCGAACCCCCGACCTTTTGGTCCGTAGCCAAACGCTC
>ERZ1673698.2763-NODE-2763-length-10759-cov-208.602205_pt1 | contig 10759 bp, 7 predicted proteins | sample MGYA00580228_ERZ1673698 | MGnify/ENA primary metagenome ERZ1673698 (study PRJEB41218, sample SAMN15661768) | gut metagenome | host: Homo sapiens | place: Canada: London | collected 2015-08-20/2019-03-30 | study: EMG produced TPA metagenomics assembly of... | reverse complement strand
ATAGACGCGCCTTTGCCCTCCTTGATTTCGGCATCGGTAAAGGGGTGAGCCCCGATGCGGTAGTCCTCATTATAGTAATCTGTGCCCCACTCCTCGTCAGCGCCAAGCACGAACTCCTTCGTGTACACATTGGTGGTTTTTTCCGCTTCCGAAAGCAGCGCACCGGCATCCAGTTCGCCATCGATGTCCTCGGGGTTGTAGTCGCAACGGGCGACCGATACCCACACCATGAGAGTATCATCGGCATCACCATTAACGATGCAGTCGCAGCAGTTGTTGATGTCGTAAGCCTCAAGTGCAGCCAGCGCCTCGGCTTCGGTCTCGTAGACTTCGGCCGGGGAATTGATTTCGAAGTACTGGTTGTCGTAAGAAGTTGCGTCGATGTCGATAACGTATGCAGTTTTCATAATTTTTTTGCCGTTTTTTCACCGGTGGCGCCCCGGCTCTATTGGTTATTGTTTACGATGCAAAGGTACGCATTATTTTTATTGCTGCAATATATTACAGCGATTATTTTTCTCGCTTTAACGTTATTTAACTTCTGCGGCGGATGCGGCGGTAGAGCCAGACGGCTGCGATGGCTGCGGCGGCTGCGAGTAATGCGGCGGCGATTTTGCCGAGGCCTATCCAACGACGCTGTGCGGCTGTCAGCTCTCGCGGTACGGAGACGCTGACGCGCAGGGTGTCGGTGGTGGCGCGGATGACGGTGTCGGTGGCATGGATGGTGCGCGTGCGCCAGTGTGTGCGGTCGATGCGGATGGTGTCGGCGGCGCGGTCGATGGTGACAGTATCAGATGTGCGCAGGGTGTCGCGTATGACGCGAGTATCGGCGCGATATTCGGTGCGCACGGTCTCGGTGGGCAGATATACCGTACGCGTGCACGCGCACGCACAGACGCACGCGCACACGCATAATAGGATATGTTTCGGTTGCATAATCATCAGCGCTTGATGGCGAACGCCTGACGGCGATGTCGCGGTCCGTATGATACATGTATCCACTTCATCCCTTGCTCGTCTATGAGTTGGTCGAAGGGCAGGCGCATTGTGCGGATGAGGCTGTAGAGTTGGCGGTTGTCTTCGGGGCTCCCTACGGTGATGTCGGCGGCTTGGCCGAGCATGTGTTGGCTGTTGTATGCACCGCCTACGGCGTCATTGAGGCGGCGGCAGCGGTAGCCACTGGTGACGTAGATAGGCCGTCCGTATCGGGCGCGCAGGGGGTCGAGTATGTTGTTGACCAGCAGTTCGAGACAACGTATTTGGTCTCTGTCAGGGGTGTTGTCGATATGTAGCCGTGCAGCGGTGTCGCTGCGCGTGAGCTCTTGGATGGTGAAATATTTCATTTTGTGGTATCGTTTTGATTATCAGTATTTAAGTCGCCAAGGTCAATGTCGAAGTGTCGGCTTGTCTTGTCCACGAGTATTTTCTGTGCGACCTTTGCCCAACGGGCGCCGTTGCACGAGCTCTCATTTTCGAGGATTGACCAAATCTGCCAGAAGCATATAGCGCCGGCGGCTACCTTGGTCAAGTCGATGGGGATGCCGTCGGTGATATGGCGCGAAATAAGATACGCCATGATAATCAGCGCGTAGCTCTTGAGCAAGGTCAGCAGCACATGGCCGAAGTGGTGGCTCTGGAATTTGTGGCCATCCTTTGTCACCTTATCCGGATGCGCCTTTGCGGCACGACGGCTCAGGCTCCACGCCGTGTAACAATCGGCAAAAATCACGAGTGTGCAAATGAGCAGATACGGAAGTGTCGGTTCGAGGATAGCGAGTGCTGCGCCTATACCGGAAAAGACCCAACGAAGAATATGTGTAACGGTCATGGTTTCGTTTGTATTGCGTTAGTAAATACTTCGATGGTGCCGAGAATGGCAGCTCGGTCGGTGGTGGTGTTGTAGTAAATTGATAGCGATGCGCCGAAGCCATCGAAGGTGGCCACGGGCATATCGCAGTCGGCAGTGGAGACGGTGCCACCGGCCAGCACGATCAGTGCGCCGATAGCGCCATAAGTAGCATCGGCTGTGACGGTGTATTGTCCGATAGTGCGCACGATGCGGTACGATGTGGTAAGAATGGTTTGTGTCATAATATTTTGGGTTTTTGGTGTTGTCATTGGACCTTAAAGCGGATGTCCACGGGCTTGGCCGTGAGTGTGGAGCCGTCTCCGAAGCGTAGGCGGAAGGCGGCGGCGCACGTAGCGGATGTGTCGGTGACAGGGCCGACCGATCCGTCAGGAGTGGTGCCCATGAGGTAGCCGAGCGACAGCGCGATTGTCTTGCGGCTTCCTGCCGGGATAGTGATGCCGGCGGATGGTTTAGGCGTCAGCGTGCCATCCGCAGCCACGGAGTAGAGCGTGGCTGCTCCCGGGGCGTCATATGCGCCTCCCAGCGTGGCCGAGGCTATGGCCGTGAGCGCGTTGACGATATAGTCGGTATTCGATTGCGTACTATCCAGCACCACGCGCAGCCAAAGTGTCCCGGCTGCCAGCGCATATCGGGTAGGCACGGTGCCTACCTCGACAATGCCTGTGTACTTCGTCGGACTTGCCCATGTGGTGGGTACGGCCGTGCCGGTGGCCAGCCCGGTAATGGTGGCCGTGAGCGAAATGACAGCCTCGGCATATACCAGCTGTCCGTAGGTATCGCCTTGGCAGGGTATCGCGGCGAAGGTCGGTGTACCCTCGGGTATAGCTGTCGCAGAAGTGTGCTTGATTGTGCAGGCACATTTCAGATAGGTGTATTTCTTGTTCTTTGTGAGCGCTATGCCACCTATACCGAAGGTAAGTGTCAGATCTGACGCGGCGGCGCTTATGGTCTTATCTGCGGTGACGTACGCATACAGGGCGCCTGTATTGTCGAATATGCACACGCAGGGATAGCAGTCGCGCCATGTCGCGCATTGACGCCATGACAATGCGCCGGTGGTGTCGTCTCCCTGTATGGTGTCGAACGCGCCGAAAGTGAAACGCACGCTGCGGCTGAGGTCATCAAAGGTGATGTCACCTTCAAGTTGCGCATTCGTCCACGCGCCGGCGCGGTGGACATATCCGCGAAAGTCGCCCAGTCGCCAAGGCTGATTAGGATATGCCCCGGTCGGCGGCGTGTAGGTCCATTTCGTTCCTTTTTTTAGAACGGCAAGAAGTCCCTCGGCGGAGTAGTACGGTGTCAGCGCAACGTTACCGAACACCATGCCGGCATCGGCGGCGAGCACTTCGGCATCGGTCAGATCGGCGACTTTTGGATGCGCTATAGGTTTGCGCACACTCCATTTATTGATTTTCGAGGATGTGCATAGCGCCTTGAGACTGCGCGTGTTTTCGCCTAATAGTGTGGCGACTTGAGAAATCGTAATCATATCTTATTCGGCTTGTGTGTCGAAGGCAGTTACGTCTCCGGCGGTTACTATCGGTTTGTTTGCGACGATGACACCGCGTGCAGCATCGTAGCGTAGCCATACGTTTTTGTTGTGGGTAAGATAAATTTTTTTGCCCTCATTTAGGATTAGGTCCTCATTAAAACGCGCCTGCGCCTTCAGCATCAGCAGGTTCGTTCCGGCTGTGTAGCTCGCTACATGCGTCTTGGTATCGCCGTCCTCGACCCACCAGTAAGTATTGCCGTCCTTGAAAGTGGATTGTCCCCACGCCTTAGTCCCGGCCTTGTATAGCGTTCCGGCCGAAGTCGTGCTGACCACTTGTAGGTCGACGGACGTCCCCCACAAGCCTGCTCCGTTGTTCGCGCCCGTGAGGGTGAGGCTGCCATCGACATTACCGCTGCCGTCGAAGTCTTGGCCATAGATTTTGCGTTTGGAAGCCAACGCCGTAGCCTTGTCGGCGGATGTCGCTTTTGTGGCATGGTCGGCGTTGGTGGCTTTATCGGCGGCCGTGGCATGGTCGGCATTGGTGGCGTGGTCTGCCTCGGCGGCGGTAGTGGCACGAGTGGCGCTGTCTGCATTGGCGGCGGTATCGGCGGCCGTGGCGTGGTCTGCATTGGCGGCTGTAGTGGCGTGGCCGGCATTGGTGGCGTGGTCTGCTTTGGTGGCCAGCGGCACCGGGTGTGTGGTCAGGTCGATGGCTTTTATAGGCGCAGATCCGTCAATGCTTTCGAGTGTAAGCACGAAGATAGGGTTCTGCGCCTCTGCCAACTCCGGCATCTTCTTGAGGTAGTTTGACAATTCTGCCCTTACCCATGCGGTGGATGCCAGCGCTGCGAGAGAGCCTGTCAGTGATGCAATAGCATCGGCGTTGGCTTTCGTGCGCGTGTTCAGATCGATGCCAAGCAACGCGGACAGCACGTACCCGGCTTTGGTGCTGTCGTAGTCCGCCCATGCGTCCAGACGGTTGTAGTCGCTGCCACCACTCGTGCCTCCGTCGGGGACTTCGCCCCCGTTGAACGCTGCGACGTCTCCGCGCGATGCCATCGGAACGTTGCACATCAAACAGCCGGTGCCGGGGTTGTACTGCATCCATGCTGTTTTGTTATGGTTGAGGTAAATTTTTTTGCCCTCATTTAGGATTAGGTCCTCATTAAAACGCGCCTGCGCCTTCAGCATCAGCAGGTTCGTTCCGGCTGTGTAGCTCGCTACATGCGTCTTGGTATCGCCGTCCTCGACCCACCAGTAAGTATTGCCGTCCTTGAAAGTGGATTGTCCCCACGCCTTAGTCCCGGCCTTGTATAGCGTTCCGGCCGAAGTCGTGCTGACCACTTGTAGGTCGACGGACGTCCCCCACAAGCCTGCTCCGTTGTTCGCGCCCGTGAGGGTGAGGCTGCCATCGACATTACCGCTGCCGTCGAAGTCTTGGCCATAGATTTTTCTTTTTGAAGCCAACGCCGTAGCCTTATCGGCGGCCGTGGCGCTGTCGGCGGCCGTGGCGTGGTCGGCGTTGGCGGCGTGGTCGGCATTGGTAGCGTGGTCTGCCTCGGCGGCGGTAGTGGCACGAGTGGCGCTGTCGGCATTGGCGGCGGTAGTGGCACGAGTGGCGCTGTCGGCATTGGCGGCTTTATCGGCGGCCGTGGCGTGGTCGGCCTCGGCGGCTGTAGTGGCGTGGTCGGCATTGGTGGCTTTATCTGCGGATGTCGCATTGGTGGCCAGCGGCACCGGGTGCGTGGTTAGGTCGATGGCTTGTATAGGGAATGTTCCATCGAGCGCGCCGAGCGTCAGCCCATACGTCACGCTGTCGGCCTCTGCCAACTTCGGCATCTTCTTGAGGTAATTGGACAGCTCCGTCTTTACCCAGGCGGTGGATGCCAGCGCTGCGATAGAACCTGTAAGTGATGCAATGGCTTCGGCGTTGGCTTTCGTGCGCGTGTTCAGGTCGATGCCAAGCAACGCGGACAGCACGTACCCGGCTTTGGTGCTGTCGTAGTCCGTCCATGCGTCCAGACGGTTGTAGTCGCTGCCACCGCCGCTCGAGCCTCCGCCGGGGACTTCTCCCCCGTTGAACGCTGCAACGTCTCCGCGCGATGCCATCGGGACGTTGCACATCAGACAGCCGGTGTCGGGGTTGTACTCGATATAGGCGGAGCCGTCGGCGCTGAGGTTGATACGCCGTGTGGCGGCGCCGCCGTCCTCTGTGGCCGCAATATCATCCCCTAAAGTCTCGAGAAATCTCTGATTGGGGTGGCTGTGGTCGGCGCCCGAGCCGCTGACGACGGCTGATGAACGGCCTACTGCCGCCGTGACACCGCGCAGACGTGCTGCACGCGGCTGTGCGGTCTGCGTAAAAGTCTTAACTGTATAGGTCTTTTTTGCCATATGTATATATTATTCGGGGTCTGTGTATTCGATAAAAGTATAGTCTTCGGGCTGCACCTCCACAAGTCTGACGTCCGAAGTGTCGGCTCGCAGATCCTGCACCTCCGACATCGGCATGAAGGCGCGTCCGGGGCTATTTGCGTCTGTCAGCACACCGAAAAACGGCAGCAGCCTTGACTGCCCAGTCAGCACCAGCGATGGCGTTGCGTGCTGCGAAAATACGGTGCCGCACAGCAATTCTTGGAGTGTACCGCTGTGGCCGTTGCGAGTGAAAATGCCTGACGACGCGCCGCGCAGGCCTCCGCGCGCCAGTACGCTCTTGGCGGCACTGCCGACGGTCAGGTCTATCGAGGTGTCGTCAGCGGCATTTTTATCGAGCCATGCGGCGGTGACGATGTCGCCGGTGACATCATCGCCGAGTTCTTTTCCGTTGAGTTGCACTGCGACTATCCTCGGGTCTTTGTAGGCCAGCCAGCGAGCTATACATCCGCGGTTGTCACCGTTCTGTCTGCCTGTCTCCGGGACAGTGTCTGTATTGGCGAACACGCCACCCCCGACAGTCAGGCGCAGTGTGCCCGAATATGCGTCCGGCCACTTTACAAGCACACCGTCTCCGCGCTTCTGGTAGTTGGCGGGCAGGTCTTTTTTGTAGCACCCGATGGTGGTCTTATTGGTGGCCCATCCACCCATGCCGGTCTTGCTCTTGCGGTCGGTCCAGTCGTAGTAGCTCAGACGAAAATCGCCCCATGCCGCAGCCCCGGGCTGCCAGCCCGAGCCGGATGGCTTGTAGTCCTCGGCACCGACAGTCTCCATGTAATGCGCGACGACCGCGCCACTGTCGTTCAGCAGCTCGAGCTTCACAGGTATATATGCGAAGTTGAGCCAGCGCTCGAACCGTCCCCAGTTGCCTTCCTCGTTTTCGAGCGCAGCCCCCTCGAAGGGGTTGTACCGCACGTCGAACATGACATCCAGCGTCAGTTTGAGTGCGTTCTGAGGCTGTGTCTGTGCATCTATGCGCCCCCCTGTCACAGTGAACAACGTATGCGGCTGCTTGGCCGTGGCATCCCATTGTTGGAACGACATACCATCCCATAGGTCGGACATATAATTGCTGTTCGAAGCGTCCGTGTTGGACCGCGCTCCGGCCAGTATGCCCTTGCAGTCGCTACCGCTATATATACTTTTGATGCGCATCCATCGACATGAAGGCTCTATGAGCTTTATTGGCAGCTTGGCCACGGCGCCATCTGTGATGCCTAAGGTGTTCGGCTGTCCGGTCTGCGTCCCGTCCGTGCCGATGTACAACTTGAAGCCGTCCAAAAAACTCTTCTTCGTGTTGTCGGCACCGCGCTTATCATTGCCCGTCATGTACAGTATACCGCCGCTATCGCCGGGTAGTATATCGGTGTCGATGGTCCCGTCTAACAGATTGGTCTCGACATACTGCGACAGCGTTACCGTGACCTTGTTGTAGACCTTGCCCATGCCCAGTGTCTGGTCGTCGGCATCCCAGTATACATCGGCATTGCCTTCGAGGATGTCGACAGCATACTCGTTCAGCATCTGACTGTAGTCGTATATATGGATGTCCCCACCACGCTGTATTATGCGCATCGCAAACGGCTGTAAGACCGCCTTGAGAACTTCGAGGCACGTCTGCGGCTCCCCGTCCTCATCATAGAAATTGGCGCAATCAACGCTCAGCGCGGTCAGGTCTATAGGCTCGCCTCCGTACATCGTCGAGATATGCGTAACGCATTGCTTGGATTGGTCGAAACGCGGGTACAGACGATCGATGCACGTATCTATGATTTTTTGCAGGGATAAGTAGCCGGTCGGTGCATTCCACTTTACGCGGTCGAGCGCTGCAAAGTCACTGAAAGTCAGCGATACTTCATATCCACTCAGCGTGCTGTACGGCTCCTCGTACTGCTCGGTGTCGAGTATGCCTGTCCAGTAGCGCTGGCCGTTGCGGTAGACGTTGCAGCGCACCGCGCCTACCTTAGTGGTGTACAGCGGCAGGAATTGTCTGTCGCTCTCGCTTATGAGGTGGAGCGTCAGCGCCGCACCGCATACCGGCTCTATCGGCTCGGTCTCCTTCCATTCGAGCTCGGCGGCAGGGTCGGCCGCGAAGGTCAGTGTGCCGCCCTCGGCAGGCACGCCCTCGCCGATAATCTCAATCTTCCAGCGCGTCCCGTGTATGCCGAGGAACTCGCCCGTGTATGTGTTCTGTGCCATCCTATATTCTGCTATTATGATTGTCTACCTTATTGAGGATGCCGCGCAACGTGCGCCCCTCGATGCGGAACTCGACTTCGCCACCGAGGCTTCCCTGCGGTTGTATGAGTGTGCGTAGGCGGTCGAGCGGTGCTACCACTTCGGGGTTGGTCGACGCGTTGGCGTACTCGCCGAACATGCCAACCGTGGGGCCGTAGGCGATACCACCTTGGGCGTACTTTGGCAGGCTGAACATCGTGGCCAGCATCGTAGCAACGGCTGCAGCGCCCAGCCCGACGCCGACCCATGGTATCCACGCGTGCGCCTTGAACAGCTTGGCTGCTGCGGCGGTGATGTCGGCGTTAGTCTCGGCGTTGGATGACGCTACATTCGCCGCCGAGGTGGACTTTTTTGTAGCGCTCGATGCGGTGATGACGGCATCGACTATCTGTATTATCTGCGCAACTGCCTGATACATCTGCATCGCACCATCGACTACGGCGCTGACCTTTTCCCATGCGGTGGCGTTCTCGTCCGTGACCTTGGTCATCGACCGGATACCGCCTTGCAGTCCCTTGGTGGCATCCCACATTCCGCTGAACGTCTCCATACCCGACAGCGAGGCCGCACGCATCTGTTGCAGTCGGGCTATGGTCTCGTCTATACCTTTGATGTCGGCAGCGCTGACACCGGGCATATACTTCATTTTCTCCAGTTCCCTTATCTGCTTCGTAATACCCTCGAAGCCCATACCCTTCACCTCTACCTTCCACAGTTTAGGCGGTAGCGCGTATATCCTGTCGAGGTTGGCGCGTATCTCATCGAGCGTACTGCGCCAACGCGGTGTGTCGGCCTTGACGGTCTCGGTCGTGCCGGTCCATGACTTTTTCAGCGCCTCGATCTTGTCGATAATGCCTTGCAGTCGCTGACGCTCTGCATCGTCGGTGGCGGCATCATAGGCATTGCGGTAGTGCGTCAGTGCCTCGTTGGCCTGATCGATACTGCGGATGTCGGCAATGTCCTTGGGCGGCTCGTAGGCCTTGGCCGTGGATGAGGCCGCATCCCACGCCTTGCGCATATCTTCGAGGGTGTCGATACTCTGCTGTGCTTTCAGTCGGTCGGCGTCCGTGGTGGCGGCATCCTTGACCTTGTTGTAGTACTGCACGGCCTTACTCAACTCCTCGTAACTCTTAATCTCGGCCAAATTCTCCGGCGGCGTGTACGGCTTCTCGGGCTTGGTCGGCGTGGTATTGGTCGGCGTATAGCCGCCTGCGCCGCGCTCGATAACCGGGTCTACCTTGATGTTGGATAAACGATCGGTCAGATACTTGTTCGCCCTGTTTAAAGCTGCTACATCTCGCTGTAGGTTTAATCTGAGATTCTTATTCGCGCGTATTTGGTCCAGTGACGCTGTCTGCCCGTTTATCGTGATAGTCGGGTGCTCTTTCAAGTATTGCGCGTAAGCCCTTTTTCTCCCCTCCTTGATGTCAGTGTTCGAGTATGGCATCGCGTAATCGCTTCTGTCTTTATTATATTCGTGCATCTCGCGCTCGCGTCGATCCGCAGCGATCTGAGCCTCTTCTAATCTCTTTTTATAAGCGGCCTGCCATTCGGGTGTGTCCGTCCATTCATAATCCTTTCCCTTCAACTCTTTGTCGATTATCTCGGCATAGTTATCCTCGAGTTTTTTCTGTATTGCTCGTGCCTCAGCTGCCTGCAGTATGGCTGTATATAGCTTTTCATACTGCGCCGCGGCCTTACCCGTCATGATAGCCTCTTCGGACAATTGCCCCAGATATGTAGGGTAATCGTTGATGAGCTGCCGGGCGGCGGCGTGACGCTCTTTGTACGTGCCTGCAAGGTCGGTGGCCTTTTTGTACAGCTGCTCGACGGCGGACAGCTCCTTGGCTGCATACTCGCCCGTGGCCTGCCCGACATCCGTCAGCGACCGCTTCCATTGCTCGTACTCTTTGCGCACTCGCGCCGCTTCCTCCGCGGCCTCGCGCTGCTTCTCGGCCGCTTCGTCAGCCTTGCCCGTCAGCGCCGAGAATGCCGCGGAGATACCCCACAGCACCAGCCCAACGCCCGAGGCTGCAAGGACGCCGCGCAGTGCAACGCCAACGGCATGGACACCGCGTGATGCCGTATTTGCCCCGATGGCGAAAATCTTAAACGCATTGCCCAGCCACTTTACACGTGTCGCAGCCATGACCCCTTTAAGAATAAATTTATCAAGCACCATATAAGCCGAACTTATTTTGCTCGAAAACGCCACGACAGCATTACGTACATTCATAAAGCCCATGGCCATATTCGCGATCGATGCCCCGACATTGAGGTACGGCGCGATGCCCGACACTAAAGACCCTATCTTCGCCTTGAGCGCCCCCATCGAGTTTGCCAACTGCTTTTGTTTGCCGGCGTCAGTCTTGGCCAGCGCCGCGTTCATCTCGCCGACATTGTCGGTGATAATCTGCGCCAGCATCGCCGCACGCTCCTGCTCGTTGCCGTTCTTGATGGCCGCTTCCTGCGCTTCCGTGAACGTGATACCCACGCGCCGCAGTGCCGAGGTCATGCCCATCATTGCCTTGCCCATAAGGTTAGCTACATTGACGGCGTCCCCGGCTTCAGCGCTAAAACCGCGCTGCTGCGCCACAAGGTTATTCATCGCCGGAATAAGCACCTCGAGCGATGATTTTTGATACAGGAACGTGGCCAACTGTTGCGCCCCTGCACGCTGCACCCCCGCCGAAATAATACCGAGGTCGGCCTGTGCGCTCGTCAGC
>ERZ1673698.2761-NODE-2761-length-10776-cov-4.952337_pt1 | contig 10776 bp, 7 predicted proteins | sample MGYA00580228_ERZ1673698 | MGnify/ENA primary metagenome ERZ1673698 (study PRJEB41218, sample SAMN15661768) | gut metagenome | host: Homo sapiens | place: Canada: London | collected 2015-08-20/2019-03-30 | study: EMG produced TPA metagenomics assembly of... | reverse complement strand
ACCCGCCTGCACGATACCGACAACGGTGCCTTCCTGCGCAAAGAGGACAATATGCTCTGCATGGCCGAGGACGGCGTGGTAACGCCCTTCCTGGCCCAGAAGGACATCAAGCTGCGGGGCCTGCACAACATCGAGAATCTGCTGGCCGCTGCCGCCGCAGTCTGGGGAGAGGTGCCCGTAGAGGCCATCCAGAAGGTGGGCAGCACCTTTACCGGCGTGGAGCACCGCATTGAGCCGGTGCGCACGCTGGACGGCGTGCTCTACTACAACGATTCCATCGGCACCAGCCCCACCCGCACCATTGCGGGCCTGCGCAGCTTTGACCAGAAGGTCATCCTCATTGCGGGCGGCTACGATAAGCACATCCCCTATGAGCCGCTGGCCCCCGAGATCGTGGCCCACGTCAAGGATCTGGTGCTGATGGGTGCCACCGGCCCCCGCATTGAAAAGGCCCTGCGAGAGGACCCCGGCTTCAACGAGGCCGCACTGCCCATCCAGCACGCGGACAATATGCAGCACGCTGTGGAGCTGGCCCGTGCCGCCGCAAAGCCCGGCGATATCATCATCCTGTCTCCTGCCAGCGCCTCCTTCGACCTCTACCCCAACTTTGAGGTGCGCGGCCGCGAGTTCAAGAACATCGTCAACGCACTGAAATGATCACGCAGGTCAGAACGCCCCGCCAGAGGCAGCGGTTCCGCAGCGCCTGCTGCGGAAAGCTCTGCCTTGGAGTCACGATGCCGCAGGCGCTGGCGCTCTTCGGCAAAAGCCAGCCGGGCCGGTTCTTCGCCGGGCCAACGCTGGCGCTGGATGTGGGCGGCAGTACCGCCTGGCTGGCGGGCCACGCCAACCCGGACGAACTGGCCAGCTTCCTGCATTTCTGCGGCTGTAAGGCGGTCATCCTGGACGAAGCCGAGTGCCCGCCGCCCACCGGCTGGGCCCGGGCAAAGTCCCATTTTGTCTTTGGCCTAGCGCCGGGAAAGCAGCTGCCGGAACCCGCTGTGGAAGAAACGCTCTGGGACTCCCTGCATTTTGATCCGGAGCCCCCGGCGGGCCCCGTTGCACAGATGTTGTTTCCGGACCGCCCCACGCGGCGGGATGATTTTTACTCTGAGCTCTGCTCAAAGCGCGCCCGCGGCAGGGCTGTGGTCTGGGCTCTGGAACAGGGCGGGGAGCTTGCCTGCACCGTGGGCGCTTACGCCATTGGAACGGAGCAGGCTTACATGGCCTGCGGCGAGACTGCGGAGCCCCTGCGGGGGCGCGGCATCGGCGGGCGGCTTATCGTTCGGCTGGCCAACACCCTCTCGGCGCAGGGCCTGCAGCCCCTTTTCCTCTGCTCCCCGGAACGGGTGCACTTTTATACCCGCCTCGGCTTTGAAAAGCTGGGAGAGTATGCCCGATATGAAAATAAAGATCAAGGATAGATTATGTCAATGCTGAACCACTTTTTTGATTACAAACCCGAAGTCCTGGCGCTGGACGAAAAAGCCATGGAACTCTGCCAGCCCTATTTCCACCACATGGAGGAGATCCGGGACTACAACCAGCTGAAAATGCTCAAGGCCTTTGCCGATACCCAGATGTCCTCCACCGATATGCTGGGCACCACCGGCTATGGCCTGTGGGATACCGGCCGCGCCAAGCTCGAGCAGATCTTTGCCGAGGTGATGGGCGCGGAGGATGCCCTTGTGCGCAGCCAGTTCCAGAGCGGTACCCATACGCTGGCGGTGGCCCTGTTCGGCCTGCTGCGGGCAGGGGATACCCTGCTGGCCGCTACCGGCCGCCCCTACGATACGCTGGAGGGCGTGATCGGTCTGGACGGCAAGGGCAAGGGCACCGGCACCCTGATGGACTACGGCATCCGGTACGACGAAGCCCCCCTCAAGGCCGATTTCACCCCGGATTACGCGCTGATCGCTCAAAAGGCCCCGGGGGCAAAGGTCTGCCATATCCAGCGCAGCCGCGGCTACCTGCAGCGCAATGCCTTTGATCTGGATACCATTCAGAAGATCGCCGGCACGGCCCGTGCCGCCAACCCCGAGATCATCATCTTTGTGGATAACTGCTATGGTGAGTTTACCCAGATGAAGGAGCCCTGCCAGGCCGGTGCGGACCTTGTGGTGGGCAGCCTCATCAAGAACCCGGGCGGCGGCATCGCCCCCACCGGCGGCTATATCGCAGGCCGGAAGGATCTGGTGGAGCTGTGTGCCTACCGCCTGAACGCCCCCGGGCTGGGCAAGGAGCTGGGCTGCACACTGGAAACGCCCCGTGATATGTACCTTGGCTTCTACTATGCCCCCGGCGTGGTGTGTGAGGCCATCAAGACCGCCATCTATGCCCAGTGCCTGCTGGAACTGGTGGGCAAAAAGCCCATCCCGCGCTACTGCGAGGACCACAACGATATCGTGACCTGTTTCGATGCCGATACTGCCGATGCCCTCATCGGCTTCTGCCGCGGCATTCAGGCCGCCAGCCCCGTGGACAGCTATGCCGCACCGGAACCCTCTCCGGAGCCGGGCTATACCGATGAGGTCATCATGGCAAGCGGCAGCTTTACCCAGGGCAGCACCATTGAGCTCTCCTGCGACGGCCCCCTGCGTGAGCCTTACACCTGCTACCTGCAGGGTGGCCTGAACTTTGCCGCAAGCCGTGCCGGTGTCCTGCTGGCCGTGCAGAATGCTTATTTCAAGGATTGATCTTTTCAGAAAGAAAGCGTGAATCAAATGAATCGTGTTACTTCCATTGATGCCCGGATGCTGGAACGCTTTGAGCAGGGCTATGCTGCCCGCCCGGAGCTGAATGTGATGTCCAATGCAGTTTCCCGCACGGCTCTGCCGGACGCGGCCTTTGTGCCCGCCGCCGCTGCCAAGCTGCGGATGGACTTCTCTGTGCTGGTCAAGACCAACAACATCACCAACCAGAAGCAGAGCGGCCGCTGCTGGATGTTCTCCACCCTGAACGTCCTGCGCCAGCGGGTGATCGCCAAGTGCGATCTGGAGGATTTCTCCTTCTCTCCCACCTATCTGGCGTTCTACGATAAGTTGGAAAAGGCAAATCTCTTCCTTGAGAACATCCTCCACTTTGCGGATCAGGACCTGACCGACCGTGAGACCTACACCCTGCTGGGCAACCCGCTGCCCGACGGCGGCCAGTGGGATATGGCCATCAGTCTGATCAAAAAATACGGTGTGGTGCCCTCCTGGGTCATGCCGGAGACAGTCCACTCCACCGGCACGGCCAAGTATCTGCCCATCCTGAACCGCAAGCTGCGGGAGGATGCGCTGGAACTGCGGGCCATGGCAAAAGAGGGAAAGGACACGGCCGCCCGCCGCGAGGAGATGCTGGCGGAGATCTACAACGCCCTGTGCATCCTCTACGGCCAGCCCCCCAGGAGCTTTGACTTTGAGTATACCGACAAGGATGAGCACTACCACTGCGACCGGAACCTGACCCCGCACACCTTCCTGGAGAAATATGTGGGCAATGATCTGGATGATTACGTCGTCATCATCTCCTCGCCCATCCATGCGCTGAACCGCACCTACTGCCAGCCCTTTATGGGTGACGTGGTGGAGGAGAATATGTTCTGGCTGAACCTCTCGCAGGAGGAGCTGGAGGATCTGACCATCCGCCAGCTGCAGGCGGGGGAGGGGGTCATGTTCAGCTGCGACTGCCACCCCGACGGCGACCGCGCCAACGGCTATTGGGACCCCGACTGCTTCCAGTACGGCGAGGTGCTGGGCGGCCTGACCTTTGGCATGACCAAGGCCGAGCGGTTGCTCACCCGTGAAAGCACCATGAACCATTGCATGATGTTCTGCGGTGTCAATCTGGACGAGAGCGGCAAGGCTGACCGCTGGAAGATCGAGAACAGCTGGGGCGATGCCTCCGGCCAGAAGGGCTACTACATCGGCAGCGAGAAGTGGTTCAAGGCCAATGTCTACCAGATCACCGTCCGCAAGAGCCTGCTGAGCGATGCCCAGCGCGCCCTGCTGGATCAGGAGCCCCTGCCCATGAAGCTGTGGGATCCGCTGGCTTAAATTCAAATAGATGCTATAAAGAAATCCCCCCGCCTATGGCGGAGGGGATTTCTCTGTTAAGCGGATAGTAGGGGGAGCTTTAACGTGAAACAGCTGCCTTTGCCTACTTCGCTTTCCAATAGGATTTCTCCGTGGTGCAGGTGGGCAAGCTCCTGCGCAATGGTCAGTCCCAGACCTGTGGAGTCGTGCTTGGAAGAGGTGGTGGTGTGGAAATACCGGTCAAATACGGCGGCCTGATCCTCCGGCGCAATGCCGCAGCCCGTGTCCCGGACGCTCACCAGAGCAGCACCGGCCTCCACCCGGCTGTTGACGGTGATGCTCCCTCCTGCAGGGGTGTAGTGAATGGCATTTGTCAACAGGTTCTGCAGGATCTGCTGCAGCCGGATCTGGTCGCCCCACACCGGCAGCTCCGAAGCCGGGGGAGCCTGAAGCACCACGCCCTTCTTCTCAGCCTCCTCCCGGCAGCTGTCACAGACCGCAGCGATGACCTCCCCCAGAGATACCCGGTCCTCGTTGAGCATCACCTGTTTCTGCTCCAGCTTTGCAGCCAGAAACAGATCCTCTGTCAGGCGGCGGAGAAAGGCCGTCCGCTGCTGCAGGGCGGGCAGCAGGGCCGGCAGGGCCTCCGGTGCAGCCTCCAGTGTGTCCAGTCCACTGCTGACCGCAAACAGGGGGCTGCGCAGGTCGTGGAAAATGTTCAGTATCATGCTTTTCCGGGCCTCGGTCTCCTCCGTCAGGGCCTTTGTCCGCTGAATGACCCGGGCATCCAGCTCCCGGGCCAGCTGCTCCGCCCGATCAAATTGCAGGGCATACCGGCGGCAGACGTAGGCCATGCAGCCCAGAGTAAAAGGCGCATCGTAGATCCGGGCACACCGGAACAGGTAGAAAAACACGCTCTCCTGAAAAAACGGCACATGCATGCCCGGCAGGACCACCCATACCCGGAAGCCAATGGTGATGGCACAGGGAAACAGCATCAGCAGGGCAGCGTCGGAGCCCCGGGCATACATTGCCATCAGTATGCCCAGACAGTAGCCCATGCCCAAAAGCAGCCCCACCGCCCGTACACGGCTGAGGGGAATCAGCGTCAGAACAAGATACCCCAGCGTCAGAAGCAGGGAATGGAGCCGCTGCCCGTGAGATACCGGCACAGCCCCTGTCAGGGCGGCGCACAGCAGGATACCTGCCAGAACCGTGACGGTAAAGAATCCCCGGCGGAAAAAGACGCTCCAGCCGGAACTTCCCACCGGAGCCAGAATGATCACCAGAGCCCAGAGGGTCAGCACCGTCAGATACAGCAGAAAATACCCCAGTTCCTTCTGAGGCTTGTATCGGTACAGGGCCAGCACCACCGCTCCCAGAGTGCAGAATACCGCAATGGCCATCCACTGCAGCACCGTGCGGAAGGTCAGGGCAGCCACTCCTTTTTCCGGGAACAGGGCAGCCCATGCCATCAATTGGGCTTCGGAGTCCATGCCGGGGACTCCAAAATCCGCCAGCGCCGGCAGTCGCTGGTTGAACCAGATCCCTGCCAACCCAATGGCCAGTGCCAGTGCCCCGGCAGCAGCCGGAAGCAGAAATCGCTTTTTTATCATAAAAAGACCCCCTGCAAAACTTTGGAGAACCGGTTGAGAACAGCCCGGAAATACGGTATACTAGATAAAGATATTATAGCAAATTCACGCCGAAAAGGGGAGGGCAAACCGCATGATCCGCATTCTTCTGGTGGAAGATGATCCGGTGATCCGGGACACTACCAGCTATTTCTTGAAATGTCAGCAGAATTTTGAGGTGGTCTGCGCTGACACCGGCGGCGAAGCGCTGAGCCACGCCCGGGAAAAGTTCGATGTGATCCTGATGGATATCCTTCTGCCGGACACCAACGGCATGGATCTGTGCCAGCGCCTGCGCAGCTGGCACCACTGCCCCATCATTTTTACTTCCTGTCTGGACGATACAGACACAGTGGTACGGGCACTGGAATTGGGCGGCGATGATTTCCTGACCAAGCCCTACAACCACAAAGTTCTGCTGGCTCGCATCATGGCAAACATCCGCCGTGTCCAGATGGATGCCGCAGAGCCCAGCGTCAGCGGCTACCACTGTGCGGCCTTTACGCTGGATTCCAACAGCCATTGCGTGGAAAAGGACGGCCGGAGCATCCATCTGGCCGACATGGAGTACCGCATCCTGACCCTCTTCATCCGGCATCCCAACACCTTCTTTACCGCAAACGAGCTTTACCGGAAAATTTGGGGGAAGGAAAGCCTGGGGGATGTCCGCACTGTGCAGGTGCATATCCATAACCTCCGCAGTAAGATCGAGCCCGACCCCGCAAAGCCCATCTACCTCAAGAATGTCTGGGGCAAAGGCTATATTTTCCGCCCGGAAGGGGAGACGGAAGCCTGAAATGGTGTTGCTGTCTTAAATATCGTTAACCCTCAAAGCACCCACTTCTTAAGGAAACTTAAGCCGTGAGTGCTTTTTTCTGCTCTGATTTGACCGTTATTTATCAAACGAAGTGGGAAACGGGAATTTCCCAGCGAAGAAACGGCAAAGATGCTTAAGAATTCTTAAAAGACAACAGGCGGACTTTGTGTTAATTTATTATCGAACGAAGTCTGCACCGCATTGTGGCGGTACGTTTCGGATAAGAAGGAAAATCGAAGAATAAGAACAGAAAAAGAGAAGAAAGGATCATCCAAGCATGAACAAGATCTCGCGTAAAGGCTTTCTGAAGATCGCCGCTGCCGCTGCCATGTCCGGTGTCACCGCCGGTGCACTGGCTGCCTGCAACGCTGCAAGCTCCTCCACCGCCGCTTCCTCCGGTGCAGCAGGCAGCTACACCCCCGGTACCTACACCGGCACTGCTGAGGGCATTTCCTCTACCGTCAAGGTCACCATGACCTTCTCTGACAATGCTGTGACCGACGTTGTGGTCGATACCTCCGGCGAGACCGCTTCCTACGGCGCTGCTGCTGCCGAGGAGCTGAAGAACCAGCTGCTGAATGCCGGCTCTGACGAGATCGACGGCGTGTCCGGCTCCACCATCACCTCCGATGCCGTGAAGAAGGCCGCCAAGAGCTGCTTTGCACAGGCAAAGGGAGAGGCAACTGTAACTTCCGTTCAGCTGCCCACCGGCGACGAGACCGATTGGCTGGGCAAGGAGCCTGACATCGACGAGGCTGCCATCACCGAGACCGTGGACACCGATATCGTCATCGTGGGGGCCGGCAACGGTGGTATGTTCGCTGCTGCTTATGCCGCTGCCAAGGGCCTGAACTTCCGTGTCATCGAGCAGAACGGCAATGTGCAGGATACCCGTCACTGGGTGGGTGCCGTGGACGGCTTTGGCGCTCAGGAACAGGGCATCAAGATGGATCGTGCCAAGCTGCTGAGCGAGGTCTCCCGTTACGCCTCCGGCAAGTGTGATCAGCGCGTGGTTAAGACCTGGATCAACGAGTCTGCCGAGATGATTGAATTTGTCCGCTCCATCATGGAGGACAAGTACGGCGTGAAGATGATCTACACCTACGGCGACGAGGCCAAGTGGCCTGCAGAAAACGCCGGGCACAACACCGATTATATGTACCCCGAGATCGAGTATACCTATGATCGCTCCAGTGGTGCCGCCCGGAACGAGCTGCTGCTTCAGTACATTCAGGAGCTGGGCTACGATGTGGACTTCAAGACCAGTCTGGCCAAGCTGGAAAAGAACAGCGATGGCCGCATTACCGGCATTATCGCCCAGAGCACCGAGGATGACCACTTCATCCGCTACAACGCCAACAAGGGCGTGCTGCTGGCCTGCGGCGGCTTCCCCGGCAACCCCTACATGATGGAGCAGCTGGATCCGCTGGGAACCTCCGTCACCACTGCCTGCTCCTACTCTCCCTCCGATAAGGGCTACGGCATCCGGGCTGCAATGTGGGCCGGTGCCAATCTGGACAAGGAAGCTGCTCCCATGCTGTTTGACCGCGGCATCGTGGCCCCCGGCGTGGATGGCGGCTATGTGGACAGCGACACTGCCTTTGGCGGCAAGGCTTTCCCTGGTACCATCCGTCAGTACAACCCCGGCACCCAGCCCTTCCTGAAGGTGAACCGCAACGGCGAGCGCTTTGCCAACGAGAGCAGCCCCTACAATGACATCGTCTACGCCGCTGCTCACCAGCCGGGCCGTGTCTACGCTCAGATCTGCGATGCCAACATTCTGGAGGACGCAAAGCGCTTCCACACCATCGGCTGCTCTGCCCAGACCCGTAACGGCGGTGAGAAGTACATTCAGGGTAAAATGGACGAGGCGATCGAGGCCGGTGCATTGTTCAAGTGCGATACGCTGGACGAGCTGGCTGACAAGATGGGCTTTACTGGCGCTGCCAAGGACACCTTCCTTGCCACTGTGGAGCGTTACAACGAGCTCTACGACAAGCAGAACGACGAGGATTTCGGCAAGCCCGCTTACCGCCTCAGCGCCATCCGCACCGCGCCCTTCTACGGCTGCTGGCTGGGTGCCTCTCTGCTGACCACTGAGCAGGGCATTGCCATCAACGAAAAGGGTCAGGCTCTGGACAACGATAACAAGCCCATGCCCGGCCTGTATATCACCGGCGATATGTCCGGCAGCTTCTTTGCCAACAACTATCCCTGCCTGATGGCCGGTGTGGCTATGGGCCGCACCCTGACCTTCGCCATGAAGGCCGTCAAGCAGATGGCCGGTCTGGAATGATGTCACTCCCCGGAAAATGAACTGAAAACCGCATAAAAATGCAGCGCCGCTGAAGCCATGAAAAGCTTCGGCGGCGCTGTTTTACGTTTCCCTCTATACACAAAAAATGTCAGGCAGTCCTCAGCACACGGCGCGGCGGGGAGCGGCCAGAGGCTCGATCACCGGCGGGTGCATCCCTTCCCGGTAGTCCAGATCCCCCTGATCCATGCCGCGGAGCAGTACCTCGGCGGTGGCAATGTTGGTGGCAATGGGTACGCTGTGCATATCACACAGGCGGAGCAGATTCTGCTCGTTGGAGCTGCCGCTGTCGGCCCGGAGCGGGTCGCGGAAGAACAGCACCAGATCCACTTCATCGCAGGCAACACGGGCGGTGATCTGCTGAATGCCGCCCAGCTTTCCGGAGAGGTAACAGTGAACTGGCAAGCCGGTGGCCTGGTTCAACATCCGGCCGGTGGTACCGGTGGCAATGACAGTGTTCCGGGACAGGATACCACTGTAGGCGGTGCAGAACTGAAGTGCAAGTTCTTTGCGGGAATCATGTGCAAGAATGGCAATTGTCATAATTCGCTCTCTCCTTTGTACTAGTGTCGTCATGCGGACATCTGTTGAAAATGGATTTGCAGTTGTGAGAAGGACAGTTCCGGGCGCACTTCAGAGCGCCCCGCCGAACTTGTTTCCATACTTTCCAATATAGTTTTACCGCGTCGAAATAGGGGTTGTCAAGGGGAAAATGAGAATTTTTACCCTAATTTCTGATAAAAGTACGACTTTATTTTTGTACAGAATGGAGAAATGAAAAATACATCATGGCACAAACGGAAAAATAATTTTCGAAATTCTGGGGCGAAAGTGTTTCCATAACAAAAACAGTCCATCCCTGTAAAACAAAAATACAGGCCGCTGTCCTTCCACGGCGGCCTGTAAGAAAAAAACGGAAAAATGTTTTCGCAATTGAACGGTTCAGCGGATCTGGCCGCTGCCGTGAATGATGTACTTGTAGCTGCACAGCTCTTCCAGCCCCATGGGGCCCCGGGCGTGGAGCTTCTGGGTGGAAATGCCCATCTCGCACCCCAGCCCGAACTCCCCGCCATCGGTAAAGCGGGTGGAGCAGTTGACGTAGACCGCCGCGCTGTCCACCGCCGCCGTAAAGAGGGCAGCATGGGCCTCGTTCCGGGTCAGGATGGCTTCGCTGTGGCCGGTGGAGTGCGCGGCGATGTGGCCGACGGCCTCCTCCACGCTGTCCACGATTTTGATGGCCAGGATGTAGTCCAGAAACTCGGTGTCAAAATCCGCAGGGCCTGCAGGGGTGCCGGGGATGATGGCGGCTGCACGCGGGTCCAGTCGCAGCTCCACCGGGTGCAGCCCCTTTGCGGTGCGGTCAGGGCCCAGCCGCCGGGCCAGCTTGGGCAGAAACTCTGCCGCAATGTCACGGTGCACCAGGCACACCTCCTCCGCGTTGCAGACGCTGGGGCGGCTGGCCTTGGCGTTTTCGATGATGTCCAGTGCCTTATCCTGCTCGGCAGAAGCATCCACGAAGATGTGGCAGATGCCGGTACCGGTCTGGATGCAGGGGACTTTTGCGTTTTCCACACAGGCGCGGATGAGCCCGGCCCCGCCGCGCGGGATGAGCAGATCCACATAGCCCACCGCCGTCATCAGGGCGTTGGCCGAGGCGTGGGTGGTGTCCTCGATCAGGCAAACCGCTGTTTCGGGCAGGCCGTTTGTCCGCAGACCCTCCCGAAGAGCCGTTACAATGGCGTTGGCACTGCGCCATGCCTCCCTGCCGCACCGCAGGATGCAGGTATTGCCGCTCTTGATGGTAAGGGCGGCGGCATCGCTGGTCACGTTGGGGCGGCTCTCGTAGATGATGGCGATCACGCCCATGGGCACGGCGGTCTTTTCGATAACCAGCCCGTTGGGGCGCTCCACCCGCTTCAGCACCCGGCCCACCGGATCGGGCAGGGCGGCAACCTCTTCAATGCCCTTTGCCATGGCGCGGATGCGCTCTTCGGT
>ERZ1673698.2748-NODE-2748-length-10841-cov-14.652698_pt1 | contig 10841 bp, 7 predicted proteins | sample MGYA00580228_ERZ1673698 | MGnify/ENA primary metagenome ERZ1673698 (study PRJEB41218, sample SAMN15661768) | gut metagenome | host: Homo sapiens | place: Canada: London | collected 2015-08-20/2019-03-30 | study: EMG produced TPA metagenomics assembly of... | reverse complement strand
GCCGTGGTAACGCCTTCGGCTAATCGCAACTCTTACAGAGTAGCTAAGTAGGGTGGTGCTCTTACCCAGGGTAGAGGCGCTGCACGCCTCAACCCTGGGCTATGAAATCGCAACTCCTACAGAGTTGCTGCTGCTTGCGGGCCATAACTCATCGTTGATGATGCGCCCCCCCCAGGGCTATGCATGGTTGCCAGGGGAATGGAAAGCAATTACAGGGGCCCGTCTATACCATCCGCAAGGTGATGGAGATAATGACAAAGCACATAATATATAATTGGTCTGCGTTCTCTCCTCTTGGGGAGAGCCAGAGAGGGGCCTCTTATGATGGTCGTTGCGCCTCCATGCTTGCCTATAATTGTGCGCGATGCCATTATTTCGGCGATTTTAACAACTATTACAAGTTTAATATTGGTGGAGTCCCGTTTTTTCACGAATTTTGTAGTTGACATAATCGTTACAGACAGCAGAATTTCAACTTTACGCACCGGTGCCACGCCCGTTACCATTCTAACTTTATACACGCGCACTATGAAATGCGTCATTATTGCCACCCCTGCCCACTGCCCTGCTACGGCGCACAGCCACACCGCTACAGCGTTGCTGGCAGTCATCACCCGTAGACTCTTGCCCGTAGTCATGCTGCTCCTGACAGTCATGACAGCCTCGGCGCAAACCGTCAAGGACGAAGACACCTTGCATGTGGACTTCGACGGCTGGTTCAGCACCCTGGTCAACAACCGCAAGTTGTACAACCGCTATAACGACAGCATCTTCCTCATACACGACCACGACCGCTGGGTGGAGTTTTTTCATACCCGCGCTGCCCTGAACCACGATATCTATCAGAGCAACAAGCTCTGCCTGGACAGTCTGCGTCAGGTCATCACCCTGCCACAAGCCAAGAACGACGCGAGGCTCTATTCGGAATTTATCAAGAGCTTCTTCAGCAAGTATATCAACCAGAACCGCTCCGACCCCTTTCTCATGCTCGAACTCTGTGACCTCATCGACACCCTGCAGGTCAACCGCCCCGACTCGCTGAGGTTTACCAACTATCTGAACACATGGCGTGGCTCTGCCTACTACCATATCTGGAACATGACCCATGACGACGAACTCCTGCAGAAGTCGTATGCTTGCTACCAGCGATGCGTCACCGACGACGCCAAGCGCTATCCCGCCTATCAGTCAAACTATCTCAACGCGATGCTGCAACTGTGTGCGTATGTATGGGCACAGAAGAAGGTGGAGACGGTCGACGATCTGCGCGGGCGCATCAAACTGGCAAGACGATATGTCGCCAAGCACGGCGACGAGCTCAGCCGCAAGGGCTACAGGATGACCGAGCTCAAGAGGCGGCTCAACAATGCCGACGAGTCCATGGTGCGCAACATTTTCCTGGTGGACCGCACCACCATCAAGAAGAAGAGCATCGACAAACTTATGCATACCCTCGTGGTAAGGAACCTGCGGAAGCCCTCACTGGACAATTCCTCGTATCTGCGCACGCTGATTATGCAAATGAACCTGAAGCAGATAACCGCCAAGGAGGCACTTAATAGATACCGCCCGCGCTACAGGGCGTCTATGGAGAGTCTGCGCAATCGTAGGCTCGACCCTCAAGAGTTCTCGTTGCATCTTATGCCCTACTATTCGTTGTTCTATCTCAACGACTTGGCCGACATCCCCTACAGCGCCAAGCGCCGCAACGTGCTCCGCATGTGCCGCGACATCGAGATGGCTTTCCGCCATCGCAGCGACCGCCAGTCGGTGACCACCTTTGTCAACAACCTCAATGTCTTCGTCACCTACGACCGCATACTGTCGTATCTGAAGCCCCGCGAGCGCCTTGCCTTCCTCAACAAGCTGTCGGTATCGACCCATGTGGCCACCTACGCCCACTCCGTACACGTGAGCGAGATAGCCATGGTGCTCATGGAGAGTCTTGTAGACAATCATCCCCAGTTGCTGGTGGGCTATTTGGGTTGCAAGACCGAAGGCAGCGTAAAGCATCACAAGCGTAGGTTTGTCGAGTTTGTGCGCGAAGCCGCCCTCTACCACGATCTGGGCAAGAACACCATCATCCCCGTGGTAGACAACGACTACCGTCCGCTCACCGACCAGGAGTTCAAGATAGTGAAGCGCCACCCGGAGATGGGACTCAAATACCTCGCCCTCGACCCCAAGCTGGCGAAGTATCACGACACCACCCTGGGTCACCACAAGTGGTACAACGGCAAGGGAGGCTATCCCGCCGACTTTGACAATACCCGCTCGCCTTACCGCATCATGATAGACATCATCACCCTGAGCGACTGCATGCAGGCCGCTACCGAGCGCGTGGGCCGCAACTACAAGGACGGCAAGACCTTTGATGCCGTGATGGGCGAGATGCGTCGCGACGCCGGCACCCGCTACAATCCTGACCTCGTGAGCCATATCGACGCCCATCCCGGGCTGGCACAGAAACTCAACCACCTGCTCGACGAGGGCTGGATGGACATCTATTATAACATCTACAGCCAGTATTTTGTCAACCAACGATAGCACCGTCGCCATCATCGCGATGCCCCTGTCGACTATGGACGCTGTCATCTCGTCAGAGATGGTGATAGGGATGGTATGCGCCCTGAAAATATTAAAAATGACGGGCGTGGTGAAAAATAATTGCATATTTTGGCAGAAAGAAGCCGAGAAATGATGTATCTTTGCATGTTGGAGAATTATCCCATAGTTGCATCACACTTAAACAATCGTCAAATGAACAGAAACAGTACCCCGGGGTTCAACCCCACCGTTGCCCGACAGATAGTCTGGGCTCTCGTCGCCATCTTTGTCTTTGTGATAGGCATGGCATTCATCCGTCCCTGGTACAACGTATGGTCGCAGGAGATGGAAGGCAAGGCCGAGTTTGCCAAAGCCGAACAGAACCGCAAGATTAAGATAGAGGAAGCCCGTGCGAACCTCGAGGCCGAGAAGCTCAACGCCCAGGCCGAAGTGGCACGCGCCAAGGGTGCCGCCGAAGCCATCAAGATAGAGAACGGCAGCATCACCCCCACCTATATCCAGTATCTCTGGGTGCGCCAGCAGAGCGACCTGAGCGACAAGACCGTCATCTATATCCCCACAGAGACCAATCTGCCCATCCTCGAGTCGACGCGGATGAACAAAATCAAGTCGCAGCACGCCCCAACGGCTACACACGAATAACCAAGTAAACAATTATAATCAAGTATGAAGAAAAGAATTACTCTCTTGACATTGTTCCTGCTCGCAGTGATGACAATGTCAGCCATCCCCGCACGCCCTAATCTGTGGCGCATGATTACCCTTGCCGACGGCAGTCAAGTCAAGGCCCGCCTTGTGGGCGACGAACACGGCCACTGGTATCGTGATGCCGACGGAAAGAGCTATGTATCAGCAGGCAATGGTATGTACAAGCAGGAAGATGCCACCAAGGTGGCTGCCCGTGCCAAGCAGCGTCGTGCCCGTGCCAACCAGCACTACGCCAGCCGTCGCAAGGCCGACATCTCGGGCAACCGCGGCAACTATCGGGGCACCAAGAAGGGACTCATCATCCTCGCCAACTTCAAGGACAAGAAGTTTTCTGCCAGCCATACCCTCGACCTGTACAAGAAGATAGCCAATGCCGAGAACTACAAGGACAATGGTTTCAACGGCAGTATCAAGGACTACTTCAGCGCACAGAGCGATGGCAAGTTTACCATCGACTTTGACGTGGTAGGGCCTGTAACCCTGTCGCAGAATATGGCTTACTATGGTGGTAATGACTCCAATGATAACGACCTGCGTCCCGAGCAGATGATTAAGGAAGCCTGTGAGCTTGCCGACGGTTGGGTAGACTTCTCTGACTACGACTGGAGCGGCAATGGCGAGGTAGACCAGGTCTATGTCATCTACGCCGGTCAGGGCGAGGCCAACGGCGGTAGCGATGACACTATCTGGCCCCACGCTTATGAACTGGCTGCCGCCAAAATAACACTCTCCCTCGATGGTGTCAAAATCAATTCTTACGCCTGCTCTGCCGAGATGGGCTACTCTGGTATCGATGGTATCGGTACCATCTGCCACGAGTTCTCTCACTGTCTGGGCTATCCCGACCTCTATGACATCTTCTATGAGGGGCATTTCGGTATGTCGAGTTTTGACCTCATGGACTCTGCCGGCTACAATGACGACGGCTTCTGCCCCGCCGGTTATACAGCCTATGAGAAGTGGATTGCCGGATGGATAGACTACGAGGTGCTCGAAGACGAGAACGTGACGGTGACAGATCTCAAGCCCACCAGCGAGGGCGGCAAGGCATACGTAATATATAATAAAGGTAACCGCAACGAATACTTCATCCTCGAAAACCGTCAGCAGACCAAGTGGGACAAATATATCGAGGCTACAGGTCTGCAGGTCATCCATGTAGACTATGACCCCACCTGCTGGATTAACAATGTGGTCAACTCTACGGGTGAATTCCGTCAGAAAGATGGCTGGACTGCCGACTTCAAGAACGACCACCAGCGCCTCACGCTCGTACATGCCGACAACATTGACGACAGCAAGTACTGGAACAAAGGCGAGCAGTATTATACCAAAACTACACTCACAGGTGACCTGTATCCCTACAAGTCAAACAATGAGTTGAGCGACACATCGATACCTTCGTTCGGTCTTTACAACGACAACGAGGACGGTACCCGCAACATGGGCCGTCAGGTCAAGGACATTACCGAGAATGACAACGGTACTGTGAACTTCCAGTACAATGCAGCTATCGTGGTAGAACCCACTCCAGAGGGTCAGGTGTTTTATGAGAGCTTTGACAAGTGTGCTGGAACGGGCGGAAACGACGGTACATGGAGTTCTGGCAGCAATGCGCTGGTAACAGACAACGCAGGTTGGGAGTCAGTCTCCCGTGCTGGTGGCTTCAAGTGCGGCAAGTTTGGCTCCTCCAAGAAGAGCGGCTACGCCACCACACCTTCCTTTGCCCTCAACGGCAAGGCCAAGCTCACCTTCAAGGCTGCGCCTTACGGCAGTGACGCCACCTCGCTCAAAGTGACTTACAACGGCGCCGAGGTAGCTACCCTCACCATGAAGAATGAGGAATGGACCGAGTACAGCATCGACATTACCGGCACCGGTAGCGGCAAGATTACCTTCACCCCTGCCAAACGTATGTTCCTCGATGAGGTGCGCATCGTGGCTGATGGCGTAGGCACCGGCATCGATACTGTCGAGACCACTGGCAAGCCCGTAGACAACCGCGTCTACAACATCCAGGGCCAGTATCTGGGCACCAGCCTCGACAATCTCCCTGCAGGCATCTACATCGTAGGTGGAAAGAAAGTGGTGAAGTAACTACGACACATACAGACACAAAAAAATCCCTTCCGTCACTTATGGCGGAAGGGATTTTTTTTAATGGTAAATTAGTTGCTGAACACGATGTGGTCGTCGGCAACATCGACCGTGATGGGCTTGTCCTTGCTTACGCGCTCAGCCAGCAGCATACGGCTCAGGTCGTTGAGCACGTAGTCCTGGATGGCACGCTTTACGGGGCGGGCGCCAAAGGTGGGGTCGAAGCCCACACGCGACAGATAGTCTATTGCCGCCTTGGTCCAGGTGAGTGTCACGCCCTGCTCGGCAGTCATCTTCTGCAACTTCTGCATCTGCAGTTCCACAATCTTGGAGATTTCCTCCTGCGTGAGCGGATGGAAGGTGATGATGTCGTCGATACGGTTGAGGAACTCAGGACGCATAATCTTGCCCAGCATCTCACGCGTGGCGTTGGAGGTCATGATGATGATGGTATTCTTGAAGTTGACCACGCGGCCCTTGTTATCCGTGAGTCGGCCGTCGTCCAATACCTGCAAGAGGGTGTTGAACACGTCGGGATGGGCCTTCTCTATCTCGTCGAAGAGGACCACGGAATAAGGCTTGCGTCTTACTGCCTCGGTCAGCTGGCCACCCTCGTCGTAGCCCACATATCCTGGAGGCGCGCCGATGAGCCTTGTCACGCTGAACTTCTCCTGATACTCGCTCATATCGATACGCGTCATCATGTTCTCGTCGTTGAAGAGATACTCGGCGAGCGCCTTGGCAAGTTCGGTCTTACCCACACCGGTCGTGCCGAGGAAGATAAACGAGGCGATAGGTCTCTTGGGGTCCTGCAGTCCGGCTCGTGAGCGGCGCACGGCATCGGCGACAGCCTTGATGGCCTCGTCCTGACCCACCACTCTGTGATGGAGCTCGTCTTCGAGATGCAGCAACTTCTCGCGCTCACTCTGCATCATCTTCGACACGGGGATGCCCGTCCAGCGGCTAACCACCTCGGCGATATCGTCGGCAGTGACCTCTTCGCGCACCATAGCGTCGCCGCCCTGGGTGCCCCGCAGCTGCTGCTGGATATGGTCTATGTCGTCCTGGATGCTCTTCAGGCGGCCGTAGCGTATCTCAGCCACACGGCCATAATTGCCCTCGCGCTCGGCCTTGTCGGCCTCAAACTTCAGGTTCTCCATCTCCTGCTTGTCCTGCTGGATCTTGTTGACCAGAGCCTTCTCGGACTCCCACTTAGCCCTGTACTGGCGCTCCTGCTCACCCAACTGGGCAATCTCCTTGTCCAGTTTGTCGAGCGAGTCGTGCAGATTGGCAGCCGCATCATCCTCGGTGCCGTTGCCTTGACGGTGCTTGATCTCGCTGCGTATTGCCTCGCGCTCTATCTCAAGCTGCTTCAGATGGCGGTCAATCTCGTCGAGCTCTTCGGGCACCGAGTCGCGCTCCATGCGCAACTTGGCGGCAGCCTCGTCCATCAGGTCTATCGCCTTGTCGGGCAGGAACCGGTCAGAGATATATCTCTCGGAGAGCTTGACGGCTGCGATGCACGCATCGTCCTGGATACGCACCTTGTGGTGGTTCTCATAGCGCTCCTTCAGGCCACGCAGGATGCTGATGGCATCTATCTCGTCGGGCTCGTCGACCATAACCGTCTGGAAACGGCGTTCGAGCGCCTTGTCCTTCTCAAAGTACTTCTGATACTCATTGAGCGTGGTGGCACCGATAGCCCGCAGTTCGCCACGTGCCAAGGCAGGCTTGAGGATGTTGGCGGCATCCATGGCACCTTCGCCACCGCCGGCACCCACGAGCGTGTGGATTTCGTCGATGAAAAGGATGATGTTGCCGTCGGCCTGGGTGACCTCCTTGATGACGCTCTTGAGTCGCTCCTCAAACTCACCCTTGTACTTGGCACCAGCCACGAGCGCGCCCATGTCGAGCGAGAAGAGCTGCTTGTTCTTCAGGTTCTCCGGCACGTCGCCACGCACGATACGCTGAGCGAGTCCCTCGACGATGGCGGTCTTGCCCGTACCCGGCTCACCTATCAGGATAGGGTTGTTCTTGGTTCGGCGCGAGAGAATCTGCAACACGCGGCGTATCTCTTCATCCCGGCCTATCACAGGGTCGAGTTTTCCGTTGCGCGCCTTGTCTATGAGGTTCTGCGCATACTTGGCGAGCGCTTGGTAGTTCTCGTCGGCCTGAGCATCATCGACCTTCTTGCCCTGTCTGAGGGCAGCGATGGCCTTCTCTACCTCGTCCTTGGTCATGCCTGCATCGCGGAGTATGCGTCCTGCCGTGTTCTGGGTCTGCATGATAGCCATGAGTATGGGTTCGATGGCCACATACTCGTCGCCCATGCGCGCAGCCTCGGCCATAGCCTTCTGCAGTATCTCGTTGGTGGCATTGGTGAAGTAGGGTTCGCCTCCCTGCACCTTGGGCAGATGGGCTATCTCGCTCTCGACGAGCGTTTCAATCTGCTGTGGGTTGACGCCCAGCTTCTGGAAGATGAACTGGGTCACATCCTTGCCCTTGTCCATGATACCTGCCAGCAGGTGTACCGGCTCTATGGCTTGATTCTGCGCCATCTGCGCCTTGTTGACCGCGCTCTGCACGGCCTCCTGCGCCTTGATAGTAAATTTGTCAAATGTCATATCGCTTGTTGTTTTAATTATTATCTTTGTTATTGTCACTCATCATGATACAAACTATGTACCTATGCCCGAAAACTGACAAAATGTCAGTCTCGGTCTGCCTTTTTGTCATTTTGGCGACAAAAATCGTGGGGTAGGGCAACATTTTCGATGATTTGTTGGGCGATACACCTTATTATTATTATCTTTGTAAGGAATAAAACTTATATCACAACAATAATGAGACGCAATCTACTTATCATCGTTATCGTCATGACCGCCATGACCCTGCTGCCAGGCTTCACCGTCACAGCCGGAGCCAAGGCCAAGCATACCTTCAAGATAGAGGGAGGCAACTTTGTCTACGACGGCAAGCCCTTACAGATCCACTCGGGCGAGATGCACTATTCGCGCGTGCCCGCAGCCTACTGGCATCACCGTCTGCGCATGATGAAAGCCCTCGGACTCAACGCCGTGGCTACCTATGTCTTCTGGAACTACCACGAGACCGCACCCGGAGTGTGGGACTGGACCACTGGCAACCGCAACATACGCGCCTTTCTCAAGGCAGCTGCCGACGAGGGCATGATGGTCATCCTGCGTCCCGGTCCCTATGCCTGTGGCGAGTGGGAGTACGGCGGCTATCCCTGGTGGCTCAGCACCGTGCCCGAGATGAAGATACGCACACAGAACAAGGCATTCCTCGACTCGTGCCGCACCTACATCGGACAGCTCGCAGCCCAGGTGCGCGACTTCCAGATTACCAAGGGCGGTCCCATCGTCATGGTACAGGCTGAAAACGAGTTTGGCTCGTATGTCAGCCAGCGCAAGGACATCCCCCTCGATGTACACAGACAGTATAGTGCCGCCATCCGTCAGCAGCTCATCGACGCCGGCTTCGACATCCCTATGTTCACCAGCGATGGCAGCTGGCTCTTTGAGGGCGGAGCCATCGAGGGCGCTCTGCCCACATGCAACGGCGAAAACAATATCAACACCATCAAGAAGAAGGTAGACGCCTATCACGGCGGAGTGGGCCCCTACATGGTGGCAGAGTTCTATACCGGTTGGCTCGACCACTGGAACGAGCCTTTCCAGAAGGTCAGCTCCGATGCCTTTACCAAGCAGATGCAGAAGTATCTCGATGCCGGCATCAGCTTCAACTTCTACATGGTGCACGGTGGCACCAACTTCGGCTTCACCTCGGGTGCCAACTATACCAAGGACATCCGTCTGCAGCCCGACCTCACCAGCTACGACTACGATGCCCCCATCAGTGAGGCAGGATGGGCTACACCTAAGTATGAGGCCATCAGAAAGATACTGATGCAGTATAATAAGGATGTGCCGGCAGTGCCCGAGCGCATACCTGTCATCACGCTGCCCCAGATACGTCTCACCCAGACCCAGAACCTCTTCGACCGCATCGAGGGGATGACGCCTGTGGAGTGTGACACCATGCCCACATTCGAGGCACTCGGCCAGGGCCACGGATACGTGCTCTACCGCCGCCACTTCAACCAGCCCATCGCCGGAGTGCTCAAGGCCGACGGCATCGCCGACTATGGCATCGTCTATGTCAACGGCGAGAAGGTGGGCGAGCTCAACGCCGTCACTGGCGTAGACAGTCTGGAGGTCGAGGTACCCTTCAACAGCACCCTCGACATCCTGGTCGAGAATATGGGACGCATCAATTATGGTGCCCGCATCTCCGAGAGCTTCAAGGGCTTTGTGCGCCCCATCACCATCAACGACAACCCCATCGAGGGTGAGTGGAAGATGTATTGTCTGCCCATGAGCGAGGCTCCCGTGCTGGCTGCTGGCGACCACGGCTATGCCAAGGGGCTGCCGGTAATCTATCAGGGGCAGTTTGATGTAGCCAGCCCCGGCGACACCTTCCTCGATATGGAAGAGTGGGGCAAGGGTATCGTCTTTGTCAACGGTGTCAACCTGGGCCGTTACTGGAAGGTGGGTCCCCAGCAGACCCTCTATCTGCCTGGTTGCTTCCTGAAGAAGGGCAAGAACGATATCGTAATCTTTGAGCAGCAGAACGATGTGCGCCACGACCATGTGAGCGGCATCGATACCCCCAAGCTCGATATTCTCAAGAAATAGAAGATATTCGGATAGATTAAAGTTTTCATAATTTGTGCCTTCTCCCGTTGTGAAACGCGAGAGGGCTTTTTTGTGTACGCTCGGCAGGAGGGTGGATAGGATTGTGCGCACGGCCACGTATAGATTAGCCCCGCGATTGCCCCCTTGTTTCCTGCTGCGGGTAACGCCTTCGGCTAACCGCAACTCTTACAGAGTAGCTATACCTTATTATATATATACCCAGGGTAGAGGCGCTGCACCCCTCAACCCTGGGCTATGAAATCGCAACTCCTACAGAGTTGCCAGGGGTGCGTACCATCAACCACAAACCCCATCCTAACCTTCCTCAAAGGGAAGGAAAAAAGCCAAAACAAAGGTCACATACCAGCCTTTTTCAAGAAAAAGAGCGTAACCTCAACCTCCTCAAACACAACGAGAAAGAATTCCCGCCCCTTGGGGAGGGTTGGGGAGGGGCTTACAATCAGCTGTTTTTTTACCGCCAACGGCGGCCTTTTTTTACGGCCGCCGGCCGCTTTTTGAACCATGCCGGCTGTTGTCGTCATGCAAAGCATGGCGTTGGGGATGGTGGCGACGACAAGGAGGAAAACGAGTTTCCCGACTGGTGTCACCGACAGCCACAAAAAGGCGAAGCCGACAACAGCCGCCATGGCTTTTTGTGTTTATATCAACTTATTACATAAGTAGGTAATAATGGATTAACCCCGCAATTGGCCTCCCGCAAGCAGCGGCAACTCTGGAGGAGTTGCGTTT
>ERZ1673698.2746-NODE-2746-length-10857-cov-4.886410_pt1 | contig 10857 bp, 7 predicted proteins | sample MGYA00580228_ERZ1673698 | MGnify/ENA primary metagenome ERZ1673698 (study PRJEB41218, sample SAMN15661768) | gut metagenome | host: Homo sapiens | place: Canada: London | collected 2015-08-20/2019-03-30 | study: EMG produced TPA metagenomics assembly of... | reverse complement strand
TTATCGAACAGGTATCTGGTTCTGAGCAGGCAAATAATAAACCCTCTGGCAAAATCTTCTTTGCTGTCTGCGATCCTGCCGGTATCCGTTATGCCGCAGGATACAACTCTGTTGAACGCATCAAGGAGCTTCTTATCATCCAAGAGTTCATCCACGATTTTTGAAGTTGCTATTTCATGGGTGACACCGTAAAGACTCACATAGACCTTCAGCGTATGCAGCAGGAAGTATGGAAACTCAATAACACTTTCAAAGCGAACACGCACATCACCATCCACATAGCCTTCATCATCTTCAACCTTGAAGTTCTTTTCGATCAGGTCACAGATTTTATGTCCGGTGGTTTCCTGTGTCGTTCCACTTATAGCCTTTTTGTATTTCTGCCAGCTGTTAGGCGGCATACTGTTCCATTCGGAGCCGAAAATAGCCTCTCTTACCGCATTGTTCTTGCTGATGAAGTGCATCTGCACATAGCCGGTCATATCGCTACAAGCATCCCATATCTTCGCAAACAAGCCCTTCTCAGAATCATCACTCAAATAGCTCATAAGCGTGGCCTTTAGAATGTCGTGTTGCTCTAATTGCTCACCTCTGGTGTTCATTATCTCATAATAGCGGTTCAGATCGGTATTCTCCGGAACCTCAATCCGATAGACGATAATTTTAGCCAGCTTTTCCATAAAGCTTTCCCTGTCGAAATGATCCTTTGTCAATTCGTGAGATAGTATCCTGATGCCCCTTTGGATTCCCGGTTCAATCCGATCCATATCGATCTTGCTGCGGTTTTCGAGCAGTAGTTCTTCAATGTTTCTTAGGGTATAGTTCGATTTTTCTCTACACGCAAATGTGAGTGTGGGCTTTGTTTTGATTCCAAGGCAGTTCAGCAGCAAATACAGCGAGGTAAGCCGCTGCTGGCCATCCACTACTTCATATCGTCCGAACTGCTTGGAAACGATCAAGGAGCCAATGTAGTAATTGGAGTCCTCCGCAACATCGTTAATATCCTCAATCAGCTGGGTGAGTTGCTTGTCCTCCCACGCATAGGCTCTCTGGTATAGAGGGATTATGTACTCCATATCTGTGTCGAACATATTGCCGTTTTCACCAATAATATGAAGTTCAGTTACTAATTTGCTCATTCCGCACCTCCATATCCATTGATTTCTTTGATCGTGTCATACAACAAGTCTATCCATCTACTATTGGATGGGCTGTCCGGTCCTCTCCGTACCTTTATCTGCAATCCGGATATTTCGTGGTGCATCCGGGCAAAGCTGATCTTGGAGAAAATACCGATTGTGTTTGTATATCTGGAATTTTCGTCACCGATAGCGTACTTGTTTACGCTGTCAAACCCCAGGGTCTTCATATCTACACGGAGCATAAACGCCCAGGAAAATAGCTTCTTGACTGCCATTTCATCGAAGTTATGGAACTTGTCGTAATAGCAAAGCAGCGCACAATAAAACAGATTCTTCGTGTATCCGAAACCGGCAGAGCCGAACTTTACTTTGTCCATTTCTTCCGGTGTTTCTACATCCTTGCCGCCGCAGATAACCAGCTTAATCTCCTTGAAACGGGGATTGTTGCAGATCTCCGACTTAATATCCTGGAGCAGATACATATAATGCTCGACCATTTCAAAGAAGTCGTTGCCGGAAATAAATGGCTCGGTAATCTGGAAATACGGCATAGCTCGGCTTGCCCGTCGTGCGTAAGAATAGGTTGAGCTTTCTGCGATACCTTTATAGGTGTCGATTTCCTTGGCTATGAACGGTTTGCTTTTAATGCCTCGGCTCCAATTCAAGATTGGAAACAAATATAGATCAAACAGCTCTTTGATCTTCTCAGTATCCTTTGCTTCCCATTTTGTAACAGCGTGTTCCATTTCATAGGGATACTTTTTCATTTCACGGAGGTGGTACGCTTTCAGAAGGTCATGCGGGTCTAATGCCTTACCTCTTGTATTTTGTGAATCGAAAAGCTGGAACGCTTCGGTTACTTTGTCTACGCAAACAACGACGACCTCTAAAATATGCTCAAAGGCATGGATAAAGTCCCGTTTTACATCTTCGCTCTTTAGGGAGAACCACTCTCTGATAAACGCATAGTTCCTGTGAATGTTGAACTGGCTCACCTTGTTGGTGAAATCTATCTGGAGAATCGAACACTCAAATCCCGGTTCAAGGCATTGCTTTAGAAGCACCAGAGAAATGATTCTCTGCTGCCCATCCACCACATCGTAGGTGTCATTCTTTGTTCTGTGCAGGATGATCGTTCCGATACGGTATTTGAACTCAGTTCTGTATCTGTCCGCATCACTAATTGCATTGGTGATGTCTAGGAATAAATCGTCGATGTTTTGAATATCCCACTTGTACGGCCTTTGATAGTCCGGAATATTCAGATTCATGCTCAACAGTTCATTTACGCTCTTAATTTCAGCCATGCCTTTATCTCACCTCGGTTCCGCTGCCATTATCAAGTTCTTTCAGTCGCTCCAGCCATTTCCGGATACTGCCATCTTTGAAAAATCCAAGCAAAGCACCATCACAGAATCGTTCTGCCCGGACAGCTCCGGTGATCAATGCCATGATGCACTGTGCATCCAGATTCGATACATCTGCGGTGCTCATAGACTTGCTTCCCCATTTAAGGCCATTCTGATTCAGAATGTCACCGTAACGGTTCAGCTCCATGTCCTTGTTATGGTCGATAAAATCATATATATCATCGATAAAATGATGCACCATATCAGAGTAGCTTACATATGGCATCTGAATTGGATGTTCGAGCGTTCCATCGTTTTTCACGGTCAATAACCCAAGAGCCAAAACTATCTCCGTCAAGGATACATATATACTTGACCAGACTATCATATTTACTCATTACTTTTGAGGCTTCTGCTGTTTTCGTGGGTTAGATTGCGGGTTGTGGGAGTCGGACGTCGAGTCCGCCGCAACGGAGCATGACGAGTGCTATGAGGTTGGTGACGTGGTGGAAGCCGTAGGCCATGCGGATGGTGACCTTGATGCGGTTGTCGGACGCCTCGAGCCTGGCGTTGGAGTAGCCGAGTTGGATGGTCCTGAGGATGTCCGGGCGCCGTCTCCTGATCCTCCTCGCGAGTTCGACTATCTCGGGGATACGGTTGTGGGACGCCCAGAACACCCAATGGTTCAATTCCGTCTTGGCTTGGTCGCTCATCAGCCACGCGCACTCGGACTCGAAGTCGCGCGTGAACCGGCTGCCCGGTTCCGCCCACGGCACGGACGCGACCACGACCCCGCACCCGGGACAGTCCACGCGCGGCATCATGGCGACCAGTTCGACCCGCCAGCAGCCGAAATCCCGATGACGCCAACGACGCACGCCGCCACCTTGGTCGTAACCATGACGACGTCTGCCACAGCGGTGAGCATCGGAGCATGCCCCTGCGCGGGCGCACACGAACCTCGAGCACGGGCTCGGGGCGCAGGGGCGAATCGACGATCCGCACGGTCTCGACCACCACGCCTTTGACGTTGAGGAGCTGGTTGAATATGCTGTTCATCAGGCGCTTTGCGGTTGTTTGTTTATCTTGGTCGAAAACATCCTACCCGGAAAGCGCTCTCCACTTACTCCCTCAACGGCTCAACGACGAACCACCACCCACAAAAACAGCAATAGCGCCTTATAGTACGTATCGATAAATATTTCCCGCCCAGACCACACGGTATGGTGGAGCGCATGGCTGATTACGGGAACAACTTTGTGCAACTGCATAACCATACGCACTATTCGCTGCTCGATGGTGCGTCGAAGATTCCTGATTTGGCCAAGCGTGCGGCCGAACTTGGCATGCCTGCGGTCGGTATCACCGACCATGGCAACATGCATGGCGCCTACGAGATGTACACCAACTGCGTGGCCAATGGCGTCAAGCCCATCATCGGCATCGAAGCTTACGTGACCCCGGAAACCGCGCGTCAAGACAAGTCCCGTGTGCACTGGGGCACCGAAGCCCAGCGCCGCGACGACGTCTCCGGTGGTGGTCTTATCACCCACTTGACCATGTGGGCCGAAAACGACGAAGGCCTGGTCAACCTCATCAAAGCCTCGTCCGTGGCCAACCTCGAAGGTCGCGTCATGCGCTACCCGCGTATGGATAAGGAGGTGCTCGCCACCTATTCCAAAGGTGTGATCGCCTCCTCCGGATGCCCTTCGGGCATCATCCAGACTCGTCTGCGCCTCGGTCAATTCGAGGAGGCCCTGCGCGCCGCCGGCGAATTCCAGGACATCTTCGGCAAAGACAACTTCTTCATCGAACTCATGGATCACGGTCTGACAATCGAGACCCAGGTCACCAACGACCTGCTGACCATTGCCAAGAAGCTGGACGCCCCGCTGCTGGCCACCAACGATTCCCACTACGTACACGCCGAAGATGCACAGGCGCAGGACGCCATGCTCTGCATCAACTCCGGTTCCCGTCTTGACGATCCGGACCGATTCAAGTTCGACGGCACCGGCTACTACATCAAAACCGCCGAAGAGATGCGCGAACTGTTCAAGGACCACCCGGACGCCTGCGACAATACGCTCGTTATCGCCGAACGCTGCAACGTGATGTTCGACGACCACGAAGACGGCGCGTTCATGCCGAAATTCCCTTGCCCCGAAGGCTGGGATGAGACCTCCCTGTTCCTCAAAAAAGTCGAGGAAGGTCTGGAGAAGCGTTACGACGGCAACCCGCCGCTCGACGTATTGAAGCAGGCCGACTACGAATGTGGTGTGATCTGCCAGATGCAGTTCTGCGGATACTTCCTCGTGGTCGCCGACTACATTCAGTGGGCCAAGGACCACGGCATTATGGTGGGGCCGGGCCGTGGTTCGGCCGCAGGCGCCATGGTCGCCTATTCCATGGGCATTACCGAGCTCGATCCGCTCAAGCATGGCCTGATTTTCGAGAGGTTCCTGAACCCTGAGCGAGTGAGCCTTCCTGATATCGATGTCGACTTCGACCCTGAAGGTCGTGCGCGAGTCATCGAATACTGCGGCGAAAAATACGGCACCGATAAGGTCGCCCAGTGCGTGATCTATGGCACCATCAAAACCAAGCAGGCCCTGAAAGACTCCGCCCGCATCATGGGTTATGAATTCTCAGTCGGTGAAAAAATCACCAAGGCGCTGCCTCCGGCGGCCACCGGCGGCAAAGACATCAGTCTGCATGACATCTTCGACCCTGCCGCCAAACGTTATGCCGAGGCCAGGGAATTCCGAGAACTCTACGATTCCGACCCGGACACCAAGCGCATCACCGAGGAAGCCAAGGGTATCGAAGGCCTGATCCGACAGACCGGTGTACATGCCTGCGCCACCATCATGGGTAGCGCACCCATCACCGACACCTCGCCGTTGCTGGAACGCACCGATGGCACCATCACCACCACCTTCGAATACCACACGTGCGAAACGTTGGGGCTGGTCAAGATGGACTTCCTTGGCCTGTCCAACTTGACGATCATCCACGACACCCTGAAGAACATCGAGGCCAACGGCAAACCCGCCATCGACTACACCAAGATTCCGCTCGATGACGCCGAAACCTACAAACTCATGTCCCGAGGAGACACGCTCGGCGTGTTCCAGCTCGATTCCGACGGCATGCGTTCACTGCTGAAAACCCTGAAGCCCGATAACTTCAACGATATTTCCGCACTTATCGCCCTGTACCGACCGGGCCCGATGAGTATGGATTCGCACACCAACTATGCCAAGCGCAAAAACGGCCTGCAGAAGATCACGCCAATTCACCCTGAGCTTGAGGAGCCTCTGAAGCAGGTGCTTGACGAGACCTATGGTCTGATCATCTACCAGGAGCAGGTGCAGTCCGCCGCCCGAATCCTCGCCGGTTATTCACTGGGCAAGGCAGACGTGCTGCGTCGAGCCATGGGTAAGAAGAAGCCCGAAGTGCTGGCCAAGGAGAAGGTGCCGTTCTTCGCCGGTATGAAGGAGCACGGATATTCCGAAGAGGCATCCCAGGCCGTGTGGGATATTCTGGTGCCGTTCTCCGGCTACGCTTTCAACAAAGCGCACTCCGCCGCATACGGTCTGATCTCCTACTGGACCGCATATCTGAAGACGCACTACCCGGTCGAGTTCATGGCCGCCCTGTTGCAAGGTGCCGCCACCAACAAAGACAAGACCGCACTGTACTTGGGCGAGGCCCGCCGCATGGGCATCCAGGTGCTCTCGCCGGACGTCAACGAATCGGTGTACGAGTACTCGGCAGTCGGCGACGTCGTCCGATTCGGTCTTGGTGCCATCCGTAACGTGGGTGACAAGGCCGTGGCCGATATCATCGCCGAACGCGAAGGCCCGCGCGGCAAGTTCGTGAACTTCATGGACTTCATCCGCCGCGTGCCCCTGACCGCGCTGAACCGGCGATTGGTCGAATCGTTGATCAAGGCCGGTGCCTTCGACTCGATTGACCCGAACCGTCGCGCGCTGCTCACCGTGCACGAGGCCGCCATCGATTCGGTGGTGAGTCTGAAGCGCAAACAGGCGGAGGGCCAGTTCGATTTGTTCTCCGATGCCGAGGATGGGGGAGCGGAGGCCATGGGCGACGCTTCCGTGACCGTACCCGATCTTGAGGAATGGGACAAGAAGACCAAACTTAACTTCGAACGCGAAATGTTGGGCCTGTATGTGTCTGACCATCCGCTCTCCGGTATGCAGTCGATTCTCGCGTCCTTGCGTGAAATGTCCATCGCGCATCTGGTTGATCGAGCCAAAACGATGGGTGAAGGACAGCAGGTCACGTTGGCTGGTTTGGTCACCAATGTGGACCGGCGCGTATCCAAGAAGGGCAACCCCTGGGCCATCGTGACCATCGAAGACATGGAAAGCTCCATCCAATGCATGTTCTTCGGCAAGGTCTATGAAGCGGCCGCCGCCGAACTTGCCGTGGACGCCATCGTACAGATTCGTGGCCAAGTGGAGTTGCGCGACGAAACCGTTTCTCTGAGAGCCACGGAAATGCAGATTCCGACCTTGGAAGCCGAGGATGAACGTCCGTTGGTCATCACGCTGCCGCCGGTGGCGTTGGAGCGCCAACGCATGATGCAACTCGGTCAGGTGCTCGCTAATCATCCTGGTTACTGCGAAGTACATCTTGCGGTGCTGGATGAGAAGGGTAACGCTCAGGTGCTCACGTTTGGCGATCGTTTCCGCGTCAAGCGAGATACTTCGTTGTTTGCTGAGATCAAGATTCTGTTTGGCCCCAGCTGCTTGCCTGCCGCCTGATTGGCGGGTTTCGCCCCTGGCCTCTCCCTCACCTGGCTTTGCTGGGGGCTCCTTCATCAGAGGGAGCTAAGGCGTGTGCCACCATACGATGTGCGCGACTACTGTGGAACGTATGGGCATGGAGATGGCGGATACTGGTAACAACGATGACGAGCAACAATGGATTGCCACGATGCTGGAACGGCTGTCTCATTCGCAGTTCCGCGCCAAATTCGCTTTGACCGACAAAGACCGAGCCTATGCCCGCACCAAAGGCAAGGCGACCATCGATCGTCATGCGCGAGAAATGTTGCGAGACCGCATAGGCGCAGCCGAACCGAAGAACGACGGCAGGCAGACGCCATGGCGCGGCCATCCGGTATTCACCGCTCAGCATGCTACCGCCACATGCTGCCGCGGATGCATCGAAAAATGGCATCATCTGCCCAAAGGCCGTGAACTCGCCGAAGCGGAGGTAAACCGACTTGCCGATTTGGTCATGGCATGGATTGAGCGGGACCTTATCAATCATCCGGTTCGGTGAAGCACCCCGCATCCTCAGTATGCCTGTATGCCTTCAATAGTTATGAGCCAACAGCCAACATAGGCCTCGAAAACCGTAGATGCAAGGTATTGGCGAATGCGGCAGAACGCCGAACGTTGCCTATGGCGCGTTCGTCAATAATGCGACATGATGTCTATTCAAGAAGAGTTGATGAAGTGTCAACTCTGCCCCAAGGAGGCGGAATATGTACTACAGCAGCGGCAATTATGAGGCTTTCGCACGTCCGAAGAAGCCGGCCGACGTGGACAACAAGCATGCATACATCATCGGTACCGGACTGGCGGCATTGTCTGCAGCCTGTTATCTGGTGCGTGATGGTCAGATGCCTGGCGAGAACATCCACATCCTTGAGAAGGACCCGGTACCCGGCGGCGCCTGTGACGGTCTTGATATTCCCGGCCTTGGCTATGTGATGCGTGGCGGCCGCGAAATGGACAATCATTTCGAGGTCATGTGGGATCTGTTCCGCTCGATTCCCTCCATCGAAACCGAAGGCGTCAGCGTACTCGACGAGTACTACTGGCTCAACAAGGAGGACCCGAACTACTCGCTGTGCCGCGCCACCAAGAATCTCGGCAAGGACGCGGGGCTCAAGGGCAAGTTCGGGCTGTCCGACAAGGCTTCGATGGAAATCATGAAGCTGTTCTTCACCCCGGACGAAGACCTGTATGACAAGCCGATCACCGATTTCTTCGATGATGAGGTGCTGAACTCCAACTTCTGGCTGTACTGGCGCACCATGTTCGCCTTCGAAAACTGGCACTCCGCGCTGGAAATGAAGCTGTACATCAAGCGCTACATTCATCACATCGGAGGCCTGCCGGACTTTTCCGCGCTGCGTTTCACCCGCTACAACCAGTACGAGTCGATGATTCTGCCGATGGTCAAGTATCTGGAATCGCACGGCGTCGAATTCCGCTACAACACCAAGGTCGAGAACGTGGAATTCGCGATTGGCGGGGGAGCCGGCCCCAAGCGCGAGCACACCGGCGTAGGCCAAGACACCATCCAGAAGATTCAGGCCACCTCCGGCTTCTTCAAGCGCAACCCTGCCAGCACGCCCACCAAGAAGCTTGCCGTGCGCATCGACGTGGATCACGAGGGTGATAAATCCTCCATCGACCTGACCGAGAACGATCTGGTGTTCATCACCAACGGCGGTTGCGTGGAGAACTCCACCATGGGTTCCCAGAACTCGCCCGCCGCATGGAACCCAGATCTGAAGCCCGGTGGCGGCTGGGATATGTGGAAGCGTATCGCCGACCAGGACCCGAGCTTTGGCCATCCGGAGAAGTTCTGCTCCGATCCGAATGCCACCAAGTGGATGAGCGCCACCGTCACCACCCTGGACGGCGAGATTCCGCCGTACATCCAGAAGATCTGCAAGCGCGACCCGTTCTCCGGCAAGGTCGTCACCGGCGGCATCGTCACCGTGCAGGACTCCAACTGGCTCATGAGTTGGACCCTGAACCGCCAGCAGCAGTTCCGCGACCAGCCCAAGGACCAGCTGTGCGTATGGGTCTACGGTCTGTTCCCGGACAAGCCCGGCAACTATGTGAAGAAGCCGATGACCGAATGCACCGGTGAAGAGATTTGCGAGGAGTGGCTTTACCACATGGGCGTGCCGACCGACAAGATCGAGGCGCTCGCAAAGCACCACGCCAACACCGTGCCGGTCATGATGCCGTACATCACCGCGTTCTTCATGCCGCGCGCGGCCGGCGACCGCCCGGACGTGGTGCCCGATGGTGCCGTGAACTTCGCATTCCTTGGCCAGTTCGCCGAGACCCCGCGCGACACGATTTTCACCACCGAATACTCGATGCGCACCGGTATGGAAGCTGTCTACACGTTGCTCGGCGTGGACCGCGGCGTGCCTGAAGTGTGGGGTAGCGTCTATGACGTGCGCAACCTGCTCAACGCCACCGTCAAATTGCGTGACGGTGCACCGGTCACCGATATGAAGCTCAACTTCATTGAAAAGGCCGTGGTCAAGAAGGTGCTCAAGAAACTCGACGGCACCGATATTGCCACCCTGTTACGCGAATACCGCGTAATCTGACATCCATCTGGCTCCCCTCAAGGTGAGGGGAGCCAGCACGCGAAGCGTGATTGAGGAGAGTTGCTCACAACGGAGTGTTAAGAGAAGGACAAAAACATGACTGATTCTGATCCCCAGTTAATCCGCCACGCCACCATCGACGATCTGGACGCGCTGGCCGCCATGGAATCCGAATGCTTCCCGGCCGCCGAGGCCGCCGACCGCTCGTCCCTGCGCGCCCGAATCGAGACCTATCCGGAATGTTTCTGGCTATTGATTGATGGCGAGATCGTCATGGCGTTCATCAACGGTTTCGCGACCGATCGGCGTGACTTGACCGATGACATGTACGAGGATGCCGCGCAGCACAACCCTCAAGGTGACTGGCAAATGATTTTCGGCGTGGATACTGCGCCGAAGTATCAGCATCGCGGTTGCGCCAGTGCACTCATGAGGAAAGTCATTGAAGACACTCGTGCAGCTGGACGTAAAGGCTTGGTGCTCACCTGCAAAGATCGGCTGGTCGGATTCTATGCGCAATTTGGGTATGAGGACGAGGGCATTTCGGAGTCCACTCACGGTGACGTGGTCTGGCATCAGATGCGCCTGACCTTCTAATCCCCCTTTGGCTCCCCTCTTTGATGCTGAGGCGTCTAAAAAACAGTCCGGTGGACTGTTTTTTTAGACGAAGGCGAGACGATAGTCGAGCCATAAGGACGAGAGCTTTTTGCGGGTGAACCGTCCGCGTGATCGGACTGAGGGGAGTTGAACGTGGAATAAATTGTTGCGACACGCCGGTGAACATCTGATTTCGTTACGTGAGCCCATAAAAAGCCGGCGTATCCTGATGGTAACGGCGTGATTCAAGCTGATTTCGACACGCCGGGCGAAGCCTGTCGTTTCAACGATTTGGGCTTATCTTCGTGCGCCCGATTTGCGCGAGTCCGCGAATGCGTGTAAGTTATTTCCTTGCTGCCGCTCAGCGAGT
>ERZ1673698.2745-NODE-2745-length-10860-cov-10.382323_pt1 | contig 10860 bp, 8 predicted proteins | sample MGYA00580228_ERZ1673698 | MGnify/ENA primary metagenome ERZ1673698 (study PRJEB41218, sample SAMN15661768) | gut metagenome | host: Homo sapiens | place: Canada: London | collected 2015-08-20/2019-03-30 | study: EMG produced TPA metagenomics assembly of... | reverse complement strand
CTGTACATACCACAGATAAAAACAGACTGATTAGTTCGCTATCCAGACAATTTTTCGAGAGCCAGTATGCAGCCTGATCCAAAGCAAAAACGCTTTCCAACATATCTTTCGTGTCCAGAATATGTATCCTTATCCGGCTTTATATCTTATATTCCTCTATCTTTCGATACAGGGTAGTAAGTCCAATTTTCAGCAAACGGGCAGTTTCCGTTTTATTTCCCTTAGTGTATTCCAAAACACGGGCAATATGTCTTCGTTCCGTTGCCGCCAGTTCAAAGCCCTCCGCACTATCGTCCGAACATTCGTAATGAGTATTTTGAATTTCCAAAGGTAAATCGCAAATATCCAACCGCCCACCTTCGCAGACAATCAGGCTACGCTCGATAACATTTCGCAATTCGCGGATATTTCCTTTCCAAGACTGTTTCTCCAAAGCCTCCAGAAAAGCGGGAGTCATCTCACTAATGGAATACGAAAGTTTCTCGGAAAAGCTCTTGGCAAAAGCTGCTGCAAGAATACTGATATCCCCTGCCCGCTCACGAAGTGCAGGGAGATGCACCTGAAATACAGAAAGACGATAGAACAAATCTTCACGAAAACATCCCTCTTTGATTTCTTCCTGCAGGTTGCGGTTCGTTGCAGCAATGATACGCACATTCACCCTGGTAGGCTTTGTGTCACCTATTTTTATATACTCGCCGGTTTCAAGAATACGCAGTAACTTGGCTTGCAGTTCAAAAGCCATTTCCCCTATTTCATCCAGAAAAATCGTTCCGTTATGAGCTTCCTCAAAAAGCCCTTTCTTATCTTTCAAAGCACCGGTAAATGAGCCCGCCTTGTGCCCGAACATCTCACTCTCTAATAATTCCTTACTAAAAGAGGAGCAGTTGACCGCTACGAAATTCTGTTTACTCCGCTTACTATTATAATGGATAGCCTGAGCAAAAACCTCTTTTCCTGTCCCGGTCTCTCCGGTAAGTAATACCGGAACATCCGTGACAGACACCTTCTGTGCCAAAGAGATAGCCTCTTTCAGCACTTTCGATTCTCCTAAAATAGAATCGAACGAATACATCTGCCCGACTTTCTTCTCCAGTTTTTCCAACCGGACATTCATTCTTGCTTTCTCCGCAGCACGACTAATCAAAGGAATGATCTTATTATTATCATCTCCCTTCGTTATATAATCGAATGCACCATTCTTGATCGCCTGCACCCCGTCAGGAATATTGCCATGTGCGGTGAGAAGAATCACTTCCACATTAGGAGCCTGCTTCTTGATATTCAGCACTAAGTCCACCCCATTCCCATCAGGAAGAAAAACATCACACAGAACCACATCGGGCGATTGGACTTCAAGTTGTTTGACAGCAGCTTTACAATCGCCAGCCTGACATACTTCGTACCCTTCAAGTTCCAGCATACGTGCCAAAAGGCTACGAATCTGGATTTCATCGTCAACAATAAGAATCTTACTCATACAATTTACTTACATTTAATGGAAGAATAAAAAACAGGGTGTGCAAATATAACTTTTTTCAATGAGTCTATGAACATTTCTTATATATAGTTCGTTATTTCCATAGGAAACTATTTACACTATAAAATTATGAAGATTATCATTATCGGAGGCGTTGCAGGAGGAGCTACCACTGCTGCCCGAATCAGACGAGTAGACGAGACAGCAGAAATTATCCTTTTGGAAAAAGGAAAGCATATATCGTACGCCAATTGCGGGCTGCCTTATTATATAGGAGGAGTGATTGAAGAACGGGAAAAATTATTTGTACAGACTCCCGAAGCATTCTCGACACGCTTCCGTGTTGATGTCCGCACGGAAAACGAAGTGATTTTTATTGACCGGAAGAAAAAGACAGTCACCGTACGTCAGAGTAGCGAGGATACGTATGAAGAGAGCTACGACAAACTGCTGATATCAACCGGAGCTTCTCCCGTACGGCCGCCATTACCGGGAATCGACCTTCCGGGTATTTTCACGCTAAGAAATGTCACAGATACAGACCGTATCAAAGAATATATCAACAGCCATTCTCCCCGAAAAGCGGTAGTGGTAGGAGCCGGATTTATCGGTCTCGAAATGGCCGAGAACCTGCACGCACAAGGGGCGAAAGTCTCGATTGTGGAAATGGGGAATCAGGTAATGGCTCCTATCGACTTCTCGATGGCTTCGCTCGTGCATCAACACCTGATGGACAAAGGAGTGAACCTGTATTTGGAACAAGCCGTAGCTTCTTTCGAACGGGAAGGAAAAGGACTGAAGGTTACTTTCAAGAACGGACAGTCGATTTCTGCCGATATTGTCATTCTATCTATCGGAGTACGGCCGGAAACCAGTCTGGCCCGGGCTGCCGAGCTAACGATCGGCCCTGCCGGCGGTATTGCCGTGAACGACTATTTACAGACATCCGACGAAGCCATTTATGCTATCGGTGACGCTATCGAATATCGCCATCCAATCACCGGAAAGCCCTGGCTCAACTACCTTGCAGGCCCTGCCAACCGTCAAGGACGCATCGTTGCAGACAATATACTGGGAGCTAAAATTCCATACGAAGGTTCCATCGGCACTTCCATCGCCAAAGTCTTTGATATGACGGTGGCTTCCACCGGCTTGCCCGGCAAACGGCTACGCTTGGAAGGTATCGATTATATGTCGTCTACCATTCATCCCGCTTCTCATGCCGGATACTACCCGGACGCTATGCCGATGAGTATAAAGATTACGTTCGACAAACAAACGGGACGGCTGTACGGAGGACAGATTGTCGGCTATGACGGAGTGGACAAGCGAATTGACGGGCTTGCGCTTGTCATCAAACATCAAGGTACGGTATACGACCTGATGAAAGTAGAACAGGCATACGCTCCTCCATTCTCCTCCGCCAAAGATCCTGTAGCAATAGCCGGATATGTAGCGGAAGATATGATTACGGGTAAAACGAATCCTGTCTACTGGAGGGAGCTGAGAGACATCGAGATGGAGAATAAATTCTTACTGGATGTCCGTACACAGGACGAGTTTGCATTAGGATCATTACCGGGAGCGGTCAATATCCCGTTGGATGAACTCCGGGACCGGATGTCGGAACTACCGAAAGACCGTATGATTTATACGTTCTGCGCCGTCGGCCTGCGCGGTTATCTCGCTTACCGGATATTGACGCAACACGGATTTGACAAAGTACGTAACCTTTCAGGCGGATTGAAGACTTACCGTGCAGCCACAGCCCCCATCGTTATACACCAGGAGAATGAAGACCAAACAGACGAATCCCCTTCACCGCAAGAGAAGACACTTTCGAGCGAACCGTCAGCCGCACCGGCAATTCCCGTAGCAGCTGCAAAAACAATCCGTGTGGACGCGTGCGGGCTGCAATGTCCCGGTCCAATACTGAAAATGAAAAAGACGATGGACGGACTGGCTTCCGGCGAGCGGGTAGAGATTACGGCTACCGATCCGGGATTCCCGCGTGATGCTGCCGCATGGTGCAGCTCGACCGGCAATCAGCTCATTTCCAAAGAGGCATCCGGAGGAAAATCTGTTGTTATTATAGAAAAAGGAGAACCAAAAGCGTGCAATATTGTTACTTCTTGTGAGGGCAAAGGAAAAACTTTTATCATGTTCAGTGATGATTTAGATAAAGCTTTAGCTACCTTTGTACTTGCCAACGGTGCGGCAGCCACAGGACAGAAAGTTACAATCTTCTTCACTTTCTGGGGATTGAACGTTATCAAGAAACTGCATAAGCCGGAAACCGAGAAAGATATTTTTGGAAAAATGTTTGGCATGATGTTGCCTTCCAGCTCAAAGAAACTGAAACTTTCAAAGATGAGCATGGGAGGAATAGGCGGAAAAATGATGCGGTATATCATGAATAAGAAAGGTATTGATTCTTTGGAATCACTGCGCCAACAAGCTCTGGAGAACGGGGTGGAATTTATTGCCTGCCAGATGTCGATGGATGTGATGGGAGTGAAACAAGAAGAACTTCTGGCCGAAGTGACTATCGGCGGTGTAGCGACTTATATGGAACGGGCCGACAATGCCAACGTTAATCTGTTTATTTAACGGAACGAAATAATAAATATATGCAATGAGAAATATGAAAACAATATGTGCCATACGCGATGTATTCAGAGCTATGACCAATTTTGAGGCTAGCTTTGAGCAAGTCTACCAGATAACGCTGAACGAGGCCATGATTTTGTGCGCTCTCAAGTGCTCTTCGGAAAGAATGACGGCAACAAACCTGTCGAAACAAACAGATTTGAGCCCTTCCCATACATCAAAAATGCTCCGGATACTGGAAGAAAAAGAACTGATCGTCAGAACTTTGGGAAGCGAGGACCGGCGGCAAATGTACTTTACCCTGTCTGCTGCAGGAAAAGAACGGGTTTGTGACATGGAAATACAGAAGGTGGAAATCCCCGAATTACTGAAACCTCTGTTCAAAGACGCAGAATCTTAAACGGTTCTCTGCAAAACTATAAAGAGAGTTCAAAACGCGGATTAACATGAATTAATCCGCGTTTTATTATTCATTATGACACACTCTCTTCTTTATTACAGACACAGAAAGAAAAATGTTAATTTTCCGGCAAAATAATTCTTCGTGCGAACCTTTTTATTTCTTTGTTGTTGTTTGTAACAAAAGCCCCAAGGTACCAGGGCCTGATTTTTATATAACCTAAACATTATAAAGATATGAAGAAATTAATTCCTATTTTATTGGCGGTCTTTGCACTCGCATCCTGCGAAAAAGACCCGGACATGGGTAAGCTGGATAACAACTATCTGGTATACACTAACTACGACAAGAAAGCTGACTTCAAAGTTCCTACATTCTATCTGGCAGATCAAATTCTGGTAATCAACGACAGTAAAGAACCGGAATATCTCGAAGGAGAAGGCGCTGAACAAATTCTGGCTGCTTACACGGAAAACATGGAAGCCAGAGGCTATACAGCCGCTGATACCAAAGAAAATGCTGATCTTGGTATCCAAGTAAGCTACATCGAAAGTACTTATTATTTCACCAGCTACAATCAGCCCGAATGGTGGTGGGGCTATCCCGGCTATTGGGGACCCGGTTACTGGGGCGGAAACTGGGGTGGCGGATGGTACTATCCGTACGCTGTGACTTACAGTTATAGCACCAACTCATTCCTGACGGAAATGGTGGACTTGAACGCCGACCAAGGTGAAAAAGCCAAACTCCCTGTTGTATGGACCAGTTATCTGACCGGATTTGAAACAGGTTCGAGCGCTGTCAACCGTACTCTTGCAGTGGAAGCTGTCAATCAGTCATTCACTCAGTCACCTTATCTTACTAACAAATAAACAACTACAACTGTTATGAAAACAAGAAAAAATATATACTTCAAGGTAGTAGCCTTGGCGGCTATTGCCATCGCCTTCGCCATGCCGACTAAGGCACAGCTATCAGACAACGGATATGCTAATATCGACTGGCAGTTTAATGTTCCCCTCGGCAATCATTTTGCCGACAAGTCCAGTGGTTGGGGTATGAACTTTGAAGGTGGTTATTTCGTGACTCCTAATATCGGTTTAGGTCTTTTCCTAAACTACCATACGAACCACGAATATGTAGGCCGTGAAACCTTCCAACTGGGAGCCGGTGAGGTAACTACCGACCAGCAACACACCATGTTCCAATTGCCTTTCGGTGCTGCTGCCCGTTACCAATGGAATCGCGGTGGATCCGTACAACCATACGTCAGCGCTAAACTAGGTGCCGAGTATGCTAAAATCCGTTCCAACTTCAATATGCTCGAAGCAAGAGAAAACAGTTGGGGCTTCTACGCTTCTCCTGAAATCGGTATCAACGTATTTCCTTGGGTATACGGACCGGGACTACACTTCGCTCTCTACTACAGCTATGGTACCAACAAGGCTGATGTACTGCATTACAGTGTAGACGGACTGAACAACTTCGGTTTCCGACTGGGTGTATCATTCTAAGGCTAAACTCTATCAGAATTACGTTAATAAAAAGAATGCCTCTCTGCTTCCACGAGCAGAGGGGCATTCCATTTTATAGCTTGCCGGAAAAGGAGGGATTACTTTTTCTTCATCGCATCATAAATCGCTTCCTGTATCCTTTCACGAATGTGCAATTGATTCAATTTACGGTTGGTCGCGTCCGGATAAACCCGGTTACTCAAAAAGACATAGACCAACTCATTCACAGGGTCCACCCAAGCACAGGTCCCGGTAAACCCAGTATGACCATACACTTCGGCAGGCACACCGGGAGCACAGTTCCCTTTCTTCGAATCAGTCATATCCGGTTTGTCGAATCCCAAACCGCGCCGGCTTATCTTTGAAACTTCTGTAGTAAACAGTTGACAGGTTTCCTTACTCAGATAACGCTGTCCGTCCAACTCCCCTCCATTCAATAACATCTGATAGATACGGGCAACCTCACGGGCTGTGGAAAAAAGTCCGGCATTCCCACCCAATCCACCAAAGAAAGCAGAAGCCTCATCATGAACAAAGCCTTGCAAAGTCTTTTTTCGCAAGAAACGATCTTTATTGGAAGGCACAATCTCCGATTTGGCAAAGCGGCGTAAAGGCAAATAACCCGTGCGCTCCAACCCCATCGGTCCGTAAAATTCACGTTGCAGATAGGCTTCCATCGGCATTTCCGCCAACTGTTCCACCAGCATTCCCAACAGAATAAATCCGATGTCACTATATACATAGCGTTTCTGTCTCAATGGAGTTTCCGCAATTTTCTCTTCTATCACTTTCCTGAATGAACGGTTCAGCCATATACTATCACAGATTTGAACGGTATAATCCCCGGTCCCGACAGACGAGATATATTCTTTTTTAAACTTAAAATCCGGATTCGCCCATGTAGTCGTACCAATCCGTAACAGATGTTTCGCATCCCTACGCGCACTGAATAATCGTCCGTCGTAACTATCCTTGTCTATCACTTCCTGATAGAACGGTATCCAAGATGGCAAACCGGACTGGTGAAGCAGGATTTCCTGAATAGTGATATCTTTCTTGTCTGTACGTTGCAGGAACGGTAAATAATCCGAAATCTTATCGGTAAGGCTGAAACGTCCTTTATCGTAAAGTTTCATAATAGCCAGCAGAGTTCCCGTAGTTTTGGATAAAGAGGCCAAATCGTAAATATCCGTAGATTCAACACGAGGACTGCCCTTTCCCGCATACGTACCGAACGCTTTATCATACATGATATGCCCGTTTCTCAAAACAACTATCTGGCAACCGGGATAGGCTCCCTGCTGAATGCCGTCCAGTGCAATGGCGTCAATCTTTTTCAGAAGAATGGACGAAAGACCATGCTCCTCCGGGATGAAATGTAAAGGCGTTCTCGGTGTAATGGTCACTCCCGCCCCTGTGGGAAACAATCCGCCTATACTTGCCGACAACCTTCCGTCCGCCGTGGCTTTGGCATATAAGATATCAGCCACCTGCCGCTGCACGTCACCATGATGGCTATGCCCCAATATCACGGCTGATGCGCGGGACACCGCACGTTGAATCTGCAACATCATTTTGCCGGGTGTAAAGAACAGATAGATAGCCGGGCTTTTAGGAACAAACTTGGCAAAGAAAGGCTGATAAGCCCCCAATCGTTGTTCACTGACCGCTACTACAATCCGTTTATAAGCAGCCAACGAATCACGCAACTTCTGATTTTCCTGTTCAGTCTGATTGGCACGAAGACGGAAACGGACCAATGAAGTATAACGGGACATCTGACTCGCCAGCGCATTCGTCTCACCCGGTTTTCCAACTTCGAGCAATGCAATCTTCTGTTCCTTGTCCGCGTGCAACGGTAAAATATGGTTCTTATTGTTCAGCACAGTAATCGCCGCCCAATTCAACCGACGGATTAAATCACGTGTCTGAGGAGTGTTAATACGCTGTTCTAAACCGGATACTTGCACAAACGGCTTTTTCTTTAATCCCAGTGCATATTTATAAGTCAGCACCTTACGGCATTTACTCTCAATATCCTCCCGGCTCAACTCCCCTTTTTCAATGGCTTCCAATACGGCGGATATCTCCGCTTTCAGATTACGGGGAGCCAGCACCATATCATTTCCCGCTTTCAATGCTTGCAAACTGACACTTCCATTCCCCGACACCCCTTTCATGGCAAGCGCATCTGTAAATATCAGCCCTCTAAAAGCCAATTCGTCCGTCAGCAAATCATACACTACATTGCGAGACAATGACGATGGGAGTCCGCCCACCGGTTCTATGATGGGCACTTGCAAATGGCCGACCATCATACCGCCCAATCCTGCCCGGATCGCTCTTTTAAAAGGATAAAGTTCTACACTGTCCAACCGCTCGCGAGTGAAAGGAAGCACAGGCAACGCCTTATGCGAATCAATATCCGTATCTCCATGACCGGGAAAATGCTTGCATACAGACAGTACTCCTCCTTCTTCCAGGCCGGATGCGTAGGCGATAACCTTATCTGCCACCTGTATCGGATTTTCTCCGAAAGAACGGGTATTAATCACCGGATTCTTCGGATTGATATTCACATCCGCCACCGGAGCAAAATTAACCTGAGCCCCAATCTGTTTGCACTGGCGGGCTACTTCACGCCCATACGCATGAATCAACCGATTGTCCTGAATACAGCCCAGCACCATATTTCTCGGGAAAACAGGTGTGCCGCGCAAACGCATTGCCAGCCCCCATTCTCCATCGAAAGTAATCATAACAGGTACTTTGGCTTGCCGCTGCGCCCGATTCGTCAAGTTGACCTGGTTCTGCAGTTTTCCACCGGAAAAAAGAAGTCCCCCCACTTTATAAGTATCAACGGCTTCACGCAGCAATTCCAGATTTCGTTTGGTATCCACAGGAGCGATGGTATAGATAAATAACTGCCCGACTTTTTCTTTGAAGGAAAGCCTATCCATTACCGAGTCTACCCAATGGCGGCAGTCCTTATCCTGAAGAGCCTTATATACCAACTGCGGTTCAACGGCAGCAGCATTTTGAGCCGAACCCGTTACCGGTCCGGCTGAAATAAGAAATAAAAACGCTAAGATTGAGGAAAGTTTCTTCATTTATGTTCCAAAGTCAAATCAAGACGGCCTACACGCACACCACTCTTCCCCGTGTGCATGACAGCCACTTCTTCTCCATCCATGTTCAAATATGTTTTCGGGCCTTTCATAAAGGTGTGCGAATGCCCGCCCAAAATCACATCGATATTACGTGTATTCGCCACCAGGCGTTCGTCCATCTGAATTCCCAAATGCGACAGACATACCACAACATCACATCCTTTTTCTTTCAGCAAAGCAGCCACTTCATTCGATACCCCGACCGGGTCCTCATAAACTATTCCTTCACATTTATTAGCCTGAATCAGTCCTTCCGGTTCCGCTCCCAGACCGAAGACACCTATTTTCAAACCATATTTCTCTAAAATAACGTATGGCTTTACAATATCCTTCAATACCGTAGCTTCCAAATTATAATTGGCACAGACTACCGGAAACTTTGCCATCTTGAAAATACGGGCCATGTTATCCACATCGAAATCAAACTCATGATTGCCGATAGTCATCGCGTCATAGCCCATTTCGTTCATCAACTTAATTTCCACTTCCCCCTGAAACATATTATAATAGGGAGTCCCCTGCGAAATATCCCCGCAATCGAACAACAATACATTGTCGTGCTCTTTGCGGAACTGTTCAAGGAAAGTAGCCCGGCGGACAAATCCTCCTTCATTATAATTGCGGTCACCTTTCTGATTGACCGGTTCAATACGACTATGCACATCGCTAGTCTGTAAAAGTATAAGTTCTTTAGTATCCTGCGCAAATAGGGAAAAGGCAAAGCTTACTACCAAGCACAGCAGAAATGATATCTGAATTCTTCTCATATCCAACATTTTTAGGTTCTCCTTTTTTATTTTATAGAAATACGTCCATCCAGTCTGGAGGTAATCAGCTTACCTTCGGCAGTCTGCTTCCGCACATATTCAAGAAACAGGCCGCGCAAAGTAGCGTTCTCCGGACATACACGTTTCTCCGCTTGCAGAAGAGCGTCCATCCGCCCGTTTCCATCCGCCAGATAATCGATGGTAGCTACCGTATAAGATTGGTCATCCTTCACCGGTTGTCCGCCAATGGTTACATTCAGCAGTTCGCCTTCCTTACTGATTTCCATACGAATGCCGCTCACTCCTTCTCCATGCAAGGAAGCGATAGCCTTAAAAAGACGTTTCATGTCCGTCCCCTTCATTGTCAACACACAAAGCGAATTCTCGAAAGGAAGGATTTCGAAGATTTCGCCAACGGTGATATCTCCCTTCGGTAAAATATTGCGCAATCCTCCCATATTTACCAATCCCATATCGGCAGGTTTACCCAATACCCGAACCGCCGCCTGCTGCAACACACTTGCCACAAGATTGGAAAGGAGGCTTTCCGGATTCCCTTTATCCATTATCATTTCACTGGTGCCAATGACTTCATACATCATCGCATCTACTTTGTCCTTATAGGGCTTCAATATCTCAGCAGCTCTTTTGTCGGGATTCGCATCCCAGACCGAATCGATCGTAATCATACTGCCTTTTACTCCAACCACTTCGTAGTTAGCCGTGGTTTCCCGTGCCGAGCGACAGGACGTAAAGAGGAAACCTCCCGCCAACACAGCTACAATCAGATACTTTACATAAGTCTGTTTCATGTTCGCTATTTTTAGATATGCTACAAATATACGAAAACATTTGGCTATCTGACAAATAATTCGTTACTTTGCACCGCTTTCGCGCAATCGCTGTCAAGAGAAGAGAT
>ERZ1673698.2739-NODE-2739-length-10922-cov-25.649489_pt1 | contig 10922 bp, 18 predicted proteins | sample MGYA00580228_ERZ1673698 | MGnify/ENA primary metagenome ERZ1673698 (study PRJEB41218, sample SAMN15661768) | gut metagenome | host: Homo sapiens | place: Canada: London | collected 2015-08-20/2019-03-30 | study: EMG produced TPA metagenomics assembly of... | reverse complement strand
CCGCCGTACACGGTTTTGCAGACCGCTGACTAAGCCACTCATCCAAGGAACCATTGTTTTTGGCAACCGTTATTTTCAATTGCGATGCAAAGGTACAACTATTTTTGAAACAAACAATACTTTACAAAGAAAAATATTAAAAAAATTAAGCTATTTTCTCAACGAAAAGATTGCTACAAACCATAGGGAAGAGGTTTTGAAACCTCAATATTGCAGATAAAGATATAGATATCAACTAAATAAACATCCTTCCTTATTGTATAAGACAAACAATAAAGAAGGATGATAAAAATAGCAGGAAGCGGAAAAAATCGCAACTCCCCTACAATTGATTATACTAAATTTTCTATAAGATTATTTTTTTCGCTCATATTCCAAGCTAGCCATGATAAAAGGACCTATCGCTTTTCCTTCGTTATTTACAATAGTTACATCGCTTCCGCATAAATAATAGCTTGCGGATCCATCTCGAGAAGGATCTTTTGCCGGTCCTAATCCAGCAGAACGACAACTTTGGTTCAGGTTGATAGTCCCATCCGAATTCTGGGTAACAAAAGTTTTCAGAAGTCCTTGATAAGCCTTTTCGGCCACATCCTTGTAAGTTTCCGGAAGAATACCCAAACGAATGCCTTTCAAATAAGCATAGGTAAACATACTTGAAGCAGAAGATTCCAGATAGTTGGCTATGCCGCATTCACCCACATACGAATGATCGTACTGAAGAAGCTGATACCATACGCCGCTGCTCTTGTCCTGCCAACGCTCCAGCCCTTTTGCCACAGTATTGGCAAGAGCAACCAGTTCTTTATAATCCGGATGGTTTTTCGGCATCACTTCCAAAACATCTACCAAAGCTGCAAAATACCAACCCATGCCACGTCCCCAAAACTCTTTCGAGCATCCTTTATAAGGTTCCGACTTGTTTGCCCAAAAAGAGTTGGCATCCTCCGGATTGGCAGACCAGGCATGATAAAAAAGTTGCTTGTCTGCATCATACGTATGACGCGCAACTGTCTTGAACTGATGGGCAATATCCGTCCATGCCTGCTCATTGTCTGGATCAAAGTTAGCCTGCCATTCTGCATAAAAGGCAGCTCCCATGTAAATGCCGTCCAGCCACATCTGATCCGGATAAATATCTTTGTGGAAGAAACATCCCTTCGCATCCCCCGACTGAATACGAGAATAATCGTTTACCAAGTAATCATGCAAGAAATCTGCCGCCTTCTTATAACGGCCGGCATTGTGAGTTCCATTCTTTTTATCCAAGGTCATTTCGTGCTTATACAAAGCAAAAAGCACCTTTCCTGAGTTTATATTGTCGATATTTCCCTTTTTGAAATTCTTAAAAGTACCATCCGGATTAATGGCATTGTCGGCATATTCTTTCGCCCACAGATAATAATTGCTTGTCCAGTCTGCATATTGATACTGCTCACACAAATTTAGAAGAGATTTAGCCACAAGGCCATTTACATAATCCCATGATTTTCCATGCGTCCACTGCTTGCCTTGCGACTGTGCCATTTCCTGAGAATAACGTGTTTGTGCCCCTGCTGATAATGATGCCATAAACAGGCATACAGATAAAAATAGTGTTTTCATGTTTTATTGATTTTAGTATGAATAATAGTTTCCCGCTACAAAAAAGGTCGGCTGATTATTCAGTCGACCTTTCACGAGGTTCCTGGCGAACTTTAATTTTTGTTGATGGTCAACTGATTAACCTAAATTTTTACTACCTTTTTACTACATCATACAATATCCTTGTATATGCAGAACTATTTTTTCCCATTTTTTTGTTTTTATATTCTTTACTACAATTTTTACTACATTTTTTTATCCAGTAAAATCTGAATAGTTCTTTCCTTTTCTTCAATGATTTTTTTAAGAAGAGCATTTTCTGCTTCCAAGGATAATTTTTTTTCTTCCGATACTTCCTGTTTCGGTACAGGTTCTACAGGATTCAACTCAACTTCACGATCAAAAAAATAATCTATTGGCAACTTAAAAAAATCAGCAATCTTCTCCAGGTTACCGGCACGGACATTAGCACCAGCTATTATTCCGTCAAGTCCCAGCGTAGAAATGTTGACAGCATCCGCAAGAGATTTTTTCGTCAAGTTCTTTTCTTCCAGCAACACTTTGATTCTTTCGCCTTTAAACATAAGTTTTCTTATTATAGTTAATTATAAGCAGTCTAAATAACAAAAGTTTAATAAGTATTCTTTTGTTATAACATAAGTTTTCTATATGTTTGCAGTATAAATTTAAGACTAAAAATTAGATTTTGCAATGACAAAAGAAAGAAAAGTTAATGAATTGGGGTATGAAGACCAATACAATTCTTTATCCAGAGAAGATAAAGTAAGAGTACGCGACGAGTTTATGAAAACAACAGGCTTATCCTACCCTACTTTTTATAACAAGATGAAAAACGGATTTCGCCCCATAGAGGAAAAAGTCTTTATGGAGATCTTAAACAATTTAGCTTATGCAGAACATTGAATTTTACAATTCTCCCAAAGGAGAAGTTATCGTAAGCATTGACGGAAATGTAGGGTTTGCTCTATCTCCGAAAAATGTAGATCTTGTCAATATGATGTACGATCATATTAAGACACACTACCAGGAAGCGTATGCAGCTCTTACCCGATTATACAGCGCGTCAGCTCTTAATACAATGTACTATAAGTACAGAATTGTTAGCCGGTTTGCACGATGCAATTTTGGAGAATACGACTGTGCTTATCCGGATATCGACACAGATGTTATATTTCACCATGAAGAAGTACATTGCCCTCTTCGCGGTACTGGCGATTGCCAACTGGAGAACATCGTTTGCAAGCCCAACGTAACACTTCCGCTAACAGCCCAACAAATGAAGGTATTCCGGCTATATTCACAAGGATTGTCAACCTCTGATATTGCCGATGTCATGCATTTGTCTGTTCACACTATAGACCGCCATCGTTGCGATATCTTTCAGAAACTTAATATTCACTCTATCCCCGAACTTATTCTGTATAGTTCCCGGAATAATATTAAATGATATGTTTACCACACAGATTTTTGAAACAGCCATAATTGAATGTGGCTATCACCTGTATCGTCTGTATTATACAGATGTTTCAAGGCAAGTGCGTAAAGCAGAAGGATATATCCGTATCCGTCGCAAGAGAGTCATTAACGGTAAGGTTAAGCGCGACAAGTATCGTATAAAAGTCAGATGGGACGCTACCGGATGCTGTTTTCTAACTAAGGACAACAGTCGCCAGCCCAGATATGATCTTCCACTGCAAACCATATATTACAATCAAGAACGGGAAAAATTCAAGCTATGTATGTAGACACCGATTTATCCGGACGATATTCCATTATGGAACTTAACGATGAACAGATCAGAATTATCACAGATGCACTTGTCCGTTTTGCATGCTGCCCGTCAAAACAGAAATCACAACGGAACCAGGCTAAACATATAGCTTTAAAACTAACAGAACAACATGATTACACTCAATTTACAGATCAACAGAATGCTAGTTAAGCCTTTGATGGAAAATATTCTGAAAGAGAATTACCCGTTTAACATTACCATTAAGAATAAGCGAGAAATAGACAACGGCTGAATTATGCAGTATGTCACTGTTGATTTTGAAGAAAAAAACGAAGAACTTTTTAATGAAACTATTTCCGCAATTATTAATAAGTCCATAAAATGAAAGAAAACGATTTTTCAATATTCCGTTTACCTGACGATTCTTCCGGAGAATGGATTATGTCTGTCATTCAGGATATGGGGCTGAAAGCATATACCGAGTACGAGGATAAGGTATACAAAGCCTTGGACGGACTTAGAGTAGGAAAATACTTTGATATAAACGATGTCAAAGAAGAAGACAGAGAAATGTTTATCAAGATATCCTGCCTGTACATCCGTCAGCATCCTAATGTAGTTTTCAACGGCACATATACACGCATATATAAGGAGGAGAAATATGAATCAGGGCAAATGGACAGTAGCAGAAAAAAAGTTTGTTGAAGATAATGTAGGCAAGCTTACTATCGAAGAAATGGCTTCTCGCATTAACCGTTCACCGGTTGCAGTCAAGATGTATATCCTTCGCAATCGTATCGATGTGGGAGGAAAGGTCCATCGAAACATTCTTCAGGAAATCCTTAAAATAAAGTTTGTTAACCCGGAATACTTTAAGCCTACACGCAATTTTTACAAGGCTGTAGGAATTACGCAGACGCGGTTCTGGGATTTATACTACGGACGTGTACAGATTACACAAAAGGAGTATATAGCAATCACATCGCACCTAGGTGTTACCCTTCAGGAAGCATTCGAGGCGCGGCAGTTAAACCTCTTTGAAGGAGAATTAAAAAAATGAGTAAATTAAGTCAGACCAGTATAGATCATGTAAAGTCTTCTACCAATATTGTAGATGTCGTTTCTCTTTTCGTTCGTCTTGAACGTAAAGGTCCGGCATACATAGGACTTTGCCCTTTTCACAACGACCGACATCCGTCTATGCGCGTCGATCCGGTCAGACAGATGTACAAGTGCTTTGTTTGCGGTGCAGGAGGCGATGTGTTCGACTTTCTCATACGTCACGAAAACTTTTCTTTTATCGAAGCAGTACGCTGGTGCGCTTCACGTGCCGGAATACAACTTGAAGAAACTGAAGAAAGTCAGGAAGAAATCAAAGCACGCAAGCATCGCGAAGCTCTGTATATCGCCATGAACGCGGCTACCGCATGGTTTCAGAATAATCTTCCGGCTGTGTCTTCTTATCTTGCTGGTAGAGGATTCTCTATTACCGACGAAGTTATCAAGACATTTCGTATAGGATATGCACCTCAGGGGAACAATATACAGAAACAGCTTCAGGATGCCGGATATTCGGCCGACATACTTCAGGAAGTTAATATAATAGGGAAAGGGAAATATGGATATTACGACGTATTTCAGGACCGTATAACATTCCCTTTTCTTGATATTCAGGGACGTACTGTAGCATATAGCGGACGTATTGTTACGCCTAGAGAGAATACCGGAAAGTATCTCAACACAAACAATACGCCTTTGTTTCAAAAAGGTAATTACTTGTTTGGTCTGTATCAGGCATACCGTTCTATCAGCAGTCAGGGTACAGCTTATCTTGTAGAAGGGCAGTTTGATGTAATGAGCCTGTATGCAGCAGGAGTTAAGAATGTAGTTGCCGGTTCTGGAACTGCACTTACCGATGCTCAGGTGAAGCTTTTATCCCGATATACCAGTAAGGTAATACTTATGTACGATGCAGATGCAGCAGGACTTAAGGCAAGCATATCTAACTGCGAGTCCATGCTCCGGCAAGGTCTTAATGTGAGTTGCGTACGTCTGCCAGAAGGTCAGGATCCGGATAATCTTGCCCAGGAAAAGAAAGAACATACGGCTGCATGGCTAGTCAACAACACTTGTGGTTTTGTAACCTACTTCTGCAATATCTTTTTGCCTGAAACTCTCGAAGATCCGGTTTTGAAAGAAGAAAAACTTTCTATCATATCCAGACTGGTTGCCTGTGTTGAAACAGAAACACTTCGTACAGACTATATACGTACACTGGCACGCCGTTTCAACCAGGAATACGATGCGGTAGAAAGAAAGGTAAAGCAGATCCGTTCCGAACTTCCGGCTGTTCCGGCTGTAGAAACCATGAAGCCTGGTGTGTACGGACTGGATATTCTTCCCGACATGGATACTGCCGGAAAAAGTATTCATGTGGCAGGCAGCTTTGATGAATTTCTTGAAAATTACGAAACAGAGCCTCAGATATACTTTCATGAGTCTGTATCTATGCAGGATATACAGCTTATTCGCCGTGACTGCTCATTGCTGGATGTTAATGCCGATGATCTGGTTATATCTGCTTCAGGCGAAGAATGCGCTACCATGGCAGCTTTGTCCGAATGTTACCGTAATGGAATAACCAATATATCTGTATTGGTTCCCGGAATGACCATTGCCAGCATGACAAAGAAAAAACGCATGGCAGACGATTATATAGAAGAAGAAATAGCCGACGAAGAATGGATATTCATCAACGCTTATCTATATAAGTATAATCTGTTCATGAACCAGTATAAGCCGGTAGACCGTACTCCATATCTACAGCGATGCGCCGAAATGATAGCCTGCACAGACGAGTCTGTACGTATTGTGAACTTTAGCAAGTTTACGCAATGGATGGAACTTACCAAGACTGAACTTAATGTATTCCTGAAGCCTTACCTGGCAAAGAGAAAATCACGTGTAGCTATAAATGCGCAGCGCGACGACAGTTCAGAAGAATACTACGATCCGGATGTAGTACCCGATTACGTAGAAGATAATCCGGTATACAAAAAAATGATGGACGATTACCAGTTTTACCCCCGTCTGAACAAGAACGGAGAACCTGTAGGATACATATTTACCAACAATCGTCAGGGCGGTACACTGGTAGGAGATTTTTTTATGGAACCACTTATTCACATCGTCAGCGACAAGGACGAGGAAAATAAGCGTATAGTAAAGATCAACCGCCGCTATTACAAGAAGCCTATCTATCTGGAAGCTCCCAGTAAATGCTTTTTAAAAAAGAGCACTATCGAAGAACGTCTTATTATGCTGGAAGCAGTGAACTTCAGCAATGGTGAAGAAAAGCACTGGACCAAGATACGCGAGTGGATGTCACGAAATTATACATCATGCCGCGAGGTACGTACTTATGGCAATCAGCAGCCCGACGGTTTCAGCCGCGATCAGTCAACGATGTTTTTTGCATTTGCAAACGGAATCTATCACCAGCAGGAAGGCGTTTGGCGGTTTGATCCGGTGAACGAACTGGGAGTAGTAGAGCACCAGAACGAAAATTGGTATCTGCCTGCCTTTTCATCGCTGTACATCAATAGCGACATGAAAGACAAGTACGAAACCATTTCAAGTTTGATGTATCGTGAAATTCCTGCCGAGAAGCAATGTTCTTTCGAAAAGTGGGCCGACCTGATGAACCGTGTATATTCACTTAACGATAATGGAAAGTGGGCTATAATTTTTGCCGTAATGTGCGCATTTCGAAGCAACATTCACTGCATAGACCGTTTATTTACCGCCCCTTTTTTCATGGGACCTATGTCTTCAGGTAAGACACAGATTGCGATATCTATCCGTTCGCTGTTTATTTCTCCCAAAGTACCAATCTTTAACCTTAATATTGGTACAGATGCAGCCATGTCTACACTTATGAGCACCTTTCGGGACGTACCGGTAGTGCTCGACGAATACAACAACAAAGATATTTCCGACGTAAAGTTTCAGGCCTTGAAAGGAATTGTCTACGATGGTGACGGACGACAAAAACGCAAGGGAACTTCCGGCAAGGAAATTGAGAATGATAAGGTTTTTACTCCAGTTATCATTTGCGGACAGGAAACACCTCAGCGCGACGATAATGCATTGATGTCACGTATTATAGTTTGCGAAGTTCCTAAGCCTTCCCGTCAGCGTACTCCTGAAGAAATTGCTTTATTCAACGAACTGAAAGACATAGAAGAGCAAGGCTTATGCAATGTGCTTGCTCAGATTCTTCAGCTTCGCACGCTGGTAATGGATCGTTTCAGAGAATTGAAACAGGAATGTTACAAGGAGCTGAAAGAACAGATGATGGCTCACGGAGAAATAGACCGACTTATGAAAACGGCTTCTTTATTTCTTGCAACTTGCAAGCTGATTGAACAACATACAGAACTGAAGTTGCCTTTTACTTATGCCGAGTTCTTTCAGATAGCATGCAACAAGATACAGTTTCAGGCAGATCTTATCAGTCGTACAGATAAGCTGGCTACTTTCTTTAAGGCTATGGATGTGATGATTGATACCAAGGCCATCATTACCGGTCGAGATTTTGATTTCGATTATCCCACAAGCCTTACACTTGTAGGCCCTGGAAAGACTTCTGTCCCCTGCCCTGTTCCTGAAGGTACCTGCGTAATGTACATACGTCTGTCTGTCATTTACGCACAGTTTGACCGTTCATCGTTCAATCGTGAGCAGTCTTCACAGTCTACCATTGAGCAAAATCTTCGAAGTAACTCATGTTACATAGGTCCGGTATCAGCACGGCGTTTTACCTGGCAGGAATCCGTAGAGGTTCCAGTCGGTGAACTGGAGAACTCAGGAAAGGATTTGCCCCCGGAATATACTGTAATGGGAAGCGATTCGAAGATGGTCAGAAGCATGAAGCGTTTTTCCAAAAACACGAGTTGCATTGCCTTGAACTACGATGTTCTCAGTACCATGTACGGCATAGATTTGAAACGAAACATAGAGTCTTCTGATGCGGATAATAAGACAGACTCTAGTAAAGATAAACAGGAATTACCTTTTTAAATATAAATACTATGGAAAGTAATTGGATAAAAGTTAAGGATAAACTTCCCAAAGAGGGACAGCATGTATTCGTTCTTTTCTCTTATAAAGGAGAATGGTTTATACAACCCACAATTTTTAATTCTCATGACAGTAATGGAACATGGAATTACGGTTTTGAACCTGTTGTTGCTTGGCTTCCTATCCCTAGTTATCAACAATTAATAAAAGATTTATAATATGAGAACAGATGATCCAAAAAACAAAATTGATTTAGAAAAGAACCCGAAAGGGACAGAGCTAAAAGTTGCATTACAGCGCGAACGCGAAAAAAACGGTCGCTACGTATCGATACCAGGCGACAAGAGTCACACAAAGATTTTTGTACGCGACGGAGAGGATCCAGAAAAACGCATCTTGTCTTTCATTAAAAAGATTAATAACAGAACTACAATGTGGAATTAAATTGAGTTTATATGAAAATCACAGCAATACCAGGAACAGAGCTTGAATCAGTATTTAAGCAGTTCTATGAACAAATGAAGAGTGAACAAGAATTAGTTTTGAAAGTGATAACAGAGTTTACTGGTGTAAAGCCAGTAAACTTTGGATATTACTGGTTTTTGGGATATACATGTAAATGGGCATACGATACGGTACGTTTTCCTGAAGACAGTAATCCAGCTCATATGATTTCTTACACTATAAATGGCAAGACTTATTTTAAGCCAAACAAAAGGCTTACAATATCAAAAGCCTTTATAAAAAAATGGTGTGAAACTTTTAAAGGTTTAAATGGAAATATACTAACAGAATATGGTATCCCGGTTATGGATGATAATTCTGGAAGATACGTTAACTGGCTTCCTTGTTATGTAAATGATAAATATGGAATTATGGTTCCTTCATCATTACTTGATTATATGCCTAATATTAAAAACAAACAATACAACATTGAATTATGAAAAAACAAGATTTTATAAAAAAATTTCCGGATGTTAAAGTTCAGCAATTTGAAACATATCAAATTCTGAGTAAAAGAGATATAATGAAAATTGTAGAAGAAGCTATGTCTTCATTAAATATGGGATTGATAGCCTATGAATCTTCTGGCAAGAAAATCAAATGTTATACTAGCGACAAGATGAAAGCTGCATTGGATAATATGATGAAAGGGGCAAAGGTTATAGATCCAAACACTCATGAAGAGGGTATAATAACCTCAGATAAACCATTTCTGATGTGTGGTGAGTTTTGTGTAGATGTTAATTTCCCAAGTAGTTCAGGAGCTTATAGCTGCGAATATTTTATCAATTAACGTTATGGAAAAAGTATCTTTTTTTTGTTTGAATAGAATTGCTAATCCGTTAAAGAAAAAAATCGAAACGAAATTTTCTGAAAAGGTATTACGATTTGTAAGCATTGAGGATGTACCAAAGCATGATGGTATAGTAAAGTTTACTGTAGAATATGCACTCCCTGAAGCTCTTATTTGGTTAGGAGAAGAAAAAATGTTTATTGATTTAACAGTATAAAGACTACTTAAAATGAGTAAAATAAAACTTTATTATCTGTTCCTAGCAGTCATGTGGTGGCTGCTGGGATAGGTAGAAAGGAGAAAGAATATGATGCCAAAACAATTACCAAATGTAATGAATGATAAAGGGTATCAGAAAGATGCCTATGATTTTGCAAAGAAAATTATGGAGTACAAGGGAATACTTGGTCCATGTAAGGATATGAATCATTTCCAGGAATGGATGGAAGAAGCTTTGTCTAAGGCTTATCTATATGGTGCGCAAAGTGCTGTAAGAGTAGGTTATCTACTTGCTGATAAGGATTGGGAAGAAACATATAAAGGATTAAAAAAAGAGATTTCCGAATTGAAGGGAAGAATAAAAGAAGACTGATTATGGCTAGAGAAATAAAATTCAGAGGAAAAGATATTCAATCAGATGAGTGGAGATATGGGTATGCACAATTTAATTATAATAAAACACGTGCACAAATTATATCACCATTACGTATTGATATTTCAGCATTTCCAGGGCAATTTTTTCACGTATATAAAGATACGGTATGCCAGTTCACCGGATTATATGCTAAAAACGGAAAAGAAATATATGAAGGTGATATATTGAAAATAACTGATGGTTCTGTAATTTGTATCTGTATAGTAACATGGAATGAAGAAATTGGAGCGTGGAGTTTAATGCTGAGAGGACATACAGAAACAGGAGAAAGACCTTTAGGAAAATGGTTGTGCGATAATGATTATGATATAAAAGTAGCTGGTAACATTTTTGATAATAAAGAAATATTGGAATATGAGTAATAAAACACAGTCGCCAAATAGCGAAAGCAAAATAATAGAACTTGATACTGTTCTTGAATACAAAGATGGAAAAGTATATATAAAGAAGATGAATACAAACGAAATGCCGGCAACACTGACTTTTGCTCTTGTTGAATCACTTGAGTTCAACTTATAAATGCAACTTTTTGGGTGCGGATAATAAGCAAT
>ERZ1673698.2738-NODE-2738-length-10926-cov-5.282771_pt1 | contig 10926 bp, 10 predicted proteins | sample MGYA00580228_ERZ1673698 | MGnify/ENA primary metagenome ERZ1673698 (study PRJEB41218, sample SAMN15661768) | gut metagenome | host: Homo sapiens | place: Canada: London | collected 2015-08-20/2019-03-30 | study: EMG produced TPA metagenomics assembly of... | reverse complement strand
ATAAGTTAAAATATATTATCATAATTATATGAATTCCAGGTAAACACCAGACGTCAGGAAAAATAAAAATATATTTTGATATTCAAAATACTTGACAAACAAAAATTATTGATATATACTTTGACAGTCAAAATAATTTAGAATCAAAATAAATCAGAGGTATTTATAATGACTGGAAGAATATGTGGGACAGGATCTTGCGTACCATCATTTGCAATGGACAACAATGACATTGCGAAACTGGTTGATACCAGTGATGAGTGGATCCGGGAGAGAACCGGAGTCGTGAGACGTCATATTATCAGAGAAGAGACGACGGTATCCATGGCAGCCGAAGCCGGAAGGCAGGCACTTGAAAATGCGGGAATTGCTGCAGAAGATGTGGATCTGATCATCGTGTCTACGATTTCTTCAAATGTAATACTTCCCTGTACAGCCTGTGAAGTGCAGAAAGACCTTGGGGCAAAGCATGCGACATGTTTTGATCTGAGTGCGGCATGCACCGGATTTGTGGTTGCTTATAATACGGCAGCGGCTTATCTGAATGCGGGCGTGTATCAGACTGCACTGATCATTGGCAGCGAGAGTTTATCGAATCTGACGAACTGGAAGGACCGCGGGACGTGTATCCTGTTCGGGGATGGCGCAGGAGCGGCAGTGCTGAAGCGCGAAGATACGGGATATTATCTTCCGGTAACACACTCCGATGGCTTTAGAGGAGAAGCACTTCGCTGTAAAAGCAGATATGACAGAAGCGAATTATCACCGGAAGATATGCCAAAGCCGGAAGAAAAAGAATATCTGATGCAGATGGATGGAAGAGAAGTATTTATGTTTGCTGTAAAGAGCGTGCCGCAGGCAATAAAAGAAGTATTGGAAAAGAATGACACGGCACAGGAAGAAATCAGTTTTTATATCTTGCATCAGGCGAACAGAAGAATTGTAGAAGCAATCGCAAAGCGGCTGGGTGAACCGATAGAAAAATTTCCGATGAATCTGGAAGAATACGGAAATACATCTTCCGCAAGTATTCCAATTCTTCTCGATGAACTGAACCGAGCCGGGAAACTGAACAGAGGACAGAAGATTATCCTGGCAGGATTTGGTGCAGGACTCACCTGGGGGGCCAGCATTCTGGAGTGGTAAGAAGCCTCAGATAAGCAACCCTTATAAGTGCAAAAGAATTAAAAAGGAACCAAAGCTAAAAAAGAGAGACAAAAACAGAAATAAAAGGAGAACAAAGATATGTTAGAACAGATTAAAAAAATGGTAGCAGATAACTTAGGAGTAGAGGAAAGCAAAATCACAGAAAACGCATCATTCAAAGATGACCTCGGAGCAGATTCCTTAGATCTTTTTGAACTGACAATGGCACTGGAAGATGAATATGGAATCGAGATTCCGTCGGAAGATCTGGAAAAGATCGTAACAGTCGGTGATGTTGTAGAGTATGTGAACGCTCATAAAGAGTAAGAAAATTATAAAAAGACAGGGAGTATAGAGATTATGCAGACAGAAGTAACCAGATTATTAGGAATTGAATACCCGATCATTCAGGGCGGTATGGCCTGGGTGGCAGAATACCATCTGGCAGCAGGTGTATCCGAAGCCGGCGGACTGGGACTCATAGGTGCAGCAAGTGCTCCGGCAGACTGGGTAAGAGATCAGGTACGCAAGGCAAAAGAACTGACAGACAAACCATTCGGTGTCAACATCATGCTGATGAGTCCTTATGCAGATGAAGTTGCAAAGGTGATCGTCGAAGAAGGCGTAAAGGTTGTTACCACCGGTGCGGGTAATCCGGAGAAATACATGAAGTTGTGGAAGGAAGCCGGCGTAAATGTTATTCCGGTCGTTGCTTCTGTGGCCCTGGCAAAAAGAATGGAACGCTGTGGTGCGGATGCACTGGTAGCAGAAGGTTGTGAAGCCGGCGGACATATCGGCGAGAGTACAACGATGGTACTTGTTCCACAGATTGTAGATGCAGTCAGTATTCCGGTTATTGCAGCCGGAGGAATTGCCGATGGAAGAGGAATTGCTGCGGCATTCATGCTGGGAGCAAAAGGCGTCCAGATGGGAACACATTTTGTTGTAACAGATGAATCCCAGGTACATGAGAATTACAAAGAAAGAATCATCAAAGCGAAGGATATTGATTCCAGAGTAACAGGAAGAACCACAGGACATCCGGTCAGAGCCCTTCGCAATGATATGACGAGAAAATATCTGGAACTGGAAAATGCCGGAGCAGAATTCGAAGAACTGGAAAAGCTCACACTTGGCGGCCTCAGAAAAGCAGTCGTAGAGGGTGATGTAAAGAACGGAAGCGTAATGGCAGGACAGATTGCCGGCATGGTAAAAGAAAGAATGTCATGTAAAGATCTGATCCAGAAACTGGTAACAGAGACAGATGCATTAATCGGAGGACAGGGATTCTATGAGTAAGATTGCATTTATTTATCCGGGACAGGGCGCTCAGAAAGCCGGCATGGGAGCCGACTTTTATGAAAACAGTGAGATTGCAAGATACATATTTGACCAGGCAGGTGAGGAACTTGATCTGGATATGAAGGAACTTTGCTTTGAAGAAAATGACAGGCTGGATTTGACGGAATATACACAGGCAGCAATGGTCACGACTTGTCTGGCAATGACACGAGTTGCGGAAAGTAAAGGACTGAAAGCAGATATCACAGCAGGATTAAGCCTGGGAGAATATCCGGCGATCGCAGCTGCCGGAGGAATGAACGATATGGATGCGATCCGCCTGGTAAGAAAAAGAGGAATCCTGATGCAGAACACGGTTCCGGCAGGAGAAGGAGCCATGTGTGCGGTCATTTCTATGGCGGCAGAGGAAATCGAAAAAGTGATCGAACCGATTGCTGATGTGTCGGTCGCAAACTATAACTGTCCGGGACAAATCGTCATCACCGGTAAGACAGACGCTGTAGAAGAAGCGGCTGCAAAGTTAAAAGAAGCAGGAGCGAGACGCACCATTATGTTAAATGTCAGCGGACCGTTCCATTCTCAGATGCTGGTTCCGGCAGGAGAGAAACTGGCGGAAGAACTGGAACATACCAGATTTCACGAATTAAGAATTCCGTATGTAACGAATGTAACAGCAGAGAAGGTAACAGACATCAGAGAAACTCCGGGACTTCTTACGACACAGATCAGTTCACCGGTGCGCTGGATGCAGAGCATGGAACGCATGATCGCAGACGGTGTTGATACATTTGTTGAGATCGGACCGGGCAAGACACTGGAAGGATTTTTAAGAAAAATCGACCGAAGTGTGAAAGTATTCCACATTTCCCAGTGGGAGGATGTGGATAAAGTCTGCACCGAACTTGCAGATAGTGGAAAGATGATGGAGGAAGCTTAAAGATGAGTCAGACAATGGAAGGAAAAGTTGCAGTTGTAACCGGAGCGTCCAGAGGAATCGGAAAAGCAATCGCTGTAAAGCTTGCATCAAAAGGAGCAACAGTTGTGATCAACTATAACGGTTCCAGAGAAAGAGCCGAAGAAGTAAAGAATGAAGTTGAGTCTGCAGGCGGTAAAGCGGTGATCATACAATGTAATGTGGCCGATTTTGATGCCTGTAAAGAATTCATCGAGACGGTGATCAAGGAGCAGGGAAGAATTGATATTCTGGTTAATAATGCAGGAATCACAAAGGATGGACTCCTTATGAAGATGTCAGAAGAAGATTTTGATAAGGTATTGGACACAAACTTGAAGGGAACATTTCATACAATAAGAGCTGCGCTCCGCCAGATGATCCGCCAGAGAAGCGGACGCATCATAAATATGGCATCTGTTGTAGGTGTCAGCGGTAATGCAGGACAGGCAAATTATGCGGCGTCCAAAGCAGGTGTGATCGGACTGACCAAAACAGCAGCCAGAGAAGTGGCATCCAGAGGAATCACGGTCAATGCAGTTGCACCGGGATTTATCGAGACCGACATGACAGAAGTACTTCCGGAAAAGATAAAAGAAGCGTCTGCCGCACAGATTCCGCTTGGAAAATTCGGAAAAGCAGAAGATGTGGCGAATGCGGTTGCATTTCTTGCGTCAGAGGATGCGGGATATATTACTGGACAGGTATTGCATGTAGACGGCGGTATGGTGATGTAAAGGAGATTAAGATATATGAAGAGAAGAGTTGTAGTGACAGGACTTGGAGCAGTGACTCCGATCGGAAATACGGTAGAGGAGTTCTGGAGCGGCATCAAAGAAGGAAAAGTGGGAATCGGAGAGATTACCAAATTCGACACCACAGAATATAAAGTAAAGATTGCAGCAGAGGTAAAAGATTTTCAGGCAAAAGACAGAATGGATTTTAAGGCAGCAAGAAGAATGGAACCATTTTCCCAGTATGCGGTGGCAGCGGCAAAAGAAGCATTCGAAGATGCCGGACTTGATATGTCAAAGGAAGATCCGTTCCGTGTCGGTGTAATTGTGGGTTCCGGTATCGGAAGCCTGCAGGCTGTAGAAAAAGAATACGAAAAAATCCGGACTAAAGGACCGGGAAGAGTTAATCCGCTTCTGGTTCCGATGATGATCTCGAACATGGCAGCAGGAAATATTTCCATTCAGCTCGGTCTGAAGGGAAAATGTACGAATGTCGTTACAGCATGTGCCAGTGGAACAAACTGCATCGGTGATGCATTCCGTGCGATTCAGTATGGTGACGCAGAAGTGATGCTGGCGGGTGGAGCAGAAGGATGTATCTGTGAGACCGGAGTCGCAGGATTCACAAGTCTGACAGCACTTTCGACTTCTACAGATCCGATGAAGGCATCCAGACCATTTGATAAAGACAGGGATGGATTCGTTCTCGGAGAAGGTGCAGGTGTAGTTGTTCTGGAAGAACTGGAACATGCAAAACAACGTGGTGCAGTCATCTATGCTGAACTTGTCGGATACGGTTCTACGGGAGATGCATATCACATTACTTCTCCTGCAGAAGACGGAAGCGGTGCAGCCAAAGCAATGGAACTTGCGATGGAAGAAGGCGGAATCGAACCTTCCCAGGTGGATTACATCAACGCACACGGAACCAGTACACATCACAATGACCTGTTCGAGACACGTGCGATCAAACTGGCTCTTGGCGATGCGGCAAAAGATGTTGTGATCAACTCGACAAAATCCATGATCGGCCATCTGCTCGGTGCGGCCGGAGGTGTGGAATTTATCACTTGTGTGAAGACAATCCAGGACAACTTCATCCATCAGACAGTCGGAACTGAAACTCCGGATGAAGAGTGTGACCTGAACTATGCGATCGGTGCGCCGGTAGAAAAAGAAGTCAATTATGTACTGACAAATTCACTTGGATTTGGCGGACATAATGCGGTGTTACTGTTAAAGAGATATGAAGACTAGCGGAGAATTGCAGGAGGGACAAAGACATATGGAAATGGAGAAAATGATCGAACTCATAGATGCTGTGTCAAAGTCAGATCTGACAGGCTTTAAATATGAGGAAGACGGTATCAAACTGCATTTGAGCAAGAAAGAAAATACATGCTATGTGACGGAAAATGTGTCTGCACCGGTGAATATGACCGGAACAGCTTCTGCCGGAGTGGTTTCTGCTGAGATGGGAAAAACGAATGCAGAAGGGGATCAGACACTGGGAGCAGCTGCGGAAGAAGCAGTCGTAGGAAATATTGTAGAGTCTCCGCTGGTAGGAACATTTTATTCAGCACCTGCAGAAGATGCAGAAAGCTTCGTAAAAGTCGGAGACAGAGTAGAAAAAGGACAGACACTTGGAATCGTGGAAGCCATGAAGCTGATGAATGAGATCGAAAGCGATTACAGCGGAACGGTTGCAGAGATTCTGGTAAATAATCAGGAAGGCGTGGAATACGGACAGCCGTTATTTCGCATCGTGTAGGAGGACAATATGAATCATTTGAACATCAATCAGATCAAAGAAATCATTCCGCACCGTCATCCATTTCTTCTGTTGGATTACATCGAAGATTATGTGCCGGGAGAATATGCAGTGGGATATAAATGCGTATCTTACAGAGAAGAATTCTTTGCGGGACACTTCCCGGAAGAACCTGTAATGCCGGGCGTGCTGACGGTCGAAGCACTGGCACAGGCCGGTGCGGTTGCAATCTTAAGCCTGGAAGAAAATAAAGGAAAGATTGCATATTTCGGCGGTATCAATAAATGCAAATTCAAAGGAAAGATCGTCCCGGGAGACAAGGTACGTCTGGAGACGAAGATCATCCGCAGAAAAGGACCTGTCGGTGTCGGCGAGGCAGTTGCGAGCGTGGATGGAAAAGTAGTCGTAAGTGCAGAGCTTACATTCATGGTCGGATAGATAAGAGCAACATAGGAGAGTGTAAAGAAAGATGATTAAAAAAGTATTGATCGCAAACAGAGGAGAGATCGCGGTGCGTATCATCCGCGCCTGCCGTGAGATGGGAATTGAGACCGTAGCGGTCTATTCAGAGGCAGACAAAGAAGCACTGCATACCAAGCTTGCAGACGAAGCCATCTGCATCGGGCCGGCTCCGTCAAAGGACAGCTATCTCAGTATGGAAAATATCATCAGTGCAACGATCATAAGCGGTGCAGATGCAATCCATCCGGGATTTGGATTCCTGTCAGAGAATAGTAAATTTGCAGAGCTGTGCGAGCAGTGCAATATTACATTCATCGGGCCGGATTCCAAAGTCATTGCAAGTCTTGGAAATAAACAGGTTGCGAGAAATACGATGATGGCAGCGGGAGTACCGGTCATTCCGGGAAGCAAAGAACCCGTCTACGATGCAAAGACCGGTGCAGAACTTGCCCGAGAGATTGGCTATCCGGTTATCATTAAGGCAGCTTTAGGAGGTGGGGGCAAAGGTATGCGTACCGCCTGGACACCGGAAGAGTTCGAGTCTGCATTCCAGACGGCTCAGAAAGAGACCGAGATGGCATTTGCCGATTCGACGATGTACATTGAACATTTTGTAGAGAATCCAAGACACATTGAGTTCCAGATCCTGGCGGATAAATATGGCAATGTGATCCATCTGGGAGAAAGAGATTGTTCTATTCAGCGCAATCATCAGAAGCTGATCGAAGAATCTCCGTCTGTTGCATTATCGGATGAACTGAGAAAGAAGATGGGTGACGCTGCGGTAAAAGCTGCCAAAGCGGCAGGTTATGAGAATGCCGGAACCATCGAATTCTTATTAGAAAAATCCGGGAACTTTTATTTCATGGAAATGAATACCAGAATCCAGGTGGAACATCCGGTCACAGAATGGGTGACAGGTGTAGATCTTGTGAAAGAACAGATCCGCATTGCATCCGGACAGAAATTATCCTATACACAGGAAGATATCAGACTGACCGGTCATGCGATCGAGTGCAGGATCAATGCAGAGAATCCGGAGAAAGGGTTCCGTCCGTCCCCGGGAACGATCACAGATATGTATCTTCCGGGAGGAAAGGGTATCCGTATTGATTCTGCGATATACAGCGGCTATACGATTCCGCCGTATTATGATTCCATGGTGGCCAAGCTGATCGTGTGGGCGAAGAATCGTCAGGAAGCGATCCGTAAGATGCAGAGTGCACTTGGAGAAGTCATTATAGAAGGAATCGATACGAATGTTGATTATCAGTATGGGATTGTCAATCATCCGGATTATATTGAGGGAAATATAGATATTGAATTTATTGAAAGGCTGTAGAGGTGACTGCTGATGAAGCTGGACAACGTATTTAAAAAGACCAGAATTGCTGTCGGAAGAAAGAATTATATTACATTTACCAGACGACCGGAAGTTCCGGAAGGATTACTTCGCAAATGTAATAAATGTGGGGGAGCGATCATTGCGGAGGATGTAAAGAAAGATCATTATATCTGTCCAAAGTGCGGAGGATATTTCCGCGTGCATGCAAGACGCAGAATCGAGATGATCACAGATGAAGGTTCTTTTGAAGAATGGGATTCGGATCTTCAGGGAGGAAATCCTCTGGAATACAAAGGATACGAAGAAAAACTGAAGAAATTACAGGAAAATACAGGGCTTTCAGAAGCAGTTGTAACAGGAAAAGCAAAGATTGACGGCCGCGAGGCGGCTATCGGAGTCTGTGATGGAAGATTCCTGATGGCCAGCATGGGAGAGGCAGTTGGAGAGAAGATAGCAAGGGCGGTAGAACGGGCAACGAAAGAAAGACTTCCGGTCATCTTATTTGCCTGCTCCGGAGGGGCCCGCATGCAGGAGGGAATCGTCTCTCTGATGCAGATGGCAAAGACATCCGCAGCACTGAAGCGCCACAGTGATGCCGGACTTCTTTACATCAGCGTACTGACCGATCCCACGACTGGCGGAGTAACCGCAAGCTTTGCGATGCTCGGTGATGTGATCCTGGCAGAGCCAAAAGCTCTGATCGGGTTCGCAGGCCCAAGAGTGATTGAGCAGACCATCGGACAGAAGCTTCCGGATGGTTTCCAGAGAGCAGAGTTTTTACTGGAACATGGATTTCTGGATGCCATTGTGGAGCGCCCTCAGATGAAAGAGACACTTTCTAAGATTCTGGCACTTCATGAGGTAGGAGAAGGAACAGGATTTAATAGAAAAAAATGTGATGTGGAACTGACATCAGGCAGCAAGATGAATATGACCGCATGGCAGAGAGTAGAACTTTCCAGACGCAAAGACCGGCCGGTAGGCAGTGATTACATTGACGCACTCTTTACAGATTTTGTAGAATTCCACGGAGACCGGTATTTCGCAGATGACAAAGCTATCATCGGTGGCGTTGCAAGATTCCATGGCACGCCGGTAACAGTGATTGCACAGGCAAAGGGAAGAAATACGAAGGAAAATATCGAAAGAAACTTTGGTATGCCACAGCCGGAGGGATACAGAAAAGCCTTAAGACTTATGAAACAGGCAGAGAAATTCTCTCGTCCGGTCATCTGTCTGGTTGATACACCGGGAGCATTCTGTGGACTCGAAGCAGAAGAACGCGGACAGGGAGAAGCCATTGCCAGAAATATCTATGAGATGTCCGGATTAAGGGTTCCGGTTGTTTCAATCATCATTGGAGAAGGCGGAAGTGGCGGAGCACTTGCGATGGCCACTTCAGATGAAGTATGGATGTTGGAAAATTCCATCTATTCCATCCTCTCGCCGGAAGGATTCGCAAGTATCCTCTGGAAAGACAGCTCCAAGGCCAAAGAAGCAGCAGAAGTGATGAAATTGACGGCAGAGAATCTGAAGGCACAGGGAATTGTAGAGCGTGTCTTTGCAGAGCCGGAGGAATATATCGTTCAGAATATGGATGTTGTGATCATGCAGATGGATGAGGCAATCGAAGAATTTCTGATGAAATATAAAAGTTTGTCAGAGCAGGAGTTAATAGAACATAGATATGAGCGTTTCAGAAATATGTAATATGGAGCAGAGTAAATCACTGCTATATATCATAAGAAAACGATGTATTTTACAGGCAATGTTTATGGACGAACAGATTCTATAATAGAGTGAGGAAAATATATGAAAATACAACCACTGAAAATAGGAACAAAGACAGCAAAAGTTCCAGTCATTCAAGGTGGTATGGGAGTTGGTATCAGCCTTGGAAATCTTGCTGGAGCAGTTGCAAAGGAGGGCGGCATAGGGATCATCTCTGCCGCTCAGCCTGGTTTTAGAGAAGAAGATTTTATAAAAGATCCATTAAAAGCGAATTTAAGAGCGATAAAATCAGAGTATGAGAAAGCAAGAAAGATTGCATCGGACGGAATCATTGGATTCAATCTGATGGTTGCCATGGAGCACTATGAAGAATATGTGCATGCGGTGGTAGAAGCAGGAGCAGATCTGATCGTATCGGGAGCGGGACTTCCGACGGATCTTCCGAAATATGTGGGTGAGTCAGACATCTTACTCGCACCGATCGTATCGACTGCAAAATCGGCAAATGTGATATTAAAATATTGGGACAAAAAATACCACAGAATCCCGGATCTGGTTGTGATCGAAGGACCGCTCGCAGGGGGACATCTTGGATTTCATGAAGAGCAGCTGGAAACGTATGGTATAGATGCTGGGGCAGAAGACTATGTAAAATGCCGAACTTCCTACGAAAAAGAAATCATAGCCATCATGCAGGTCATTCATACATTTTCGGAAAAATATGGAAAAAAGATTCCTGTTGCGATGGGGGGAGGAATTCATGACAGTGAAAGCGCAGCGCGTGCATTTTCCCTCGGAGCAGATGCCATACAGGTGGCGACAAGATTCGTTACAACAGAAGAATGCGATGCAGATATCCGCTATAAAGAAGCCTACCTGAATGCAAGAAAAGAAGACATCGTGATCGTAAAAAGTCCGGTGGGAATGCCGGGACGTGCAATCTTGAATCCATTTATGAAAAAAGTAAAAGAACTGGGGCGTATTGCACCGGCGCATTGTTTTCAGTGTCTGAAGCATTGTAATCCGGGAACCACGCCGTATTGTATCACTCAGGCACTGATCAATGCGGCAAAAGGAAAGATAGATGATGCGTTACTTTTCTGTGGAGCGTATGCATATCAGGCAACTCATCTGGAAACTGTAAAAGAAGTTATTGATTCTCTGATACCAGAAAGGGTATAATAAAAAAATAAGAGTAAAGAATGAAGAGTTAAAGTGAAGGAAATTACAGAAGATGGGAATGGATGACGCATATAAGATGATCAATCAGACACTGGTCAGTCTGATCAATGAAATATGGGAACTGGAAGAAAAGGCAATCATTACGGATGAGTTCAAAGATCTTACAAATAATGATATGCATGTGATCGAGGCAGTCGGACTTGGCGACGGGAATAATATGTCTTCGATTGCCAGAAAGCTTAATATTACCGTAGGATCCCTTACGACTGCCATGAACAGTCTGGTGAACAAAAGATATGTA
>ERZ1673698.2724-NODE-2724-length-11026-cov-17.093155_pt1 | contig 11026 bp, 6 predicted proteins | sample MGYA00580228_ERZ1673698 | MGnify/ENA primary metagenome ERZ1673698 (study PRJEB41218, sample SAMN15661768) | gut metagenome | host: Homo sapiens | place: Canada: London | collected 2015-08-20/2019-03-30 | study: EMG produced TPA metagenomics assembly of... | reverse complement strand
AACCTAATTAGTTAATCGCATCCAATTCTGTCAACTAATTTTAGGAATAGTCAATGGAAACTCCTACGATAAAAAAGATAAAGGAAATCTTACCTAAAATTGATGAGCATCTCATTAATTTTAGGAAGTATTATAGAGAGCAAAACACCGATTTGGACTCTGCGCTATATGGGGATGAGACTGAATATAGTGTTAATGGTATAGTTGCTGGAGTAAGAAATGTGCTGACAGATATGCGCTTCTTGGTTAAATCCCATAATCTCTTTATTAAACTTTCGACTCTTGGTGAGCGTAATCAGATTGTCAATGAACTATCTAATATCAATACTCATCTTTCAACAAATAGAGTCGTCAATGTAACAAGATCTCTTGACCAGTTAAAAATGTTATTAAGGACATACAATCTAAGAATTGATCGCCAACGATATCTCGATTTCAACACGACAATAGACGAGTTATGCCGTAAGGCTGTATCATTAAGCGATGAGATTGAAAATGTCAAGAATAAGCTGGATGAATCGGAAACAACTTATACGTTAATTGAAGAAAAGAAGCAGGAATTTGAAAAAATTCTTGCGGAATTAGTAGAACAAAAAGACTCGTTCTCTACAGAGTTTGACTCGTTTAAAAAAGAAACTTCAGACTTTAGAGATTTGGCTAACTCTGCACAAGTGAATAGTAAAACTATATCAAATAATCTCTCTATAACAAATGAAGCGAAAAATACGTTTGATGAATTTATTGCTAAAATTGACGAAAGAGAAAGCCAACTAAATAAGCAAGGGAAAAGTACGGAGGAATACAATGTAAAGTTAGAAGAATTTGCAAAATCTTATGGAGAGAAACTTGACGAAGTTCAAAATTTGATTGAAAAATCAAAACAGGCTCTTCAATTTACCACTGCTGAAGGTATGAGTGCGGCGTTCGCTACTCAATACCAAAATGCCAACAAATGGTATTATAAAGTTGGATGGCTTAGTGGAGCTTTGGTTTTTGTTATACTTACATTGCTGATTGGAGCATGGATAGTTACAGGTTATGGAGTACAACAAAAGGAAGAAACGATGTGGTTTAGCCTAATTGGAAGATTAAGCATGATTCCATTTACAATTTATGCTGCTATTTTCTGCTCCCAACAATACGTTAAACAGAAAAACTTAGTAGAAGATTATGCATACAAATCTGTATTATCGAAATCAATCATCGCTTTCTCTGAAGAATTGCGTAAGAATGACCCAGAGAAATATACAGAATATTTATCAACAGTATTGAGGGAAATTCATCAAGATCCTTTACGGAAGCGTGGAAAAGAAAAGGAAGACGATTCTTACAAGGATTCTGCTGGAATTCTTGGCAAAGTTATTGACCTTGCGCAAGCCGTAATAAAACAGAAAAATGAATAATCAAACATGGTTAAAAAGAAATATACATTCATAGATTTATTTGCTGGTGCTGGCGGTCTCTCTGAAGGGTTTGTTAGGGCTGGCTTTACTCCTATTGCCCATGTAGAGATGGACAAATATGCTTGCGACACGTTAAGGACACGGGCTGCCTATCATTATCTTCGTGGGAAAAACGAGTTGGATGTCTACAAAAAGTACCTACTTGAGAAGAGAGAAGGCGAAAATGGTGAAAAGCTATGGAAACAGGTTCCTAAATCTATAACAGATAGCGTAATTCATGAAACCATAAGCTCCACAACTATTGATAATATCTTCCAGAAGATAGATTCTCTGAAGGGTAAAGCAAGTGTTGATTTAATCATCGGAGGACCTCCCTGCCAAGCATATTCCATTGTTGGACGTTCAAGGATGGGGAAATCTGTTGAGGAAGATCCTCGGAATGAATTATACAAGTTTTACGTGAAGTTTTTGGAGAGATACACTCCGAAGATGTTTGTTTTCGAGAACGTTTTGGGACTGATTACGGCAAAAAAAGGTGAGCCGTTAAAGGACTTGAAGCAATTGGTTGACAGCATTGGCTACGAAATGCAGATTCAAGTTCAGAATGCTTCTGAGCTTGGTGTTCTGCAAAGACGTCAGAGACTTATCATCGTTGGTTGGAAAAAGAGTGGCATAAACTCAAAAGGTGAGAGATTTTTTTATCCGCAATTGAAAAAAGAAAAAAATATCTATGCTGTTATGAAAGACCTGTTCTCCGACCTTCCGCAACGCAAAGCGGGAGAAGGCAGTATAGCGGAATTAGTTCCATATACCAAGCCTTTAAAAGAAATGAAATATCTGAGAGAATCATGGATTCGAGATAGTGACTTTGACTTTACCACACAACATGTGGCTCGTCCACATAATGTAAACGATCGTGAGATATATTGTTTGGCTATAAAACAATGGCAAGAAAAAAAGAAACAGTTAGACTACTCCAAATTGCCTGCACATTTGCAGACGCACAAGAATACCAAATCCTTCTTGGACAGGTACTCTGTTGTTGATCCCGATGGCTGTAGTCACACTGTTGTTGCCCATATCTCTAAAGACGGGCACTATTATATATATCCGACTCCTAATCCAACCATTGAAAATGTTCGCTCTATCACAGTTAGAGAAGCTGCAAGACTACAATCATTCCCTGACGATTATTATTTTGAGGGGAGTAGAGGTGCCGCATTCAAGCAGATTGGCAACGCCGTTCCAGTTGTATTGGCTTATAAAATCGCAGAAGAATTGAAGAAGCAGTTGTAAACTTATGGATTACTCCAAACTACCTAAAACAGAAGCAGTCCCTGAGGCATCATCGATGATAGAAACCTTCAGGGCAATAGGATATAATCTTGAAACGGCTGTTGCAGATATCGTTGACAATTCAATATCTGCAGGGGCAAAGAATGTCTACATTGACAGAATCTGGGAAGGAGGTAACACCATTATCACTATCAAGGATGACGGTTGTGGTATGAGCAGTGACGAGATCATCGAAGCAATGCGTCCTGGTTCACAAAATCCTTTAGAGACACGAGCGGCAAACGACTTGGGAAGATTTGGCTTGGGCATGAAGACCGCATCTTTCTCACAGTGTCGAAAGTTGACCGTCATAAGCAAGAAGGCTGGCTATCATTCTGCCTATTGGACTTGGGATTTAGATTATGTGGCATTAACACATAAGTGGGAATTAATTAGGTGGACTCCAGATGAGTATGCTGATGCCATTGACAATCAGAAATCAGGAACAATGATAATATGGACTGACTTAGACAGGGTTATTCCCCCGTCAACGTCAGTAAGTGATATTGCCGCAAAGCAGAAATTCTCTGATGCATGGGCAAGAGTAAAGTCCCATATTGCAATGATATTCCATAGGTTTATTGAAAGCAATGTTATCTCAATATACTGGGGTGAGAATATAATTGATGCATGGAATCCATTCTGCCTGTCAGAAAAGAAAACACAGATATTCCCCTCCGAATCCTTATATTTTGGAAGCCAAAAAGCTGAAGTAAAAGGCTATGTTCTACCTCACAAGAATAATTTCAGCTCAGAGGAGAACTACAGAAAAGCAGAAGGAATGTATGGTTATCCAGCGGCACAGGGATTTTATATCTATCGTGGGAAAAGATTATTGTTAGCAGGTAGTTGGCTTAACTTGTTTAGGAAAGAAGACCACTATAAACTTGTCCGCATCAGTATTGATTTACCTAACACACTGGATTCAGAATGGCAGATTGATATTAAGAAATCAACAGCGACACCCCCTATCTCATGCCGTGAACAACTTCGCTCCTATGCTCTTGACGTTAGAAATAAGGGTATGGAAGTGTATCGGCACAGAGGTAAGATATTAAAGAAAAAAGCTGGGGCAAATTTCCAACCATTATGGTTAGAAAAGAAAAAAGGAAACAAATGGTCATTTGTTGTTAATAGAGAAAACCAGTTGATAAAGAATCTGCAAGAAGAAGCAAAGACAAATCCTGTGCCTGCAATTAATAAATTGCTTAGGATTATTGAAGAATCCATACCAACACCGACTATTTTCATTAAACAATCGAGTGAGGAGAATTTGCAGAAAGAGCCATTCTCAGATATGGATATTTCTCTGATAAAAGAGATGTTGTGTCGGATGTATGATAATCTCATTGCATCTGGACAGGTATCTGAACAGGCAAAAGCAGTTCTAAAAACCATTGAGCCATTTAACAATTACGAAGATTTAATAGAAGAACTATGAATATGGAATCATTTCAGAAAGCTATTGAGGTTTGTAGGACTCTCATAGGTATAAAGAATCCAGTAACAGATGAAGACATTGATAACGCTGTCAATAATGTCGTTTTGATGTTTCCGAGTCTTGGCAAAGAAGTCCTCAAAACCAAACTAATGTCTATATATAGTGTTCGGGTGGAACCTATGCAGATATTGGAAGGCCGAGATAGGCGTAGGCCTTGGCTAATGGCTTTTAAAGCTGAAGAGACCAGCAAATGGCCATTCTGGAATAGGTATAAATATTATCTAGAACATCAAAAGGGATTTGAACCTGCAGCAATTCAAGGTGTCGATGAGATGACGGATAAAATCTTGGATAGATTCTTTAACCCCTTAAAAACAGATGTGATTATCAATAAAAAAGGACTTGTTGTCGGACAGGTTCAGTCGGGAAAAACTGCAAACTACACAGGTCTTATTTGTAAAGCTGCTGATACAGGATTTAATTTAATCATTGTATTGGCAGGAATTCATAACAATCTTCGTAGTCAGACTCAATTGAGACTTGACGAGGGATTCCTAGGCTTTGATACCCAATTTGAAAGGGCAAGTACAAAAGAAACCACGAAGATAGGTGTCGGATTAATACCTGGGGTCGAAGATGCAATCGCAAATTCATACACAACGAATGCAGAGAAAGGAGATTTTACCAGTCGTTCTGCAAACACTGCTGGTTTTAACTTTAATGCCCCACAACCAGCTCTTCTTGTTGTTAAGAAAAACTCTTCGGTGTTGAAACGTTTGAATACATGGCTAAACACTCACGCAGAAAACGGGAAGATTAACAACAAATCCCTTTTGATGATAGATGACGAGGCAGATAATGCCTCTATCAACACAAATGCTTCTAATGAAGACCCTACGACAATCAACAAATATATATGTTCCATTCTAAACAAGTTTAATCGTACTGCATACGTTGGATATACTGCGACACCGTTTGCGAATATTTTTATACCTTTAGATGACACAAACTTGTTCCCACGTGATTTCATTATAAATCTCCCAGCACCGTCAACATACATTGGGCCAGACAAGGTCTTTGGCACATCATTAACACCAGATGATACTAATGACGATTTATTGCCAATAGTTACTCCAATTAATGACTTCCATAGTTTTGTGCCAAATAAACACAAAAAGGATGATGATAAGCCCTCTTTAAATGAAGTGCCTGAATCATTACGCCTAGCCATAAAGTGTTTTATCGTGACGTGTGCAATAAGGATTCTTCGCGGCCAGGAGCACAAACATAATTCGATGCTAATCCACGTAAGCCGGTTCCAATCATGGCAAAACCACATAAAAGACTTAGTTTCCAGGGTTTTTAACTATTACAAACAAGAGATTGAAGTCGGGGATAAGATGGTTCTTGAAGAACTTCGGTATGTATTTGAAGTAGATAGGGGGGATTATAAATCTTATAAGACCACTACGCAAACAATACTGGAGTCAAAATTTAAAAGCATTGACGACTCGCTAATTATCCACAAGTGGGAAGATGTTAAGGGACAACTATATAAGGCAGTACAAAAGATTGTAGTCAAATCCATTAATGGCTCATCAAATGATGCCTTAACTTATTATGACAACAAAGATGAAGGAATCTCGGTAATTGCAATAGGTGGCGATAAGCTCTCACGAGGTCTTACCTTGGAAGGACTGTCAATTAGTTATTTTTTGAGGGCATCCAAAATGTATGATACATTGATGCAAATGGGAAGATGGTTTGGATATCGTTCTGGATATGTTGATTTATGCAGACTTTTTACAAGTAGTGAACTAAATGAATGGTACCGCCATATAACACTTGCTAGTGAAGAGCTTCGAGAGGAATTCAGTTATTTGTACGAAGTTGGTGGTACCCCTGAAGACTATGCACTTAGAGTTAGAAACCACCCTGGGGTACTGCAAATAACGTCTCTATCAAAGATGAGATATGCGAATACCGTAGAAGTTTCTTGGGCTGGTAGATTGGTTGAAACATATCAATTATTAAAAGATAAAGAAAATAGGCATGCCAATTTTGTGGATGTGGACACTTTGCTTTGCGACCTTGGTAGTTATGAACTAAAAGGGAAGAATTATTTGTGGCGAAACGTCAGTCTTGAAAAAATTATAGTCTTCTTCGAGAATTACCGATTGCCAGCCTCAATGGTTAAAGTTAATCTGGGGGCAATAACAGAATACATAAAGCAAGTTAATAAATCGGGAGAATTGTCTGATTGGAATGTGGTGTTAATGAATAAACCCACAGGAGAGAAGGTGCTGGAACATGATGGTTATTTATCAAACGGTTTGGGATTTAATTATTTCCTTCGTGTTCCGTCCAATGACTCAACAGACAATTATCTTCTGAGGAAAAACCATATCTTAGGTAATCCACGTGATGAATTTATAGACCTGGACGAATCGAAACTTTCAGCCGCATTGGAAGAAACTAATCAAAAATTGAAAGATCGTAACCAATCCTATCCTAGTCCCAAATTGGTAAGAGAAAAATATCGTGACGTTAAGCATCCATTGTTGATAATATATCCAATAAAACCAACAAATGATTATGTGACAAGTAATGCTGATGGAAATGAACCGTATATGAGCTTTGCCATTTCTTTCCCTCACACCAATACTGGTGTAGCCATATCGTATTCCGTTAATCAAATGAATGATTTTGCAGATACTGAAGACATCTTTGAATCAGAAAACGATAATGTGTATGAACAGTGATAATATGATAAAAGATATTTGGAAGGAACTCGAAGAGGCTCATGTTCCTAGTGTTGTTAAAAGAGCAATAGACATTCCTTCATGTCTCAAAATGTTCTGTACCTATAAAGGTCAAGATGGATATTATGGAATAGCTTTTTCTTTTAGCGAAGGAATAAATCTTGATATATCCCCTTTTCAAAATTTATCCGAAATAGAGGTGTCTTTATTTAAGGATAGCTCTTTTCCTGATTCAAAGTTCTTATTGATACAGTTGGTTAACAGAGACTGTAGAGTTCGTGATATTTTTGCAGCGATATGTGGCAACATAGCTAATACGATACAATCTGTCTCATCCGAAAGAGAGGCTGTTCTGCTGGTTGTGAGCCATATGCGAAAATGGCAAGACTTGTTTTCTAAGAAAATGAAGACAACTTTGTCCGTCCAAGAACAACAAGGGCTATTCGGAGAGCTGTCATTCTTTCAAAAATTGATATGTTCATCAATGGACAAGGTACATGCAGTGAAATCTTGGGTAGGTCCCAACATGAATCCGCAAGACTTTCAAAGTGAATTATGGGCAGTAGAAGTAAAAACAATTACAGCAAATAAGTTCCCTAATGTGTTGATAAATAGTGAGCTACAATTAGACGAATCTACCATAAGTAAACTATATCTTTATAATATGGTAGTGGAGATTCTACCTGTCGACGGAAAGACGCTGCCAGGCCTCATTGATGAATTGCGGGATATTTTAAGCCAAGAAACCTATGCAGCGAACCTATTTGAAAACAAACTGTTATATTCTGGCTATTTCGATACAGATAAAGACGTTTATAAAGAGCGTCACTATTATATACGTAAAGAAAACTATTATTTAGTTCAAGGCGAGTTCCCTCGAATAAAAAAAGAAAATTTGTTGTTAGGTGTAAGCGATGTGAAATATTCAATATCGCTTGCCGTACCTACCGAGAATATTGTTGAAGAGAGTAATGTACTAAATACCATTCTATCATATGAAGGAAATCAGTAAGTTTTATAAATCTTTAGTTCAAGAGGTCGTTACTCGGCAAATTGCCAATGAGGAGGGAGATAACCAAGAACAGGCATTTACTCGTATATGTTTGGAGCTTTTGAGTGAGGCTGGAGAAACAGAAAACACCGATGTGGCTTTCTATGAAAGGGATTTGGGCACGCCAAATCAACAAAAGGTAAATGGTTATGCAATAGCTGACAACTATGAAACTGTTGATTTGTTTTTGTCTATATATGAAGGTACGGAAGAGTCTGTAACAATACTTAAAAGAGATATAGAAAATGCGTCAAAACGTTTGATTAATTTCTTTAGGAATGCTATTTATTCGGACTTCGGTAATGAGATTGAAGAGTCTTCTTCAATATTCGAATTTGTCAACACATTAGGCAACTATAAAGAGCTTAGGGATTCGTTAGTAAGAGTAAATGCCTTTATTCTTACAAACGGGACATATAAGGGGGAAATCCCTGCAAGCAAAGAGATAAGCGGTTATAAAATCTTTTTTCGAATCGTTGATATCAATTATCTGTATCAAATATCTGAGCAGTCTCATGCTCCCATATTTATTGATTTCAAGGAAGAAGGTTGGAGCGTACCGTGTCTTCATGCTACGTCAAGTAATCCGGACTATGAAGCATATGTTGCAATTCTTCCTGGCAAATGCCTATCCAGTTTGTATGAACGATATGGAGGACGCCTGCTAGAACAAAACGTCAGGTCATTCTTGCAATTTACAGGAAAGATTAACAAAGGAATACGCGAGACCATTAAGGAGAAGCCGCACATGTTCCTAGCCTATAACAATGGTATTGCTGCAACAGCTGATGCGATGGAACTTGATGAAGATGGCAGAACCATCAAGAGCATTTCGAATCTTCAGATTGTTAATGGAGGACAAACAACCGCCTCAATATATCATACAGAGAAAAAGGACAAGGCAGACATATCAGACATCTATGTCCAAGTAAAATTCTCCATCGTAAAAAAGAAAGGCGATTACGCAAATATAGTGTCTGCTATTTCAAAGTATGCCAATACCCAGAATAAGGTGAACAACGCAGACTTTTCAGCCAACAATCCTATCCTTGTTGAATTAGAGAAAGTGTCTCGATACGTAATGACACCTATTACTCCCGAGAGGTCTATTCAGACGTATTGGTTCTTTGAACGTGCTAGGTCGCAGTACAAGAACATTCGTCAAAAAGAAGGATTTACCAAATCAAGACAAAAAGCATTTGACTTAAAATACCCAAAGAACCAGATGTTCACAAAAGTCGAGCTAGCAAAATACATCAACTGCTTTGAGGAAGTTTATGAGGGAAGCAAGTTGGTGATTGCACCCCATATTGTGGTAAGAGGCTCAGAAAAGAACTACGCACAGTTTATTGCTAAGAATCTGCCTTCCAGTACAAAGAAAATAACGAATGTGTATTTCGAAGATACCATTGCTAAAGCTATCCTGTTCAAGGCAGCAGATCAGTTGTATGGAACCAAAAGGACGGGAAACAACATTGGTGAACTAAAATCGGTGGTTGTTCCCTATACTATAGGACTGCTGAGTCATCTGACTGGCGGAAGGATAGACTTGTATCGGATTTGGAAAAATCAAAAAGTGTCGGATGCCCTGTCAAATTTAATCTATTCGCTGATGCTACAGGTGAATCCGTTCATCATGAACATTTCGCCATCAAATAACTATCTGGAATGGGCAAAAAAAGAAGAATGCTGGCTTGCTGTGCGTAACAGTAAGGATTGGAAATATGACTTGGAATCTATAGAAGACGATTTGATTGACTCAGAACATCCCGTTGTTCGAAAGGTCACTGTAAATACTGCTGCAGATGACAAATCCGAACATGATTTGAAGGTTGTAAAGTCAATACCTTACAAACTATGGCAACAATTTGCTGAATGGGGTGCTGAGTCTGGTGAATTGAGCTTGATCTTGCAGTCTAAAGCCAAGGAGATTGCAAATGATTTAAAGTATAATCGTAAGCTTTCTTCTGCGAGTGTTGCTCGCGGAATGGCTATTTTTGATAAGGTCTGTGAAGAAAATTATGATCTTTTAGAAGAGATAGACCGATTGCGTGAAGAAGAGCAAGCGGAAAAGGAACAAAAAGCGAAAGAACGTCAGACCGTCAAAAACATCAATCTTAATGAAATTGATATCGATATTGAGCTAATAAAGAGAATGGTCGAATGGGATAGGCGAAATCGTGTCCTAGAAGATTGGAAGTTCAAGGTCATGCAAGATGTGGCAATTGGACTAAAGCCTTTAACAGAAAAGTTAAAATGGGGCTTTAAGCTCAATCTTAAGTTGTTGATTTTAAAAGGTTTTGATGAACTGTAGAAGAGATTGTTTAAATATGGCATTACGAATAAACATAGAGAAACTTATCAATAACAACCGTAATAATATGTACGAATAAAACATTATATGATTATGCGGCAGATATACAATTAAAAAACTATAGCAAAAGCGTGAGTAGGACAAAGAAAAAGATGAAATATAGAGATTAATGGAAGGGTTGACCGAGAAAAGTCCCATCGTTGACCTACAAAATGTCCTAGAAAAAAAACAAGCAACTCACTGAAAGGCAAAAGAATATATTCAATTGGCTGATAGAGACTGGACAAATGAATGTCCTAAAAAATGCCCTAGAAACATCAGCTTCGCTTGCAACGCATTTCAAAGTTGATGCAAGGACTATCCGCCGCGACCTAAGCGTTCTGCAAACCAAAGGCTTTATCCGTCACGATGGGCCTGACAAGGGTGGACGCAGGGTGGATATAAAAGGATAATTGAGAGTTTCATCAGAAAGCTTACTCGTATTACTGATATTACTGAATAATATGCCGAAAAATGGTTTGCGAACAAAAACAATGGGATTTGCGAACAAAATGAGTGAATCAATTATTGCAGAAAGATTATATTAGTGTTCGCGAAATGCAATTTTGTTCGCAAATTGTTCGCAAAACAAAGAAAAGGAGCTACATTTTTGATGTAACCCCTTGATTTTCAACGTGGACCAGCTAGGGCTTGAACCTAGGACCTCCAGATTATGAGTCT
>ERZ1673698.2704-NODE-2704-length-11141-cov-4.486199_pt1 | contig 11141 bp, 8 predicted proteins | sample MGYA00580228_ERZ1673698 | MGnify/ENA primary metagenome ERZ1673698 (study PRJEB41218, sample SAMN15661768) | gut metagenome | host: Homo sapiens | place: Canada: London | collected 2015-08-20/2019-03-30 | study: EMG produced TPA metagenomics assembly of... | reverse complement strand
CAATTGTTATCCGCAGCCTGAGTTTAACCAGGAGAGTGTGCTCTTCGATCTCAATTACTTCAAGTATTGTTTTCTGAAACCTACAGACCTCGACTTCCATGAGCTGAAGCTTGAGGCAAATTTCAGACTCTTTGCCAAAGACCTGACATCAGAAAACACCGACTCTTTCCTCTATCGTGATTTTCAGGCACGCAACATAATGCTCGATGATGCCGGCAATCCATATTTTATAGATTTCCAAGGCGGCAGGAAAGGACCTTTCTATTATGACATCGCCTCCTTTCTCTGGCAGGCATCTGCGAAATATCCGCATAAGCTGCGACGCGAACTGATATATGAGTATTATCATTCGCTGAAGAATTATACTGAAGTTCCTTCGGTGAGGCATTTCGTGGAGAGATTGTCACTCTTCGTGTTGTTCCGCACGCTGCAAGTGCTCGGCGCATACGGTTTCCGCGGATATTTCGAACGTAAGAAATATTTCATCGACAGTATTCCTGCGGCTATGCAGAACCTGAGAGAACTGTTGGAACTCGACGTGTTCCACTATCCATATATGATAGACATGCTGAAGCGTCTCACACAGTTGCCGCAGTTTGCTCCCAAGGAAGAACCGCGCCAGAGTCGCACTGACGGACTCAAGACCGATGACGCTTCTATCTTCAAGGGACATCCGCAGGATGGTCCTGCCACATTCTCGAAGTATGACGGCAGGGGACCTCTCGTCGTAAGGGTATTCAGCTTTTCATTCCGCAAGGGCATTCCGGAAGATGAGTCAGGCAACGGCGGTGGTTATGTGTTTGACTGTCGCAGCACCCATAACCCCGGTCGTTATGAGCCATACAAGAAATTGACAGGGCTCGATGAACCGGTAATCCGATTCCTGGAGGACGACGGTGAGATACTGACATTCCTCGACAGCGTGTATAAGTTGGCAGACGCTCATGTGGCTCGCTATATGCAGCGCGGCTTCACCGACCTGATGTTCAGTTTTGGCTGCACAGGCGGTCAGCATCGCAGTGTGTATTCTGCACAACACCTTGCCGAGCATCTCAACCAGAAGTTCGGAATAGAAGTGAGGGTGGTGCATAGAGAGCAGAATATCTCACAGGTGTTGGAGAGAAGATAAATGACAAGTAGACGAGTAGACAAGTAGACGAGTAGACAAGTAGACGAGTAGACAAGTAGACAAGGCTCATTCCATGTCGTATCGTTCTCGTAATCTTTATAATATAAAAACTTTCATGCAAAGATATTTCATTTATTTGAGTTATGACGGCACCTCATATCACGGTTGGCAGGTGCAGCCCAATGGCAATTCTGTTCAGGAGGAGCTGCAGCGTGCCCTCTCGACATTGCTTCGCGAGAAGAAGGAAGTGGTGGGAGCCGGTAGAACCGATGCCGGTGTGCATGCCCGTGTGATGGTAGCACATTTCGAGCATGACGCATCCGTTAATTGTCCCCAACTCGCATACAAGCTCAACAGACTGCTGCCGCGCGACATCTCCGTGATGAAGGTCATTCCGGTGGATGCTGATATGCATGCACGTTTCAGTGCCACGAAGCGCACCTACCATTATTATATACACATGCGTAAAGATCCATTCCATCGCTTCTTCTCGTGTGAGACACATTACGACCTCGACTTCACATTGATGAACAAGGCAGCTTCGCTGTTGCTTTCGGCTTCCGACTTTGCTGCATTCTGCAAGACACATACCGATGTGAAGACCACTATATGCAGGGTGACAAGAGCCGAATGGGTGGACGACGGCTGTGGCTGTTGGCATTTCGTCATATCTGCCGACAGGTTCTTGCGTAATATGGTGAGAGCCGTAGTCGGTACGCTCATCGAGGTGGGGCGCCATCGCATGACTCTGGAACAGTTTCAGAGCGTGATAGAAGGCAAAAACCGCTGCAAGGCAGGCGAGAGCATGCCAGGCAATGCTCTCTTTCTTGAAGACGTGAAGTATCCTTTTGATGAGTAAGAAGATGAACCGTCAACTGGTCTACAATAAACAATAAAAAAATATATATAATCATGTGGCTGATATTAGCATTCTTATCAGCGACGCTTCTCGGATTCTATGACTCCTTCAAGAAGCAGTCGCTGCGCGACAATGCTGTAATTCCGGTATTGTTTCTCAACACGTTGTTTTCATCATTGATTTTCCTGCCGTTCATCCTCTTGTCGTCAAGCACCACGGTGCTCGACGGGTCGATATTCCATGTGGCATCCGGAGGATGGGAGGTCCACAAATATATAATCGGCAAGAGCTTTATCGTATTGTCCTCCTGGATATTCGGATATTTCGGTATGAAGCATCTGCCTCTCACTATCGTCGGACCAATCAATGCCACCCGTCCTGTAATGGTATTGGTGGGAGCCTTGCTCGTCTTTGGCGAACGGCTCAACGTTTATCAGTGGATTGGTGTGGCGCTGGCTGTCGCATCCTTTTTCATGCTCAGCAGAAGCGGCAAGAAGGAGGGCATCGACTTCAAACACGACAAGTGGATATATTTCATCATCCTTGCCGCTGTGCTCGGTGCTGTCAGCGGACTCTACGACAAATACCTCATGGCACCGCAAGATAAAGGTGGAGTGGGGCTCAACAGTATGATGGTGCAGAGCTGGTACAACATCTATCAGTGCTTCATGATGCTCGTTATGATGCTCGTTTTGTGGTATCCCAAGCGCAACACCACTACGCCCTTCCGCTGGCATTGGGGAATCATCTTCATCAGCATCTTCCTCAGTGCGGCAGATTTCGTATATTTCTATGCCCTCAGTTTCCCTGATGCCATGATAAGTATCGTGTCGATGGTGCGCAGAGGCAGTGTGATAGTATCGTTCCTTTTCGGTGCCGTGTTGCTTCATGAAAAGAATCTCAAGAGCAAGATGGTAGACCTTCTTCTTGTGCTTTTGGGTATGGTATTCTTATATATAGGCAGCAAATAATCTCGTGATGTTGCCGAATTTGAATTTTAGGGCGCAAAATGTTTTGCAAATAACGTATAAAATAGTACATTTGCAATAGAATATTAATATGAAATCATAACCATTATGTCTCAAAACATATTCAAGGGCCTCGGAATAGCCCTTATAACGCCCTTTAATGCGTCTGGCGCTGTAGATTATGTAGTACTCAAGCAGCTGGTGGAATATCAGTTGAAAAATGGCGCAGATTTCTTTTGCATCCTCGCCACCACAGGCGAGACCCCGACTCTGACAGATGACGAGAAGCAGAGGATCAAGGAACTTGTAGTAGAAGTAGTGGCAGGCAGAGTGCCGATTCTCATGGGATGTGGCGGAAACAATACTGCAGCCATCGTTGAGGAACTCCATACGCGCGATTTCTCAGGTATCGATGGAATATTGAGCGTTTGCCCTTATTACAACAAGCCTTCGCAGGAAGGACTATACCAGCATTTCAAGACTATTGCCAATGCCACAGACATGAAAGTGGTGCTCTATAACGTTCCTGGCAGAACGGGTGTCAACATGAAGGCGGAAACCACTGTTCGTCTGGCTCGCGACTGCAAGAACATTGTCGCCGTGAAAGAGGCGAGTGGCAATCTGGAGCAGGTGGACGAGATTATAAAGAACAAGCCCGACACCTTTGATGTTATCAGCGGTGACGATGCTTTGACATTCCCGATGATAGCCTGTGGAGCGGTTGGTGTAATCTCCGTAATCGGCAATGCTTTGCCCAAGGAGTTCTCACGTATGTTGAGGCTGGAGCAGAATGGAGAGTTTGAGCCGGCACGCAAGATACACCACATGTTTACCGATCTCTTCAATCTCCTGTTCGTGGACGGTAATCCTGCCGGTGTGAAGGCGATGCTCCATGAGATGGGAATGATAGAGAATGTGTTGCGTCTTCCTCTTGTGCCGACGCGTCTCACCACGATGCAGAGAATCAGTGAGTGTCTGAAGTTCAGACTCTGAACAACATATTTTGAATCTTTGGTTTAGATCATTGAATAAGTTCCTTAGGTTGGGTCTCATTTGTTGGGATTCAGCCTATTTTCATATTCGGCAGCATACTATTATAAGAATAGAAGGTCAGCCATTATGTAGCTTGCAATAAGTTTTACCTGACAGTAATGAACAAGACATAATCCAAGAAAGCCCTAATGACCGATTGGGCTTAAACCCAAAACGGTCATTAGGCCGTTAAAGGTATATTTTTGATAACCGCTTGCAGTCTTTTGTTTTTTATAAGGTGCCTTTTGTCTGTTTTTAATTCGCAATAGCTCGCTATTACTCATTAAAAGCCAAACAAAAACCACTCTTCTAAAAATTCAAAATCCAAGAAAGCCCTAATGACCGATTGGGTTTTAAAAAAAACAAAAGCACCCTGAAAGGATAAAGCCAGAAGAAAGATTCTGGCTTTTAGCCTTTCAGGGCGCAATATTGTTGAAGTCTGTGTGCCGTTTGTCATCGTAGACATTGTTAGTCATCGTAGACATTGTCAGTTGCCATTTGCAATGCTTGTCATCATTGGCAACATGCGGCACAAGGCGGTATGTCGTCGGGATAACTGTTAGTTGTTTATCACCTTCTTGCCGTTGCGGATGTATATACCCTTTGGCAGGCTGTTGATGTCGTTGCCCATATATGTTCCGCTGATAGAGTATACACGGCTGTCAGTTGTCTTGTTTACAGTCACCTCGTTGATACCGTCAACAGGTTCGCCGCCGCCCATGAACTTGAATGACACGATACCCTTCTCCGTATCGTTAGTGATGTCGGTGATAGGCTTGCCCATTGTCTCTCCATTGTATGTCCATGCCTTCATAGGCTGTGAGTCGTCGGTCAGCGATGTAGCGTTCGATGTGCCAGGGAAGAGGTCGCCGGCAGCCTCAGCCTTATAGTCTTCGATGCTGAATACTTGTCCGCCGTATTTTGCCACGAGGTCAGCGTTGTGCTCCTTCAGGAATGTGATGTAGCTGTCCTCGATGGTAGAACCGAGGAAGTATTCAGGAACGAACATACCGTCGGCAGCCATGACATGCATGCGTGGATGACCTCCAGTGTTGTTCACCTTGCATCCTCCGAGTGAGAACTGGCTTGAGAGATAGTCAACGTGGGTCACCATCAGTCCGTTGCCGAACAGGTTCTTGTTCCAACCATTGTTCTGCACGTTCTCCACGATATAATACTCGTGGCCCGTCTCGTCCTTGTCGTTATAGATGCGGAATGCTGCGCCACCCTCGTCAAGCGATTTCAGTTCCACGTTTGAAGGACCGGTCAGTGTGCCGATTTCCATCCATCCCAGACGCTCGCGCTCCCATGCTGTGTAAGCAGTAGGGCGGTATCCGTTCGCTGTATATTCTCCGGCGTCCATCAGGCTCCAGTAGTCCATATTCTGGTTTATGCAAGCCTCTGCAATTGAACCCGATTTCGGATATAGGTCAGGCAGTCCCATGCAGTGTGAGAACTCATGGCAGAAAAGTCCGATGCCGTTTATTATCGGTCCATTCGCCTGGTCAGCCGGTGTGCCGTTCAGCTCGTTGTTCACGCCATAGCGCTTCACGTCCATTCCGTCAAACGATTTTGCCAGTGAGAGATAACCCGATTTCGGATGTATGCAGTCGGTAGAGTTTCCGGCGATACTCTGTGAGAATCCGGCGTAGATGATGTAGATGAGGTCGATATTACCGTCGTCGTTAGAGTCATATTGGGTGAAGTCCACCTCGTCGTCAATAGCTGTGCAGGCGTCGGTGAGCAGCAGTCCCATATTCTCCTCTGATGAATATCCCGCTCCGTATGTTGCGAGAGGTTTGCCGAGGTTCACAGGACCATACACTTCAAATTCCGGCTCGAATTTTCCGAAGCTCATGTCTTTGAAATACTTAGCCACGCTGGCATAGTTCTGTCCCATCTCTGGGTCGGTCTCCTTGTTGAAAAGTTCTTTGCCGTTGAGATATTTGTCGAAGGTAGCCTTAGGATTCTCCACGCTGAATTCCACGTCGCTGAATTCCACGAGGATTACCGGTATCTTGTGTTTGCCGAGCGAAGGCAGCAAAGAATTGTCCGGTGTCATAGGCTCACGTCTCACCTTGTTTGCCTTTGCCTGTGTCTCCATCGAATTGTAGAAAGCCTTGGCGTTCTGCGCTTTGATGGCAGAGATTTCCTTTATCGTTCGCATGCTTGGCTCGTGGGCGAGCACTCCGGTTGAATACAGAGTGCCGTCGGCTTTCACGCCGGCGATATAGAAGTTTGTGCCTTCCTGATAGAGCAGTGTGCCGTCAGAAGCGAGGAAATAGCTCAAGTCCTCGTCTCCGTAGGCTCTAACGGTTATAGTCGTTCCGTCAGCCTGCTTGATGATATTGATTCCAGGCTTCATTTTCACTGCCCCTGCTGTCATTGCGGCAAACAGAAGTCCGAATAGTAATTTCTTTCTCATTGTGCAGTATTAATAATATTGAAGTTAATATCGTTAAGATTAAGATGGTCGAAGGTTATTGTTCAGCCTCGTTTCCGTTCAGTTCGTTGAAAATCTTGTCGAACAAAGCCCTGAGAGCTGTCCGGTTGTTGATATAATCCCTTATCACCTTCAGGTTCTTTTCGTTTTCGCTCCCCGGAATCCATAGTTTTATGTATCCCGTATTGGAGTATTTGTTGTCGAGATGTTCCGTAAACCTGTCCCATTGCTGCTCCATGCTCATCTCCGGATAGTGGTCGCGTCCGTAGAGTATCGTGCGTCTGAACACGGTGTCGGGTTCGAGTTCCCTGTCAGCCTCAGCCACAATCTTGCCGTAGATGCTTCTTGGAGCGTGTGATGCCGAAGCCCTGTGGTCTTCCACTGCCTCCTTCATAATTTTCATCTGTTCGGCAGAGAACCATTTCTTCAGTCTTGTGTCTGAAATCAGTATTTTCCCGCTCGTCAGGTGGTGTATAGCTCTCGGCCCCTCCAGTCCCAGGTCGTGGTAAGCCGCCGTGACATAAGCCATGTTGATGTCGGCACCGATTTTCCTGGCCAGAGCCAGCGACTGTTTGATGACATGGTTGACGTGGTTCAGACGATGGGCCTGGTCGAAATTGGCATATCTCGGTAGAATCTGTGTCTCGACAAACTCCATCAGGTCCAAACTTACATTAATGTCTATCATGCAAAAGTAGTTCTTATTTTTTTGCAAATATACGATTTAATGTTTATTTTTGCAAGCCATTGGCGGTTTTAACACATTTGAACCCCCATATCGGCAAAAAGATTGAGCAGATGAATGATACTACAGTAAGAACTAACTCCCTACGTGCTTGGTTGTGTCCTGTAGAGATTGTCGGAGAGATGGTATGGAGAGCTGGATAGAATTAAGAACAAGAATATAAAGGAAAATAATCGATAAAACTATAGAATTATGAGAACAAGAACTTCAACATGGTTTGAGTGCAAGATCCGTTACGACAAGATGATGGAGGATGGAATGCAGAAAAAGATTACCGAGCTCTACGTTGTAGACGCTCTCAGCTTCACGGAGGCAGAGTCGTCTATCATCGACGAGATGTCGGCTTATATAAGCGGTGAGTTTGAGGTGCGCGACATAAAGAAGGCGCCTTACGGAGAGATTTTCTTCAGCGAGGATGCATCCGCCGACCGTTTTTTCAAGGCAAAGCTCCAGTTTATCACTATCGACGAAAAGACAGAGAAGGAGAAGCGCAGCAACGTGAACTACCTCGTTCATGCCAACACCTTCAACCAGGCAGTTGCCAACATAGACAAGGTGATGGGAACTACAGCTATCGACTATGTAATAGCTTCTGTAGCCGAGACACAGATAATGGACGTCTTCGAGCATAACTCAGTCGCCAAACTTAAGAAAGAGGAGCCCAACGACGTTCCGGAATACGAGCAGCAGCCGGCTGCCGAAGGCGAGGCAGCGGCAGAATAAGGTGCGGTGATAGATAGCAGAGTCAGAAAATCTTATTTTTCAAATAAAATTATATTACCATGGATTATGATGTAGCAGGCAAACTGCGCGAAGTTAAGAGCAACATTCCCGAGGGAGTGACTCTCGTTGCCGTGAGCAAGTTTCATCCCAACGAGTATATAGAGGCAGCATACGCCGAGGGACAGAGGGTGTTTGGCGAGAGCCACGAACAGGAACTCTCAAAGAAGTATGACACGCTGCCCAAGGATATTCAATGGCATTTCATCGGACATCTGCAGACCAACAAGGTGAAGTATATCGCACCGTATATCTCTATGGTGGATGCCGTGGATTCGCTCAAGCTGCTCAAGGAAATCAACAAGCAGGCTGCAAAGCACGACCGCGTGATCGATGTGCTTCTCGAACTGCATATCGCACAGGAGGCGACGAAATACGGACTGACGATTGACGCCTGCCGCCAGCTTCTCGACGATGGCGAATGGCGGAATCTTAATAACGTGCGTATCTGTGGACTGATGATGATGGCATCGAATACCGATGACGAGAACCAGATACGCTCCGAGTTCATTCAGGCTGCCGACTTCTTCGATGAGGTGAAGGCAAAGTATTTTGCCGACTCTGCGGCTTTCTGTCAGCGTTCCTGGGGAATGAGCCACGACTACAAGATTGCCGTGGAATGCAGAAGCACTATGGTGCGCGTTGGTACTACCATCTTCGGACCGAGAGTCTATTGATGATGAAGTAATGCATTAATAATAACTCTGCCATCAGTGAAACTTGTGTTTTATTGATGGCAGAGTTTCTTTGATGTGTTTTATTGTGAACTTACCATGCATAAGCTGTATCCACCGCACAATCTGTAGTATCTGCACATAGTGTATCACAATAATCGTTACCCCAATCAATTCCGTTAGACGACAATTGTTCGCTGCCCATATCTTCCTTTACATCTTCGTATTTGTCAATGTTTATACTCTCGGCAGATCCAATATTGCCCCATATAACATGAACGCAGGTTGGCTCCATATATACGAATGCGGTTTTTTTGTTGTTGAGTGCAACGACTACTGCGCCATTATTTTCTTTAACGACCTTTCCCATTGACTTGAAACGTTTAGCCAGTTCGTTGAGTGTCATGCGTAGTTTTCCGTACATTTTGCCGTTGTGTTCAAAGCTGAGTTTGAAGGATGATATGTTGACATTGTTCCATACATATCCAGTCGGTATCTGCTCGTCGTGATACCAATACCAATCACCATATGCGTAGTCTATAACCCTATTTGTTTTGAATGTCTGTCTACTCATATTGCCGGTGAAGCTAATTGCAACGTCTGCCTTTACGTTTGTTACATCTCTTGAATATGTGAATTCGGAAGTATAATCGTACCAATATGCAGATTTTGCACTATGAGTCTCATCTCCCCTCCATGAATATTTTGCCAATAATTCTACTACGTTTTTAGGTGTGGAATTGAATGTTATTCCTTCCAATCCGTTTTGTGTTATTTTTAATTCGTCCAGCATTTTTGCAATATCCACGAAGTCGCTTTCTATTATATAGTCACCGGTGTCGAATGAAATGTTAACCATATCTGGAAGTTTCTCAAGTGATTCTCCTTTTTTGTTTATGAGTGACCACTGTTTGTCGCTAACTTGTACCAACGCATGTTCACCTTCAAGCATATAGAAGGCTGTCGCTGCGATATATGAATCTTTGCCAATGGGGTTGTCTCCTTTGTCGATGAACTTGTATGTGCTTTTACCTTCATTATCTGTGGTATATGTAACCATTATGTTGTCGCAGTCGAAACGTAGTCCGTCATATTTTGCACGTATCAGTGTTTCGCCAGTTATACTCATAAGTCCCCAACCTTCACCGTTATAATAAGTGAAGCTGTCACCCGATATTTCTCCGATTTCCTTAAGCTTTTCTGTAGGTTTTACTATTGTTTCTTCTTTCTCGTTAATTATTCCCCACATGTAGCTGCCGTCTTTTTTTACACATACTGGTAGCAGGCCATCTTGGAATGAGCCGATCTTGCAGTATTTGGCTCCGTTTAGTTCCATGATTTTTTTGCCTTTTGTGTCCAATACTGTGTATTTGAGTGAAGCTATAGAGTCTGCTTTGTATTCCTTTTCGTATTTTTTGTTTATTGCAATAAACTTTCCGTCGCTGCAGTCGCTCATGTAGCAGTATTCTGCTGGTATTATTGGTTCGCCATTGTCGTTGATAGCTCCGTAGTAGTCTCCTGTCTTATATATGGAATATCCCTCCGAAAAGTTTCTTACTTCTCCTACTTCTTTGTTGTCGATTTTAGACAATACTTTTATTGTGTTTCCTTTTTTGTCAATTATGCTTACGTGTTTGTTCCTTTCGCAAACCAAAGCCTTGCCGTCTTCGAATAGTGTCGCGCTTATATATTCACCACCAATTTTCAGAGGTTTTTTATCTGCTTTGTATATTTCCCACAGATTATTATTGTTTTTTACCATGAACATGCCCTCTTTAACAACGGTTGGCTTGTTTTTGAATTCGTCGGCAAAGATGATTTCTCCATCAGTAGATAACATACTCCATTGCCCTTTTTCTGTTTCTTGGTAAGGAATACCGGTAATGCCAGCTCCTTTTTCTTTTGTACATGATACTACGACCATGACAATCATTAAGATTAAGGTGATTGATTTTTTCATATTCAGATATATTTTGTTTATATTATAGTTTTTTATATAGATTATGTTATTTTGCAAAGTTACTTTATTTTTTTTGATTTTGCTAGAATTCTTAACAATTTATTGAGATGTTACTTAAAAGTTGCAGGTAAATACACCAACAGAAGCATTGTTTGAATATTATATGGTATAGTATGAGTTGGATTGAGTCTGAAAAATCAGAATGAAGAAATAAATAGTAAGAATTGGTATGTAATCGGTGGCGATAGTCTTAGTTACAATGTTGTTGTGTGAAAAATATAAGTTGAAACTCCTTGAGGGCTATTGACTGGTAAGTAGGTAAATACAAAGTAGGAGGTGTCTAATAATTAGATTTCCTCCTACTCTGTTTGCGGAATGTCGCACTTTTCTATAAAATGCCACCCTTAAATTATTTATTCTCGTATTATCCCAATAGATTATTGGCTTTCTTAAACTTATATGACTTTAATATGTTTCTGTCATTAGAACTTGCTTGGATTGCAAGCATTTTAATAAAGCAAATAATACGTTCTGAGAACTGATATGGGGAT
>ERZ1673698.2702-NODE-2702-length-11148-cov-13.643559_pt1 | contig 11148 bp, 8 predicted proteins | sample MGYA00580228_ERZ1673698 | MGnify/ENA primary metagenome ERZ1673698 (study PRJEB41218, sample SAMN15661768) | gut metagenome | host: Homo sapiens | place: Canada: London | collected 2015-08-20/2019-03-30 | study: EMG produced TPA metagenomics assembly of... | reverse complement strand
CAAAGGTATAAACTCTTTTTTTATCCATAATATTGTGTTTAAAGTTACATTATGATTTTTTTCTGTTCGCAAATCTAAGGATATTTCGCAAACTTGAAAACTTTTTGCGAAAAAACTTTCTATCAAAATGCAATTTCGACATTACAATCCGGAATATTTCTGTATACCCGAATTTTTTCCAAAAAAAATACCTACTTTTGCAAAGTAATTATTAGACTGGTGTAAAAGTGGCAAGAAAGAAAAAAGAGCTTCCCTTATTGGAGAAGGTAACAATCATGGATGTGGCTGCCGAAGGAAAAGCCATCGCAAAAGTAAACGACCTGGTGATTTTTGTTCCCTATGTAGTGCCGGGTGATGTCGTAGACCTGCAAATCAAGCGTAAAAAGAATAAATATGCCGAAGCTGAAGCGGTGAAGTTTCACGAGCTGTCGCCCAATCGCGCTGTTCCTTTCTGCCAACACTATGGCGTATGCGGTGGCTGCAAGTGGCAAGTGCTCCCCTATTCGGAGCAGATCAGATATAAGCAAAAGCAAGTGGAAGATAATTTGAGACGTATCGGGAAAATCGAACTTCCCGAAATTTCTCCAATTCTCGGTTCTGACAAGACGGAATTCTACAGGAACAAACTGGAATTCACCTTCTCAAATAAACGCTGGTTGACAAACGAAGAAGTTCGTCAGGATGTGAAGTATGACCAGATGAATGCGGTGGGTTTCCACATTCCGGGAGCCTTTGACAAGGTGCTGGCTATTGAGAAATGCTGGTTACAGGATGATATATCCAACCGTATCCGCAACGCTGTACGTGACTACGCTTACGAACACGATTACTCTTTCATCAATCTGCGCACACAGGAAGGTATGCTGCGGAATATGATTGTACGCACCTCTTCAACTGGCGAACTGATGGTGATCGTTATTTGTAAGATTACAGAAGATCACGAAATGGAACTGTTCAAGCAGTTACTCCAATTCGTAGCGGACTCTTTCCCAGAAATCACTTCTCTTCTATACATTATTAATAATAAGTGCAATGACACAATCAATGATTTGGATGTGCATGTATTTAAAGGGAAAGATCACATCTTTGAAGAAATGGAGGGACTGCGTTTCAAAGTAGGACCGAAATCATTCTATCAGACCAACTCGGAACAGGCTTATAACTTATATAAAGTAGCCCGGGAATTTGCCGGATTAACAGGCAACGAACTGGTATATGACCTCTATACAGGAACGGGAACAATCGCCAACTTCGTATCACGCCAGGCTCGCCAGGTAATCGGTATCGAATATGTGCCGGAAGCTATCGAAGACGCAAAGGTAAATGCAGAAATCAATGATATCAAGAATGCATTGTTTTATGCCGGTGATATGAAGGATATACTGACGCAGGATTTCATCAATCAGCATGGACGCCCGGATGTAATCATTACTGATCCTCCTCGTGCCGGTATGCACCAGGATGTAGTTGATGTCATCTTGTTTGCCGAACCGAAACGGATTGTGTATGTAAGTTGTAATCCTGCTACTCAAGCACGGGATTTGCAATTACTCGATGAGAAATACAAGGTGAAAGCCATTCAACCGGTAGATATGTTCCCTCACACCCACCACGTAGAAAATGTGGTGTTGCTGGAACTTCGATAATCCGTGATGATAATAGAATTTCAAAAGAAAAAAGAAATGGGAAAAAGACCTAGAAGAACTCCTGCTGAAAAAGCACGTGCTCAATATACCAATTATGCAGTGAAAGAACCCATGGAACTAATGGAGTTCCTGGCTGCCAAGATGCCGGACGCAAGTCGTACGAAATTAAAATCGTTGTTAAGCAAACGGGTTGTATTTGTTGATAATGTGATAACCACACAATTCAACTTTCCTCTTGAAGCGGGCATGAAAGTGCAAATCAGCAAACAAAAGGGAAAAAAAGAATTTAATAACAGACTGCTGAAAATCGTGTATGAAGACGCATATATCATTGTTGTCGAAAAGATGCAAGGACTTTTATCAGTCAATACAGAAAGACAGAAAGAGCGCACAGCCTATACAATACTTAACGAATACGTGCAACGTTCCGGACGTCAATTCCGTGTGTTTATCGTTCATCGCCTGGACAGGGACACTTCCGGCCTGATGATGTTTGCTAAAGACGAAAAAACACAGCGGACAGTACGTGATAACTGGCACGATATCGTGACTGACCGTCGATATGTAGCTGTGGTGGAGGGAAGTATGGAAAAAGATTATGATACAGTCGTTTCCTGGCTGACTGATAAAACGCTTTATGTAAGTTCCAGTGAATATGATGACGGTGGATCAAAATCTATTACCCACTATAAGACTATCAAACGTGCCAACGGATATTCTCTGTTGGAACTCGATCTGGAAACCGGCCGAAAGAATCAGATTCGTGTACACATGCAAGATTTAGGACATCCTATTATCGGTGATGGAAGATATGGAAGAGAAGATGCTCCCAACCCTATCGGACGACTGGCACTCCATGCTTTCAAACTTTGTTTCTACCATCCGGTAACGGGAGATTTGATGGAGTTCGAGACGCCTTATCCGGCGGAGTTTAAGAAGTTGTTTCTGAAAAAATAAAGAAAATACGTTCAAAAAGAAAAGGAGTTAAATTAATTGATTTAACTCCTTTTCTTTTAAAATCATATCTTATTCTATTGCATCTGCAACTCAATATAATCAATATATTCTCCATCAAGATACAAGTCACCTTGCAAATAACGTCCTCTAACACGAACGCCTCTTATCTCACGTAAGGCAAAATCACGTCCATAATCAAGGTACAATGTGCCATAATCAACCCACCACCGAAAAGGCAAATCACCTGCAGGTCTACCATCATAATCATAAACCTGATAGTCTATTCCCAGTCCATTATTATCTAAGCGAATACCACTTTCTATCGGATTATAATCAGAACCGAACCACAAATCACCCACCCAGGTGCGTCCCATCAAATCATCATAAATATCTTCATCGTCTTCACACGAAGTAAAGCCAACCAATAAAGTCAGCATCATCAAGATACCTGCATATCTCTTTATCATTTTCATAATTCTCTAGTTTATTGCGTTTATTAATACAAAATTAGCATTTTATATTTACTATACATCACAAGCCACAAGTTTTTTGTACCTTTGCAAAGATAATATTAAATTTTCCACATGAAACTTCTTTGGCTTGATTTAAATAGTTCGTACGCTCATTCTTCGCTGGCATTGCCAGCCTTACATGCCCAGATAGCAAATAATACAGACATTGAATGGTGTACGGTCTCCGCCACTATCAATGAAAATACCGGTAGTGTCGTCAATCAAATCTACCGCCATCAACCGGACATCATTGCAGCTACCAACTGGCTATTTAATCACGAGCAACTCCTGCACATCGTTTCACGCGCAAAAGCGTTACTACCTCACTGCTGTGTTATACTCGGAGGTCCCGAGTTTTTAGGAGATAATGAAGCTTTCTTATATAAGAACAAATTTGTAAGCGGAGTGTTTCGCGGAGAAGGCGAAGAAGTATTTCCTCTATGGTTAAAAGTATGGAATCAGCCAAGAAAAGAATGGAAATCGATCACAGGACTCTGCTATCTGGATGAATCGGAAGCATACCATGACAATGGGCTCGCCCGTGTCATGAACTTTTCCGAATTAGTTCCTCCTGAAGAGAGCCGTTTCTTCAATTGGAGCAAACCCTTTGTGCAATTAGAAACTACCCGCGGATGTTTTAACACCTGTGCCTTTTGTGTCAGTGGAGGTGAAAAACCGGTTCGCACCCTATCTCTTGAAGCAACCCGGAAACGTCTTGACGTGATACACCAACACGGAATCAAGAATGTACGGGTACTGGACCGCACTTTCAATTACAACAACAAACGGGCAAAAGAATTACTAAATCTATTCCGCGAATACCCGGATATCTGTTTTCATCTGGAAATTCATCCTGCACTCCTTTCTGATGAACTCAAACGGGAATTAGCCACCCTTCCTAAAGGACTGCTACACCTGGAAGCCGGAATCCAAAGCCTTCGGGAAAACGTGCTTGAACAAAGCCGGAGAATAGGAAAACTCTCCGATGCTCTGGCCGGACTCAAGTATCTATGTTCCCTTGAAAACATGGAAACTCATGCCGACTTAATAGCAGGACTCCCACTCTACCATCTATCAGAAATTTTCGATGATGTCCGTACTTTAGCAGAGTATGACGCAGGAGAAATCCAACTGGAATCCCTCAAATTACTTCCGGGCACCGAAATGAAAAGAAGAGCGGACGAATTAGGTATACAGTACTCTCCACTCCCTCCATACGAAGTTCTTCAAACTCGTGAAATCACCGTAGATGAACTACAGACAGCACATTATCTGTCCCGCCTGTTAGACGGTTTCTACAATACCCCAACTTGGCGAAGCATCACACGGATACTCATTCTCGAAAACCCTCATTTTATACATGAGTTACTCGATCATTTAGTTCAAACAGATGTGATTGACACCCCTCTTAGCCTGGAAAAAAGAGGATTAATCCTCTATGACTTCTGCAAGAATCATTATCCCGACTACCTGACACAAGTCAGCATTGCATGGATAGAAGCGGGTATGTCATTAAAAAAAGCTCCGGCAGAAAAAGTAAGAACCAAAAGACAGCTACCACCTGAAAGCTGGGAAATAGAATACGGAGCATATCGCGAGAATCTACGATTATGTTTCCTTCCCACCGATGAAGAAGGACATGGTTACTGGTTTGGTTTTGAGTCGGAGATTCAGAAGATACAACCGGTTTTCAAGGCTAAAAAACTATCATAAATAAAAGAAAAGTATTCTCATATTATGTGAAATTATTATTAGTCGCTAATCGTTTAGAGCAGCATTTCCTGTTTTCCACCGTCCATACAATAAACTTTACTAGCACAGTGTATGGACATTCGAAAATATCAATTCAATATTTTTTGCCTATTATTGTTCCCCTTATCCGCAACAGGACAAGAATGGAACAAACAGGATTCATTGAGACTTCAGCAAATGCTGGAATCCGATCAGGAGATCAAGATAAATAGAAAGTTTATCGAAAAAGTAGAGCAAAACATGTACTCTCGAAAACCATTTGTAGATTTTGATCCCACACTACCGACTTTAAAATCTTCCATGATTTTTTCGAAACCTTCCATTCGCACTTATCAGACATTCCTAAAACCGGGTTCCACCTTTTTACCCACTTACTCCTGGTTAAGAATAAACAAGAATCTTGTGCTGCACAGTAAAAGTAATTTTGCAGAAAATTCCAGTTGCTTTCATATCCAAAGCCAAATAGAATATAATTTATCTCCCAAATGGTCTCTCAACATATATGGCGTACAAAACCTTGATACCCGAAAACACCGGGGCCTCCCTTCCGAAGTGGAACCCACCCAATTGGGTAGTAATGTTGTTCTCAAAATAAATAAAAACTGGAAAATAAAAACAGGGGTACAATACCAATACAATGTCCTCCGCAAAAGATGGGAATGGATACCTCAAATTAGTGTTTCATACGAATGGTAACCCGTGCCGACAATCAGGAATCGAAAAGTTTTAGAAAACAAGAAAGCATATTTTCCATTTATTCTCGTACCTTTGTCATACGATTAAATATGCTATCATAATGAAGAACTTTATCAAGGGATTCCGGTTTACCCCCTCTAATTATCCGGCAGAAGTAGAAGCAAAAATACAGAAATACAGAAAGCAAGGTTATAAACTTCCACCGCGCAAAGTACTCCGTACTCCCGAGCAACTGGAAGGTATCCGGGAAAGTGCCAAGATCAATACTGCACTGCTGGACTATATTTCAGAGAATATCCGGGAAGGCATGTCCACCGAAGAAATTGATGTGCTAGTGTATGATTTCACCACCAGTCACGGTGCCATCCCTGCCCCACTCAACTACGAAGGATTTCCCAAAAGTGTTTGCACCAGCATCAACGATGTAGTGTGTCACGGAATACCCAATAAAAATGAGATTCTGAAAAGCGGAGATATTATCAATGTAGATGTTTCCACCATTTACAAAGGATATTTTTCCGATGCATCCCGTATGTTTATGATTGGAGACGTCAACCTTGATATGCAAAAGTTAGTACAGGTAACCAAAGAATGTATGGAAATAGGAATTGCTGCCGCACAACCCTGGAAACAGCTGGGTGATGTAGGCGCCGCCATCCAGGAACATGCAGAAAAGAACGGATTCAGCGTAGTCCGTGATCTCTGCGGACATGGTGTAGGGATGCAATTCCATGAAGAACCGGACGTAGAACATTTCGGACGCCGGGGCACAGGCATGATGATTGTGCCGGGCATGACCTTCACCATCGAACCTATGATTAATATGGGAACCTACGAAGTGTTTGTAGATGATGCCGACGGATGGACTGTCTGTACCGACGACGGACTGCCTTCCGCCCAATGGGAAAATATGATTCTGATTACTGAAACCGGAAACGAAATTCTGACATATTAATGGAACTGATTCTACTTATTGTTATTGCCGTGTTAATGATAGTCCTACTTGTATTATCACTAACCAAAGGCAACAATCAAACTCAAGCAGAACAATTACAAATAGCCTTGCGTCAGCAAATGCAGGAAAACCGGGAAGAACTGAACCGCAGCATCCGGGAACTTCGCATGGAAATGACGCAAACGCTAAACCAGAATATGCAACAGCTCCAAGATGTTCTGCACAAGAATATGATGACCACCGGAGAACTGCAACGACAGAAATTCGACATGATGGCCCGCCAGCAGGAAGCATTACTGAAATCCACCGAGAAACGACTGGATGACATGCGCCTGATGGTGGAAGAAAAGCTCCAGAAAACCCTGAATGAACGTATCGGTCAATCATTCGAAATCGTCCGTTCGCAACTTGAGAACGTACAAAAAGGACTGGGAGAAATGAAATCTCTCGCCCAAGATGTCGGCGGACTAAAAAAGGTATTGAGCAACGTAAAGATGAGAGGAACGTTCGGCGAAGTCCAACTGGGTGCACTCTTAGAACAAATGATGAGCCCCGAACAGTACGACGCCAATGTCAAAACCAAAAAGAGCGGAACCGAATTTGTAGAATTTGCCATCAAGCTTCCGGGAAAAGATGACGCCAACAGCACCGTCTACCTCCCCATCGACGCTAAATTTCCGAAAGATGTATACGAACAATATTATGACGCATTCGAAGCGGGAGACACAGCATTGATGGAATCGTCCGGCAAGCAATTGGAAAATACAATCAAAAAGATGGCAAAAGACATCCATGATAAATATGTAGACCCGCCTTTTACCACAGATTTTGCCATCATGTTCCTCCCGTTTGAAAGCATATATGCCGAAGTAATCCGACGTACCAGTCTCATCGAAACACTCCAAAAGGAGTATAAGATTGTAGTTACAGGTCCGACAACATTAGGCGCCATCCTCAACAGTCTTCAGATGGGATTCCGCACGCTTGCTATCCAAAAACGTACCGGAGAAGTCTGGACCGTATTGGGAGCTGTCAAAACAGAATTCAGTAAATTCGGAGGATTACTTGAAAAAGTACAAAAGAACCTGCAAAGCGCCGGTGACCAACTCGAAGAAGTCATGGGAAAACGAACACGTGCCATCGAACGCAAACTGCGGCAAGTGGAACAGTTGCCACACGAAGAAAGCCAAAAGATTCTCCCTATTGACGTAGAGGACGATTTGACAGATTACTAACTGATATTATTTAGGCACGGATTACACGATAAACACGGAAAGAAAATAAACTTATCCGTGCAATTCGTATAATCCGCGCCTAAAAAATTAGAGAGAGTGTTTCGACACACCTCGACACTAAATAGAAAATGCTCTACAACATTTCCATATCACGTTAATCCGCATAACTCCGCAAAGCCAAATTCTTCACCCAAAGAACGAAGATACCCGTCAGAATCAGATTCAATACCAGAGTAAGCACTGAAATAACCAATGCCGGACCACCCAAGTTATATCCCAATGCAATGAAAATGATTCCGGCCCCTACCTCACCACGGGTAAACATACCGATGGAAAGAGCCAGTCGCTCACTTAATTTCCGGTCACGATAGAAGAACATCGGACAAAGTTTTCCTATATTCGACAATAAAGAGACAATCACCACATGAAACATAATCATTCCCCACGACATCATCTCCTGCGATCCCGTTACAGAATAAGAACCTGCATGGGTCTCCGCAAAGTTCACTCCGATAAAATGCGGCATACTCATTCCCACCAGAAACATGAAGAAAAATGAAATCCCGGTAGACACCTTTCGTTCCACAGGTGTGTCATGTTCCTTATGTTTCATAATCATACCCAGAACAAATGCCGGCAATAGGACTTCAATATGAATACTTCCCTCGTCCCCATACAATTCTTTACTCCCCAGATACAGTATTTGAGTAGCCAGAAATATAATCACTGAATAAAAGAGGATAGCCTTCCAATCCTGACGCCAATCATACTTATTCAATCTTTGCCAGCCGATCGACAATAACAAGAACACAATCACCACCACAATAATCAACTGCCAGCGCAGCCCGATCATCATAATCTGAAGAGGAATCATTAAAAGAATCGTATCCAAGTCATCGAAAATTGCCAATACCTGTATCTTCTTATAAATCCAACTGGACTTCAGTCCGATAGCCGCCAACATCGTAAACAGAATACCGGCTGATGTAGGTGCAGCAAAACGGCTTAACAATAAATTCTCCTTCCACGCTTCCCAACTATTCCAAAACTCGGGCGGAAGCAAAATAAACACATAATAAATGGCAATCATAAACCACGGTAAAGCAGCCGTAGCCATGGCTATAAAATAATCTTGAGCGTAACTTTTCCACCGCGTTTTATCAAGGACGAACTCACGGCCTACATTAATCATTATAAAACTAAGACATACATAGAGTAGTACATTCGATATGGATTTAACAGCTCCATACCCATCTCCTGCCATCATCGGCAGGAATTGCGAAACCACGAGCCCCAACATCAGGAAGCCCGAAAAAGACAGAACTTTTCTCATATTTATAGTTGTTTGTTGCTAAAAAGTAATTGCCAAGGAAAGCTCTGCAGACAGAAGGCAATCACCTGGTGTATTAAAAACTAACCGCAAGTCAATTTGTTCAGAACAGATCTCTGAAAAATTGCTTGCGGCAGTATTTTTAATCCAGCTTCAGTACGGCGAGGAAGGCTTTTTGCGGCACTTCCACGTTACCGATTTGTTTCATTCGTTTTTTACCTTTTTTCTGCTTTTCAAGCAGTTTACGTTTACGGCTCACGTCACCACCATAACACTTCGCTGTCACATCCTTACGAACAGCCTTAATCGTTTCACGGGAAATAATCTTAGCCCCGATAGCTGCCTGAATGGCAATATCAAACTGCTGGCGCGGAATAAGCTCTTTCAGCTTCTCACACATCCGGCGTCCCATATCGTAAGCATTGTCAATATGTGTCAAAGTAGAAAGTGCATCCACAGGCTCACCGTTCAACAAAATATCCAGCTTCACCAGCTTCGAAGTACGGAAACCATTCGGATGATAATCAAACGACGCATACCCTTTAGAAATACTCTTCAACTTATCATAAAAGTCAATCACAATTTCTCCCAAAGGCATATTGTAATAGATTTCCACCCGGTTACCGGAGATATATTCCTGTTTAATCAATTCACCGCGTTTACCCAGACAAAGCGTCATAATCGAACCGATATAATCGGTAGTGGTAATAATAGACGCCTTGATATACGGTTCCTCGATATGGTCAATCATCGTCGGGTCGGGCATACCACCGGGGTTGTGCACCTCCTTCATATTGCCCTGCTTATCATATATATGGTAGGACACGTTCGGTACCGTAGTAATCACATTCATATCAAACTCACGATCCAGGCGCTCCTGCACAATCTCCATGTGGAGCAATCCGAGGAAACCGCAACGGAAACCAAAACCCAAAGCCAATGAAGACTCCGGCTGGAAAGTCAACGACGCATCATTCAGCTGCAACTTTTCCAAAGACGCGCGAAGATCTTCGAAATCTTCCGCCTCAATCGGGTACACTCCGGCAAACACCATCGGCTTCACCTCCTCAAACCCGGCAATAGCCTTGTCACACGGACGGGCAATATGTGTAATGGTATCTCCCACCTTCACCTCTTTGGAAGTTTTGATACCGGAAATTATATATCCTACATCCCCCGTACGAAGTTCGTTACGAGGCACCATATCCATTTTCAACACCCCTATTTCATCGGCATCATACTCTTTTCCCGTATTGAAAAACTTCACCTTGTCGCCCTTGCGAATCGTGCCGTTTTCAATCTTGAAATAAGCTATAATTCCACGGAAAGAGTTGAATACAGAGTCGAAAATCAAAGCCTGCAACGGCGCCTCTTCATTCCCTTCGGGATGAGGAATACGTTCAATCACAGCAGCCAGTATCTCTTCCACTCCCATACCCGTTTTACCGGATGCACGAATTACCTCCTCGCGCTTGCAACCCAACAGTTCAACGATTTCGTCCTCCACTTCTTCGGGATTGGCGCTCGCCATATCGCATTTATTGATAACCGGAATAATCTCAAGGTCGTGTTCAATGGCCATATACAGATTCGAGATCGTCTGCGCCTGCACTCCCTGCGAAGCATCGACAATCAGCAATGCCCCTTCACATGCAGCGATAGAACGTGACACCTCATACGAAAAGTCCACGTGTCCCGGAGTATCAATCAGGTTAAGGACATACTTCTCCCCCTGATAAGTATATTCCATCTGGATCGCATGGCTCTTGATAGTGATCCCTCTTTCTTTTTCCAGATCCATATTATCAAGCATCTGCCCTGAAGTCACCTGAATGGTGTTAGTAAACTCCAACAGACGGTCGGCCAACGTTGACTTACCGTGGTCAATATGAGCAATAATGCAAAAGTTGCGAATATTCTTCATTCTGAATTCTTATTATTTTAGCTTTTTGGTGTGCAAAGATACGTAAATGGCGGAATAAAAAAAAATGCGTTGATAACATTATGATCATGTACCAACGCATTTTTTTATTGCTTAAGTGAGTTACTCGCTTAGATCAATTTG
>ERZ1673698.2691-NODE-2691-length-11198-cov-108.864579_pt1 | contig 11198 bp, 8 predicted proteins | sample MGYA00580228_ERZ1673698 | MGnify/ENA primary metagenome ERZ1673698 (study PRJEB41218, sample SAMN15661768) | gut metagenome | host: Homo sapiens | place: Canada: London | collected 2015-08-20/2019-03-30 | study: EMG produced TPA metagenomics assembly of... | reverse complement strand
TTTTCACCCATTTTTAATTCTTTGTCAATGAATATTAGGTTTTCTTTATAATTTTTGACACATTCGCTAACCGCTATAGTATTACAGCACCCATAATTATACATTATTATATGTCATGCTGCCTATTTTTCCTCAAACAGCCTCTGCTTCCTCTCTATCATCTCATCAATCCTTGCGATATACTGCCCTACATCCTTGACATTCTCACATCTGTCGATGCGGTGTGTGCCATCCGGATTTGGTATAGGCCAGACGCGCTTGGTGCTTGCTCCGGCTCCGCAGGCCACGATGGTCTGCTTTTCCTCCATTATCAATATGTTGTATACACCGGCCTTACCCTTTGCCGCATAGCCAACGTTTTCCATGTTGCCTGCCATGCCCTTCTGCCTGTAGAGGTAGTATGGCTCAAGCCCCATCTGCTTACAGTAGGCTGCGCAGAGATCCATATGCTCCTGGGTGTTGACCATCTGCATATCTCTGTAGCGGTCTTTGAAGATGGTGAGTCTTGCAGCTCGCTTTACTGCGAGTGAGTGGATAGTGACGTTGTCAGGTGCCAGTTCCTTCACCAGCTCCATTGTGTGCCTTACATCATCGAGTGACTCCTCGGGAAGTCCCATGATGAGGTCCATGTTTATGTTGTCAAAGCCCAGCTCACGCGCGAGCTTGAAGCTTTGTATCGTATCGTCTACTGTGTGGTGTCTTCCTATTATATCGAGTGTCTGCTGCTTCATGGTCTGTGGATTTACTGATATACGGCTGATGCCGTTTTTCTTTAGTGCCAGGAGCTTTTCTCTCGTGATGGAGTCCGGTCTGCCTGCCTCCACCGTAAATTCCAGGCAGTCCTTTAAATCAAAGCTGCATTTGATTTTTCTGATAAGCCTGTCAAGCTGTGCAGAGCTTAGTGTGGTCGGTGTGCCGCCTCCTATGTAGATGGAGTTTAGCTTCTTGTGATAGAATTTCTGTGCCGTGTAGTCTATCTCCTTCTCGAGTGCGTCGAGGTAATCATCCACACGGTTTTTCCACACGCCGAGCGGGTATGACGTAAACGAGCAGTATGCACAGGTGCTCGGGCAGAAGGGTATGCCTATATACAGGCTGTAGCCGTTGTCATAGTCCACCTTATCGAGCAGTGCCTTCTCACGCTTTGCTATACCTATTGAGAGGTCGATTTTCTCATCGCTTGCGAGGTAGGTTTCCTTCAGATAGTCGTAGGTTTCCTTATCGCTCATGCCGTCCTCTATGCATTTCATGGCTATCTTGGTCGGTCTGATGCCTGAGAGTGTGCCCCACGGAAGGCTCTTTCCTGTGCCCTTTTCTATCATGGAATACAGGGCGAGCTTGAGGCGGTTTTTGGTCTCCTTACGGTCTGTGCCGGTCACGGATATTTTTGTACAGATACTTTCTCCGGCTGTTTTAATGTCACTTTCGTCGGCTTGCTGCATCTCATCTGTCATGGAATTATTTCCGCCGTCTCTATTCAGCGTCCACTCCACTGCAATTTCATCGCCCACATAGTCTATCTTAAATACCTGTGAGGCATCCGCAAATTCCTTTACGCCATCATCTGTCATCTCATGGTGTGTGCAGGCCAGGTTTTTTCCCTCCACCTCATCAGGTGAGCAGCTATAGTACATCTGCACATCCTCCTGTGGGAAGAACTCCTTGAGCAGTGAGTGCACATCATATTCAAAATCCGGTTTATTAAATACTACTACTATCATAAGTAAGGGTTATACATCCTCTCGTTTTCTATGGTTGTTGTGTCGTTGTGGCCCGGGTACACCTCTGTATGCTCAGGCAGTGTCATGATTTTTTCCTTCACTGTGCGCACAAGGTCTGACATGCTGCCGCCCTTGAAATCCGTACGTCCGATTGAGCCGCAAAACAGCGAATCTCCTGTAAAGATCACGTCCTCATACGGGAAATAATAGCAGCAGCCGCCCGGTGTATGCCCCGGTGTGTGAAGCACTACTATATGAAAGCCTGCGATGTCAAGCTCCTGCTTATCCTTCAAAAATACATCTGCATAAAAGGTCTTTGACTGGCCCATCATATAGCTGACATTAAGCTGCGGGTCATCGAGTGTGGCTTTGTCTGCCTCATGGATATATATCTTGATGCCGTAACGGTCTGCGAGCGGCTTTGCATCAGTGGCATGGTCAAAGTGTCCATGTGTAAGCAGTATTGCTACTGGCTTTGCGCCTGACTCATCCACCTTTTTGGCGAGCTGATTAGCACACGCGCCCGGGTCTATTATTATCATTTCCTTTGTCTTTATATTGGTGACAAAGTAGCAGTTGGTCTGCACCGGTCCCACTACGAAGTGGTCTATCTTCATATTTACCATATGGGTATACTCCTTGTATTTTATATGCTTCACACAAGAACCACCGGGATTTAGCCGGTGGTCCTCTCTACGTCTATTACACTTTCTATCTGTCTGAGCTTCTCCACTAGAACCTTTATCTGGTCCCTGCCTTTGATATTAAAAAATACCTCGATTGTAGCGATGCCCTGCTTGCTGGTCTTGGACTGGATACCACTGATATTGATTTCCTTCTCTGTAAATATCTTTGTGATATCTACGAGCAGTCCCGGCCTGTCATGACAGAATATCTTTAGGTCTGCCTGATACTCGGCACCGTTGTCCATGAGGGCTGTATCCTGCCACTCTGCTTCTATGAGCCTGTCCTTTTCTATCTTGGACAGATTGATGATATTCACACAGTCTGTCCTGTGGATGGAGATGCCTCGGCCTCTTGTGACAAAGCCCACGATTTCATCTCCCGGAACAGGATTGCAGCACTTCGAGAAGTGCACAGCCACGTCATAGAGTCCGTGTACCACAATACCGCTCTTTGACTTGTGCTCGGGCTGTGTGCCTGCTGCCGCCTGCTGCTTTTCTGCGATGCTGCCAAGCACATCTGCATCTGTCACCGGCACCACATGATCCTTCTTGTACTCATCGTACATCCTGTTGACTATCTGGCTCTCCTTGAGTCCGCCGTGGCCGACGGTTGCAAGGCATGAGTTCCAGTCGTGGAAGCCGTATTTGCGGCGTATTTTCTCCTGATACTCAGGCTTGTTTATCTCAGCAAAGTTGATACCTTTTGCCTTGGCATAGGCTGCTATCAGATCCTTGCCGTGCTGTATATTCTCCTCCTTGAGCTCACTTCTGAACCACTGGTTGATCTTGTTCTTGGCCTGTGTGCTCTTTACGACCTTGAGCCAGTCACGGCTTGGTCCCTTGGAGTTCTGTGAGGTGATTATCTCTATCTGGTCACCGTTTTTGATGACATAGTCTATCGGCACCAGCTTGCCGTTTACCTTGGCACCGACCATCTTGTTGCCGACCGCAGAGTGTATGCTGTAGGCAAAGTCTATAGGTGTGGAGCCCTTTGGCAGGTTCTTTACATCGCCGGACGGCGTGAATGCAAATACATTGTCGGAGAATAAATTTAAATCACTCTTTAATAAAGTCATAAATTCCTTATTATCCGACATGTCCTGCTGCCACTCGAGTATCTGGCGCAGCCAACTAAGCTTCTCCTCCTCTGTGACAGTGGTGGTAGTAGCATTGCCGTTGTTTGTTTCCTTGTACTTCCAGTGCGCTGCGATACCGTACTCAGCTGTACGATGCATCTCATAGGTACGTATCTGTATCTCAAACGGCTGTCCGCTTGGGCCTATGAGCGTCGTGTGAAGCGACTGGTACATGTTCTGCTTCGGCATGGCAATATAGTCCTTGAAACGGCCCGGTATAGGCTTATACTTCTCATGTATAATACCTAGTACTGCGTAGCAGTCCGGTATGGTATCCACCAGAATCCTGATGGCAAAGAGGTCATATATCTGGTCTATCGTCTTGTCCTGATTGACCATCTTCTTATATATACTGAAGAAATGCTTTGCCCTGCCGTATATCTCAGCCTTGATGCCGGCATCTGAAACATACTTCTTGACATCGTTTACCAGGCCCTGGATGTAGGTGTCGCGCTCTGTCTTTCTGAGTGCTACCTTCTCTACCAGATCGTAGTATGCATCCGGATAGAGGTACTTCATACAAAGGTCCTCGAGCTCTATCTTTATCTTGCTGATACCAAGCCGCTGTGCGATAGGGCAGTAGATATCCTGTGTCTCTCTGGCGATACGCTGCTGTGCCTCCTTGGACTGGTACTTGAGTGTACGCATATTGTGCAGTCTGTCTGCCAGCTTTATGAGGATGACCCTGATATCCTTTGCCATGGCGAGAAACATCTTACGCAGATTCTCAGCCTGCATCTCAAGCCTGTCCGCATTCTTATCCTTCGGATCCTTGGTGCTGTCTGTCAGATGCAGGTGCTTCAACTTCGTGACACCATCCACCAGATGTGCGACATCGTCTCCAAACTCCGCACGCATCTCATCCATGGTCATGATGGTGTCCTCCAGCACATCATGGAGCAGTCCGGCTGCAATGGTTTCCTTATCCAGCTCGAGCTCGGCGAGTATTATGGCAACACAAAGCGGATGTATGATATAAGGCTCTCCTGACTTACGCGCCTGACCCTTATGAGCATCATAAGCTACCCTGTAGGCTTTGTCCACAAGGCTCGTGTCATCCGACGGATGGTACTTTTTGATTTCCTTTTTAAGCTCATCGTAAAGCTCCTCTGGGCTCGTAAAATCCTTTGTTCCCCTTATACCGCTGGTATCTGAGCGAAATTTGTCCGCTATTTTTTCTAATTCTTCTGTTGAGTAATCTGCCAATAGTCTCACCTCGATTGTAGTGTATCTTTAGTAGCCATTATATTTTATTTCTTTTAAAATTGCAATCTCATGTTGTTAGCCGATAACCATCTTTACTCCGCCATACATACCGGCTGAGTTGCCGAGTGTGGCAAGCTTTATCTCTGTCTCACGGCTTGCATGGAAAGCATACTCTTTATAGTACTTTGCTGCTGTATCGATGATGATGCTTCCTGCCTTTGAGAGGCCTCCACCGACAACAAATACCTCAGGGTCCATGACGCATGCTACTGCTGCCATTGCCTTGCCGAGAAGCTTCATAGACTGCTCTACTGCTGCAATGCCCGCTGCATCTCCTGCCTTTGCCGCATCGCATACATCCTTGGCTGTGAAGCCTGCATTTAAATCAAGCTTTGTTGCCACATCCCTGTGTGCTGCAATGTATCTCTCTGCCACTCTTACGAGACCGTTTGCTGATGCATACTGCTCTAAGCAGCCCTTCTTGCCGCAGCCACAGCACTCTGACTCATCATCTACCATAGGCATATGTCCTATCTCTCCGCCTGCTCCGTTTACTCCGGCTACGATTCTGCCCTCGCGGATGATTCCTCCGCCTACGCCTGTGCCGAGTGTAATCATGACTACATCCTGATGACCCTTTCCGCCACCCTGCCACATCTCACCGAGTGCAGCTACGTTGGCATCGTTTCCGGCCTTTACCTTGATACCACCACACAGTACTGAGAGTGACTGTGCCACGTTGAACACGCCCCAGCCGAGGTTGACACACTTCAATACTGTTCCGTCATCCTTTACAGGTCCCGGCACTCCCATGCCTATGCCCTCGATGTCACCCATCTCGATGCCATGCTTCTCGTTATTCTCCTTGATGGATGCTGCGATATCAGGCAGGATGAGCTCGCCGGAATTCTCTGTGCGTGTAGGAATCTCCCATGTATCGACAAGCTTTCCTGTGGTTTCGAAAAAGCCTATCTTTACAGTTGTTCCACCTATATCTACTCCGTATGCATATTGTTTCATTTTTTCGTCCTCCAAATCGTTAAACTATGTTTATATTTTATTGCCTAATTGCATATTTTTCAATGTTTTTCATTGTTTTTTATATTTTTTCTATATATAGAAGCGTTTATATCTTCATCCATATGCCCGCTATTTGTAAATCCAAGCTTTTTTGCAAGGCGTACCGATGCCGTATTTTTCTCGTCTATCCGGCAGTAAAGCTCTTCAAAGTCTGTGTTTTCGCGCGCGTAGTCTATGATGAAGCGGCACACCTCCGTGGCATAGCCTTGGTTCTGAAATTCCGGTGCTATCATATAGCCCATTTCATTGTGCTCAAGCCCTGCCCGTCCTATCAGCTTCCCTGTTTCCTTGGAAAATACAAGCCACATGCCATACTCGAAAAAGCCATACATGTTCTCTATATATGCTTTCTGATATTCAAGCTCTGTCTCGTAGTCGTAAAGCGGTTCCACAAAGTCTGTCATGCCGGGCTTGTCATAGAGCTCATAGAGCGCAGGAAGGTCTGACAGGGACAGCTCACGTATCAGACATCTGTCTGTCTCGCCGATGTCCCACGGGATGTGATTATACCGCCTGCGCACCCGCTCCAGATACTCAATATCAAGCTCTGCAAGGCTCTCGACTGCATAGCGCGTGCCGCACTGCGGTTCTCCTACTGATGCTATGCCGAGTGAGTCGGCTATGTGCTTCTGCTGCCTGTTTGATACTATCCAGATGCAGTCGGTGGGAACTTTCGGTATTCTTTGATTTCCCGTATTAGCTTTCATGGTGTTATCTGCATATTCTGTATATTCTGAATTATTTTTTATTTCATACACACACAAATTATTCTGCTGCTCATCTGGCAGTTTCTTCTGCAACTCATCCAGCAATTTTCCCAGTAGTGCAACATACAGTTTTTCTTGCAGCTCTTCTGACATAGATGCCTTGCCTGCCACACTTCTCCACTGCAGCTTGAATATCTCGTCATGATAGTAAAAAGAGGCAAGTTTTTCGCTTGCCTCATCGATAATTATTATCATTAAACTGTCTCCGGCTCCGGATAGTCCACTCCGAAGGTCTCAACTGTAACTGTCTTCATGACCTGAGCCTCAAGTGGTTTGTCCATGTAGTCTGTGCGCACCTCTGCAATCTTGTTTACCACATCCATGCCCTCGATTACCTTACCGAATGCCGCATACTCGCCGTCAAGATGTGGTGCATCCTGATGCATGATGAAGAACTGGCTGCCTGCTGAATCAGGTATCATGGTACGTGCCATTGAAAGTACACCGGCTGTGTGCTTTAAGTCATTTTTGAAACCGTTGTGTGTGAACTCACCCTTGATTTCATAGCCTGGACCGCCTGTACCGTTTCCGTCCGGATCTCCGCCCTGGAGCATGAAGCCCTTGATTACGCGGTGGAAGCATACTCCGTCATAGAAGTTGTGATTGATTAAGCTGATAAAGTTGTTTACTGTGTTTGGTGCGATTTCCGGATAAAGCTCCGCCTTGATTACATCGCCGTTTTCCATTGTGATTGTTACGATTGGATTCTGTGCCATTATTTTTCTCTCTTTCTTTTATAATATTATGAGGCTTGGAGAATATCCATTCCTCGCAATAATTAAATATCGAATTAATTTCTACCCGATTGATTTTACCTGATTTTACTTACTCAGAGCCTCGACCACCTTAGGAAACTCCATGAAGTGCGATGCCTTCACCAGTATGGTGTCGCCCTCCTTCACATATGAAAGAAGCTCCTGTGTCATGGTTTCCCTATCCTCGAAATAGTGGATGTCTACATCGGACGTTTTTTCTGCGGCTCCGGCTGCATATTCCTTTGCAAGCTCTCCTGCGGCAAAAAGTGTATGGATATGATTCTCTCCAACTGCTTCGCCTACCTCATGGTGCAGCTTTTTCTCATCGCTTCCAAGCTCGCCCATGTCGCCGAGCACTGCTATTGTCCTGCCCTTTGCATGTGAAAGCACCTCGATAGAGGATCTCATGGATACAGGATTTGCATTGTAGCAGTCATCTATCACTGTCATGCCGTGTGTTTTGATAAAATTGGTACGGCCTGCGATTGTCTCTGCTTTCTCGATTCCTGACTTTATCTCAGCTATTGTGAGGCCAAGCTGCAATCCGACAGCTGCTGCCGCCATGGCATTGTATACATTGTGCTCACCCGGGATGTGGATTTGTGCATCAAACTCACCCTCCGGAGTGACAAAATGAGCCTTCATGCCGTCGAATCCCAGGTTTTCAATATTTGTGGTATATACTGATTTATGAACGCCTGAAGCTGATTCCTTGCCATAGTATATGGCAGGCTTTCCATTTACCGTCTGCACTGTGGCCAGCTTATCGTCATCTGCATTCAGCACTGCGACCGCATCCGGCATCATATGCTCAAAGCACTCTGTCTTGGCTTTAAGCACACCATCCCTGTCGCCCAAAAACTCCAGATGGCAGTAGCCGATATTGGTGATGACCATGACATCCGGGCAAGACATAGTAGAAAGTCTGTGCATCTCGCCAAAATCAGATATGCCCATCTCGAGCACCGCTACCTGATGGCTTTCCCTGATTCCGAAAATGGTGAGTGGCAGGCCTATCTCGTTGTTGAAATTGCCTGCGGTCTTGTGAACGCTGTATTTCTGCTCAAGGACTGATGATATCATCTCCTTGGTGCTGGTCTTGCCGACACTTCCGGTGATACCCACCACCTTGATATCAAGGCTTTTTCTGTAAAATGCCGCGAGCTTTTTCATGGCATCGGTGGTTGATTCAACAAGCACATATGGGCCTGCCGGATCCTTAAGCTCATGCTCAGAGAGCACAATTGCCGCCCCCTGCTCAAACACAGTCGGAATAAATTTGTGTCCGTCCACCCTTTCTCCCTTTATCGGGATAAAAAGATAGCCCTCCTTCACCTGTCTGCTGTCTATGACTGCGCCGGTGATTGTCGTATCAAGCTGTGTCTCATCGCCTATGTATGTGCCCTCGCAAGCCTTTGCGATATTTGCAAATGTAAGATTCTTCATGTACTTATCCGACATGCTACACCTCATATTTTTTCAAAGATATGTCAATCAGATGCTCACAGAGCTGATTAAAGCTCATACCGATAACCGCTGCCTCCTGTGGCAGAAGACTGGTCGGAGTCATGCCAGGCAGTGTGTTTGCCTCGAGGCAGAACATCTCATTTTTGTCATTGAGCAAAAAGTCTGAGCGTGAATATGTATCAAGCCCGATAACGCGCGCAACCTCCTCGGCATAGTGCTGCATATCCTTTGTCACCTGCTCAGGAAGCTCGGCCGGACATGTCTCTACTGTACTGCCAGCCTTGTATTTATTCTTATAATCGTAGAAGCCCTCCTTCGGTGCAATCTCTATAATAGGAAGAGCTTTGCCCTCGATAACGCCGACAGAGAACTCCCTGCCCTGTACAAATTCCTCGATAACCAGCTCATTTTCCCACTTGAAGGCATCGTCAAGTGCCGCCTTAAACTCTGCCGCATCCCTAACGATAGTGACACCGATGCTTGAACCGCCGCAGCATGGCTTTACCACGCATGGAAGTGTCAGGTCAAGCTTTGTGATATCGTCCTGTCTGGTCGCTCTTGTCATGGAAATACCCTTTGGAGTAGGGATTCCGTTTGCAAGGAAGAACTGCTTTGATGTCTCCTTGTTCATGGCGATGGCAGAGCTTAAATAATCGCTGCCTGTATATTTGACACCGAAGAGGTCAAATGCTGCCTGTATCTTTCCGTTCTCTCCGTTTTCTCCGTGGAGAGCCATGAAAACAATGTCAGCCATCTGACACATTTTGATGACATTTGGTCCGAAGAAGCAAGGGGACTGGTCCTTTCTGGAAGCCTTTACCTTTGCGAGGTCAGGTGCCTCTGTCGGAATATCACTGACCTGCACGCTTATCTCGTCTGCGCGGTCAAATATACCTGTCAGGTCCTCCTCCCTGTCACTATATCCCATAAATACATCCAATAATATAACTTTGTGGCCGTTCTCTTTGAGCGCCTTAGCTACCATGCTTCCTGTCTTGAAGGAAACATCTCTCTCTGTGCTGAGCCCTCCGGCAAGTACTACGATGTTCATTTTTGTCCTCTTTTCTTTGATTGAATTATCATGCTTTGGCTTAATTAAACACAATGCAATGCTTCTTTTTTAAAGCTATGAGTAATCAACATAATTTTTCCAAAATTATAACACCATTTGTGCAAAAAAGAAAGACCGGTTGCCCGGTCAAAAAAGAAATTCTCATCTTATTTTAAACTGTGTTAACTTTCAGCAGCTGTATCATTCTCATAAATACCATCCGCCCGTGCAAATCATCCTGTGAAAGTGATTCTCCGTACTTCAATACTAATAATCGGCACTGATAAAAATTCAGCTCAGGATTGCCAAAAAGCAAAATCCGCAAGGCTGCATTTTCCAGGTAATTGTGTATATTTCCCACCTCAATAAATATATCTACGATATCATCGAGGTTAATAAGTCCTTTCTGTTCATAGTACATTGTTCTCAAATATTTGTTTCCCTCCATCAACTATATTTTTCATAGAACTTCTTTTTTATCTTTCTTTTGAAATTTTGTCGCCTTTGCGAAATTTTCCTCTTTGTTTTTGTTGGTGGGTTCATTTTTCCATATAATATATCAATATTCTAGGCGCGTTATGTGCTGGTATTTTGAAGATTTCTATTAGAATTTTTAATATTGATAGGTGATTAGCAGTTTTCGACAAAATACGACATGGTGTTGAGTTTATTTTGGCTGGTTTTTGGCTAATATTGCTCTTTTTATATCAAAATTTTTGTAATGATAAATTTGTACTATTTTTGTGGTTTTTTCCTTGCTGGCTGCATCTGATAGTCTTGATGCAATAAGGGCAATACAAGATAAATCCATAAAGACTTTTGCCCTTGCCATTTTTGCAACCCGGATGTTATCAAGGTTGTAATTATCTTTTAAATCCCCGAACGTACGCTCTACGCTGGTTCGTTGATTATATAGTTTTTCAAATGCTTTTGTTTCTCTGAATGGTGCTGTAATAAACCTTGGATTATCTTTGATTTTTCGACATAATCGTAACCAAGACTGCGTCTTAGAACCGGGAACCGTGTCAGATTTGAGACGCATAACCAATGCCTTTATATCTGATAATTGCTCTATTTGCATAGCATAATGTACAATAGCCATAGGTTGATAGCATAGTGGGCAGGTCTTGAGGCGCTATAATCCATAAAACTTTTAAAACAGCTCCCAAAATTCAGCCCATAAGCCGGAAAAAATACGAGAAAAGTAGCTGAAACCGCAAAAATCTCCAAAACAGCTCCCAAACTCAGCCCATAAGCCGGAAAAAATCGCGTGAAAAAGTAGCTGAAACCGCAAAAATCTCCAAAACAGCTCCCAAACTCAGCCCATAA
>ERZ1673698.2666-NODE-2666-length-11315-cov-9.321048_pt1 | contig 11315 bp, 25 predicted proteins | sample MGYA00580228_ERZ1673698 | MGnify/ENA primary metagenome ERZ1673698 (study PRJEB41218, sample SAMN15661768) | gut metagenome | host: Homo sapiens | place: Canada: London | collected 2015-08-20/2019-03-30 | study: EMG produced TPA metagenomics assembly of... | reverse complement strand
CCGTAGCTGCAAAACAAGTCATCAACATCAATCAGCCTCATCATCGCCACCTCCATTTTTCTGCACATACGCGATACAGTTTTCCGGATCGTTACCGCAAAAACAAGGAGCATACACGCAGGTTTCGCAAATGTTAAACATTTCCGTCAGTTGCATCGCTGTCACCTCCGTCCTCAACGTCCATCTTCGCGCCACATTTCCCGCAGAAATTGTGCCAACGGGAACAGAGAACAGCACCGCACACCAAGCAATGGTCATACGGAATGTCCGCCTGCACCATCTTTTTGCGGTAAAGATTAGAACCGTCTTTTGCAAATACTCCGATTTCTTCGTGATATCCGGTCAGCATAACTGTGCGGATTTTTGTATTGGGTTTTCCATGCACCACCGGCGCAACGTCAGCAGCGGGGATAGCCATAAGCTCGGATATACAATCCTCAAAAATCTGTGCCGCTCTTTCGTCGTTTTCTTCTTCGCAATCACGGCGATAGTTCTCAAATTTCTTGACAGCAACCGCTCTCTCGATGTACTCCTTCATTCCTGTCCCTCCAATATGGCTATATCATAGCCGCTCACTATAAATTGGATGGTCTTTTTATGGTTGCAAGCGTTCCCGAGATAAGTGTAAATCTCTCGCATATCCTCCACACTGAACCTAGTGTCAAGATATTGATTTATACCATTCAGGAAGAAAATATGAAGGGCCGTATTGTCCACTGCACGGCGGAACGGCGTGGACTTACAAGCCGCGCGGGAAAACCACTCCAATACCTTGCACTTTACATCCAGTTCGCTCTTGCAAGTGCTGATATTGAAATACACATTTGCCTTTTGGTGGGCGATAAACTCCCCCTGGTCGTTGATGAACCACCCAGGGAAGGAAAGCCCAAGTCTCCTAATGACTGCCCAATCAACCATCCTGCTCCCTCCGTAGTGCGGCCTCCTCGCGGGTCAGGAAAACGGTTTTACCGCTATATTCGGTGTTGCCAATTTTGAGCCGCCATTTCCCGCCGTCAAAGTATGTCAGCCGCTTCATGTCAGTCCTCCTCATACTCCGGGTGTACGCCCATGCAACAGTCAAAGCAAATCCAGCCAGTGGGAGAACATTCATCTCTCACCATCTCGCTCTGCTCATACCGTTCCCCACAGATACCGCACTTTCGGTAGTATTTACGCTTTTTCATGTCAGCCCTCCTCGCCGTCCCACTTCCATGCGGGGCAAAGTTTGTGCAGGTCCTCTACTGCCGCATCCCTCTCCCGCTTCATCTGATCTCTCTGATTTTCTACAATTTCAATACACCGCTTCACCTGTTCCAGCTCGGCCCGCAGCTGCTCGTTTTCGGCCCGGAGCGTGGAGAGGGTGGTGGCGCCATCAAGTGCAACGCCTCTTTTCAGGTCCTTCCCTTCAAAATATCCGTTTAGCTGCTCAATCAGCTTCTCAATGTCCATCAGGTGTTCTCCTCTCCCTCCGGCGGGCGGCGGTAGACGGCATAGTCTCCACTGGGGCGATCCATGGTCTCACCGTCTACCTCGTCCCGCAAGATGTCCTCGAACCCGGCCCCCTCCAGGACCGCCAGGGAATAGATCCGGCCACTTACCACCAGTGCCCACTCTCCGTCGTCTCCATAGTCAATCCATACCTTGTCATAGTCCATGCTATCAAGGTCTGCCTGCGTCAGCGGCTCGTTCGGCGGGGACAGGGCGGTGATTGCCATATCAAGCGCCTGAACATCAAGGTCAAAAACATAGCTTCCAGATTCGTCGCATTCCGCCATCCCTTCACAATATTTCTTCAGTCCTGTAAGTTGAGTGATTGCCTCTTTCACGTCCATCCTCACCCCTCCTTTCCCAGCGGCTCCGGAAGGGGCATCCACCACAAGACAACAGCATCTTCCCAGTCCAGATATTCATCGATGATCCAGCCGTCAGCCTTATTCCACGATCCAAGCTGATACGCCTCCTCCAGTGTGATGTTCGGCCTCGGCTTCCCGCTCACGATACACAACACGGACTTATGTTCTGCCGGCATGGCATTTTCCGTGCTCACCCACTCGTTCGGCAGGGTGAGGGTGGGCGTGAAGTAATCACACCCATCCGTACAGAAACAGCTTGCGTTCTGCGATTCTCGGCTCGCCCACAGCGCACATACCTTTTCGTGCAGGCACTTCTTGCAATCAAACTCTTCCATCTTTCAGCGCCTCCTCAGTCGCAATCATCTCGATTACCGGAACGACTTCAAAGTCTTTGTCCCACGAAGAACAGCCGCTTCTAGCCTGCGCTTCAGAACGATATGTCTTTACGGAAACGTCTCTTATTTCCGATATGGGACGAAAACTAAAATGCTTTGCTAGACCGCACCAGACCTCTGTTCTGTTTTTCCGCATGACCACATAGCGCTTGCGCTCAATCCGCATCGTTCGCCGCCTCCCATCTCTTTCTCATTTCTTTCCACGCCTCCAGGGTGAGGGGGCGGCCGCAAAATCTGCAAAAATGATTCTGGGCATAGAAAATGTCGTCACTTTCAATTTCTGGTCCTTTTAAGTAGCTCATTCCCCATCTCGTAACGCATACAGCAGTACGATAATCTTGAACACCGTCATTTTTGCAGAAACTACACCCCGGCCACACCCGCTCCAGCTGCTCCTGCGTGGGTGGGGTGAGGGCGGAGAGTAGGGTATCAACCGTTTCATCCGTCAGGTCAAAAGAGTGCCTTAGCACTTGCCCGTATTCCATCGGCTCATATCCCTGATACTGTTTCAACAGCCTAATCGCTTCTTCCCGCGTCATGGCTGGGCCTCCCTTTCCATCTTCTCTTTGACGGCCGACAGGATGAAATCCCGGTTCAGCACATACAGGTCCGTAATTCCGCGCTCCTTGCACATCTTGATGATCTCGTCCATGATGTAGTTTTTGATATCTTCTTTCCAGAGGACAACCGCCTGTATCGTTGCAGAGGCCACGGTGTTTCCATCCTCATCTGTTCTGAATTGCAAGGCTGGGTCCCCAATGTCAACATATTCTCCCGGGTTCTTCATTCCATCCCCTCCAGCATCTCCATCTCCTCCAACTTCATAAAGCACGCCCAGAAAGTACGGCTTTGCTTCCCGCTGTGATGCCCAAATAGAGGCTTTTGCCCAATGGCTTTCCAAACATCCGCTGCTGGAATGTCATACTCAGACCACTTAAAGATAAGCACCCCATCCGGTTTAAGCACTCGCATACACTCCCTGAAACCGTCATGGAGCATCTTCGGCCAGCTCTCGTCAAGTTTTCCATATTTCTTGACGAGCCAAGCCGTCTCTTTCGCCCCAGTCAGATGGGGCGGGTCAAATACCACCAGATGGAATGAGTTATCTGTGAACGGCAGGTTTGTAAAATCACATACCACATCAGGATTGATGTCCAGCATACAGTTACCGGCGTTCTTCCAAAGATGATGGTACTGCTCCCGACGCTTATCACAGTAGACCGCCGCCGGGTGGTGCTTATTGAACCAGATAGACCTTGCCCCACAGGTCACATCAAGAATTTTCTTTTCCATTGAGCATCTCCATCTCCTCCAATGTTGGCCGATCAAGCGGATAGTATCGTGTAATACACCCATGATCGTAGTCAGGGTCCCACAAAACCCACATCACATCCATCAGCGGTGCGCCTCTGCCTCTGGTTTTGAATAGAAAGTCCGGCCTCCATGTCAGCGGTAAAATCCACTCTGGCGGCATCTTTTCAAATAGCGGCTTTCTTTTCTTTGCATGCCAATACTGGCTTTTCAGTAGAAGTACAAACGGCTTTTCGTGTTCCATGCACCGCTGAATGAATGCCTCTGATTGTGAGAAAGGAGGGTTTGTTATAATCCAGTCACAGTCCATCAGCGGAGCAGTCAGAAAATCATCTCCACGCTGGATGTCCGTCCCAATTACCTGATACCCCATTTTCTCCATCACACGAACCATGTGACCATCCCCGCAGGCAGGCTCCCAAATTTTTGTACCCTTTTGGAGATCCAGAAACTTCATCAGCGCAAAAGTGGCATCCGGCGGAGTCGGATAAAAATCGGAACAGGCTCTCTTGTAAGCTGTATTCCCTCCAGCAATCCGGCTGGCTTGTAAACTATTCATTGTCGATCATCTCCATTTCCTCCGCGCTCAGAATCGGCGCGCGGGTGTTCCATTTTGCGATAACCTCCGCTTCGGTTTTACCGTAAATCGTTACGCCGTCACAAGTTTCATTGCAGAAATGTATGAAACACCATTTTCCGAGTTGAAACTCATTCAGCATAAGGGTGTCTTTTTCGGCTTGTCTGTCTATTGTGGCTCCGCACATAGGACACGGCACAAGCACCCCCGCATCCGTCAGCCGCTTGGCCGCCTCGTGGTCGCCCAGCAGGGCGCGTCTTTCGTCTGTCAAAACCATCTATAGTTCAGATCCTCATTTAGCATTGACCATCGGAAAATTTTATCGTCTTGGTAGATCAGCCCATCGTCCTCCATCTGGAAGCGCCTGTCAAAGTCGTGGACGGTGTGGCCGTTTGTGTGAAATGTCACCGGGCTGTCGGCGTCCCACTTCAGCAGGAGCGCCCACAATTCCGGGTAATCTCTGCGCAGGAGTCGGAGCTGTCCCACACTTTGATTGTGGCAGAACCAGCAACCACCACGTGTGGCGGTGGTATAGATTGGGGACAGCAAATCGTTCTCTTCACACCATCGGCGACAATCAGCCTCTGTCCAGCCAGCCTCTACAAGAGGACTTTTCTTTTTGTCAGATAGGATGTGAGTGCGGTCTGGCTCGTCGGCGGCGATGCCCAGGTACATAACATTCCTATCCCTGCGCTTATTTATTTCCCGAAGTGCGGGCAGCTTTACATCCCCTTGACACCATGCACCTCCAGGTCCGCCTCTCATCGGCCAGCCTCTGATTTGCCCTGGGTTTTTCTTTGCCATCGTGCTCTTTCGACGGTAAAACACATCCTGGTAGGTGTTCCTGCATCTGATATGTTCCACCTCAATACCCCACCGCTCCTTGATGATGCGGTCTGCGTAAGCCTTAAACTCCACCATCGGCGGCAGGTCGGCGTGGATAGTGTCTGTGGCCCAAACCTCTGCCGTTACAACCCTGTCAATGGGCCAACCAAGGATTTCACACGCCCCAAAACACGCCATAGAATCTTTCCCATAGCTAAGGGACAAAATATGCTCAGGCATATTCCCACCTCATTCCACCAGCCGTTTTTGCCTTTCCCGCACAGCATCTCAATATGTGGCTATGATCGGCTCCTGTCTCTCTTTCTGCTTGCTTTGAACTTTCATACGTCTTATTTGTTTCCACACACCTAACAAACCTTGTTTTCCCAATCCTTGGTGCATTTTTTATCTGGGTTATTTTCGATTTTTCCGTCCTATACCCAAACGCGTTATTATACGAAATCGTACACCACTCAAGATTTTCTACAAAATTATTTCTTTTGTTTTCGTCCTTGTGGTTTATGAAACCGTAATTTTCTGGATTCGGAATAAAAAGCTCAGCTACAAGTCTGTGTACCTTCTTTCTTTCCCTAACCCCGCTTTTTTGAAGAGTAACTTGCAGATATCCTTTTACGATATCAGGTTTAAGCATAGCTCTACGTCTCACGCTATACACCATTCCGGTGTTAGAAACCAAGTAAAGTCCATCGTAACCGAATGGTGCCCTCCACTCAATGCGGTCAAGGGGCCAGCTCAGTTGTTCGATTGCCCCTAAACATGCGAGACTATCTTTTCCGTAAGACAGGGATAAAATATATTCCATAGGCGTTCCTCCACGTCTGGAGGTGGCCGGCCTTTAAAACGTTGCCTCCTATGGTTTTATTTAAAATTTGGGCAGCTCTCGATGGCGTATGTAGTCACCCAATGCTTTACGCCGCCCTGGTATCTGCCGACAACAAACGTCCGTTTCTTGGCCGTCCAACCTGGTACAGGTTTCTCCTCACGCAGCCATGGACACTGGCTGATCGGACAGCAGCAATCCATGCAGGGGTTGGCTGAATACCGCCGGATGGGGACCAGATATTGTTCAAGTTCGCCCATAGGGCCTTACCTCCACCTGTATGCTATCGTTTTCCCAAAATTCGTGAGAAACTTTCCGCACCCATTCCCGGTTGTCGTCCGGCAGTATGTAGCCTTTCATGGCGTCTAAAAATGCCTTGCCCATGGCGGCGTGATTGTCCACGTCCAGGCCATCGTTCCAGCGAAAAATGACTTCGACAGGGCCTTTGACGAACTGTTTTCGGATATGTGCCTTTTTCATGGACCACAGCGCCAGAGAGTGGAGTTCTTCTGCGTCCCGCTTCCGCTGCGACCAATGTTTCCCGGCATAATACGCATTCAGGCCAAACCGCTTGTTCCAGGCCGCTTTTCCCCTTTTGGTGGGCGGATACGGAATTTCAAAAATCAAATCCCCATCCTCCTTGCCAGCTCTTTCAGGGCTGCCTCGTATTCGTCCGGCGGCAATCCCTGGAGCTTTTTCTTCTCCCGCTCATAGGCGGTCCAGTCAGCGTTCCCAGCCGTAGACTCCATCGCTTTCTCCCTTCTTTGTGTACCGGCGGCACCGGGCGTCATAGACCAGCTGTATGTTGGCTGTGGAGCCGTAGGACCGGTTCTTTAGGATGCTCAGCCCGGCGTCATACCCATAGGCCGCGATATCCTTTTCTTCCATCCGTTCCAGCGAAAAGGCGTTGTCCGCCCGGTTTGTGATGTCCGCCGACCCGCCGATGTCGTCCGCGGTCAGCAGCTTCTTTTTGTCGTTGTCGCCCTTCCGGGGGTGTGCTACCAGATGCACGTGCACCTCGTTTTTCTTGGCGAACTCCACCAGCCGCCCCGTGAACCGGCTCTGCGCCCGATAGAAGTCCTTGTCGCTCTGGTCGCTGAATCGGGCGGTCATCAGATTGTCCACAAGGAATACACAGCAGCCGAACCGGCGAACAGCATACTCGAACACGGAAATGATACTGTCCTCGTCCCCAGCACCAGCCACCCGGTTGTCGTACAGGAAAAACTTTCCCTTCCACCAACCGTCGATCCGGTCCGCGATCTCCTTCGGCGTGTAGTAATACAGCTTCCCGGACACCGGGTCCCGCTTCGGCTCGATATGCCCGGCCCCGGCGGCCTGCAGCATAGCCCACTGCTTGAAGCGCCAGGCCGACAGCTCCCCGGAGTAGGCGCAGACCGGGAAGCCCTGGTCGATGGCGTTTAGAAGCAGCTGGGACAGCAGCGTGGACTTGCCGCTGCCGCGCTTTCCAGTCCACACGGACAGCTCCGATGGGGCAAAGCCTCCGATGGACTGGTCCAGTGCTTTTAGACCGGACATGACGGCGACGGATGCGCCGGGGTCCCTCCGCTCCACGTCCGCCAGGTCCAGCAGGCCGTCCATGGGCTGTTCCACGGCGCCCAGCAACAGATGATCCACGGCCTTTCTCCCGCCGGAAGCCAGCACGTCCCGGATACGGGAACATTTCCCGAAGGCCCCTTCCTTCGGCAGCAGCACGGCCACAGATGGCGTGTATTCTTTGAGGGCGTCCGCCACGGATTCCGCCGTATCACGGTCGGACAGAGCCAGAAACACAGATGGGAAGGCACTCAGAAACGGCTCCGCATCCCGGAAGTTCTCAAAGCCCGCTCCGTAGGCAAGGCAAACGGCGTTCTGGTTGTCCAGGGCTGTCACATCCTGGGCGTCCGCCACAAACCACAACGCTTTCCGCGTGTCCATGGCGGTCTCATCGTAGAGCAGCCAGGCGGAGACATCAGGTAAACTTGGCATACGGGTCCTCCTCCCCGGCCAATGGTTCGTCATCCCAGCAACCGCCATCCAGCCACTTTGACGGGCTTGGAAAATACCTTGCGTTCTCCCCGGAATACTGCGGCCACAGCTTTTGCTGTTTCACAGCCTCCAGAATCCGCTTTACCTTCCCTTCATCCGGGTCTACCCGCTTCCAAGCGTCAAAAGCGTCTTTCTTGGCTGACTTTTTGGGATAAACATCCCAAAACTGGTCAAACCCCCAATAGTTTTTGGCAGCCCCTTCCGTTGCAGAGGGGGTAGGGGGTATATAACTATCGTTCTGATTCTCTTCCTCTCTCTCTACCTCACCCTCTACCTCTATCTCTCCCTCTATATTGCTTTCCGTTTGCTTCCGGTTTGCTTTCGGTTTGCTTCCGCCTCGCTTCCCGTTTGCTGCCTTTTTGCTTGCTTTGTCAAGTATCGGTTTTACAAGCAAAAAGGAAGCGGATGCCTGTCCTGTTAATGGCTTGCTTTCTCCCTCGAACACATAAGTACAAATCGCCGTCACAAAGGGAAGCTGGTCCTTCTTCGGAAGCACTTTTAACGCCTCCCAGAAGCTGCGGTAAAAGGTAAATTGGTCACGTTCCAAGCAGTTCACCCGCCTTTTCCCTGGTGCTGATGCAGGAAAATATATTGACTATTCGGCCCCATCTGCTGGTATAGCCATTCCTCAGCTTGCTCCTTGCTCAAATGGTTCTGTGCGGCGGCCCACTCATAGGAGAACTCTCCGGCGGCTCGCTTGGCCTCCATACGGGCCTCCAGATCGGCTCTTGTGTGGTTCGCCTCTATCATGTAGAGGTCGTAACTCTTGGCCTCAATGCCCTCCAGCGTGCCGGTGTCCGTGGCGTAGAAAAGGTGTTCTTTCCCATCGAAGATGTGCCATGCGCAGTTCGGAACGTTGTGAGGAATGAACTCCGGCCGTACAACAGCCAAACCTTTGTATAAAGCTGCATCATCTGAGTTGTATGGGGATATCACATCAACTCGGCGCTTGTCCACCCCGGCCTCCAGCAGCGGCCCGACCATCCACTCGCAGCACCCCCATCGGAGGGCGGGGCGCTCTTTTGAAAGTGCCCGCGCCGTCCGGGGGTTAAAATGGTCGCTGTGGATGTGGGTCAGTAAAACCAGCCGCAGGTCTTTCTTGACCGGTTCCAGGGCCTTGAAGGGTACGCCGCAGTCAATCAGAATTCGGCCGTTAATCACCACGGCGTTCCCCTTAGAGCCGGTGGAGATGATGTTATAGGTCATCGAGGTTTACCTGTTCATTGCCGCCGTCTCCAGTCGCGCTATCAGCATTGCTCTCGGAACCTGATTTCTCCGGCTTAACAGAGGAGGCAATGGACATATCGAAATACTGTTCGACACTGGCCGAACCATCCCGGATAGCGTTGTAGACATTCTTGAGGCGAATAACACTTTGCTGCGAGAACGCTTCTTTCTTGCAGCCGATGTAAGCTTCCAGCATCTCCGCTGTCACGCCGTACTGCTCCTGAAAGTTCTTCACAAGCGCTCTCACCATGTCCACCAGCGGCATCTTCGCATTTCCAGTGAGAGTCACATTGCACTGGCCGACTGCTGCATCAACCACATCGCCGGGAATGACCGAGAGGATGCAGGCGCGTTCGCGGCGGGCAGCTTGATTGGCTACCATCTCATAGATATCTCGGGGGTCCGTGAGGGGATAGGCCCCCCTCTTTGTCTCTCGAATATGCGGAACGTCGAATACCTTTGTTTCCCGGTAGTTGGTCTCCAAATCCCAGCAGTATGCCATAACGGTGGATTTCTTTGCTGTCTGCTCCAGTACCTTGAAACCGGCATCTACATTTCCCCAGCCTCTTGCCAGGGTACGGGCCAGATGGATAGATGGTCCGGTGATGACCTGTCCTCCGCGCGGATATTCGTACATGGCCTTCTCCGCAAGACTGGTGCGCTGGCAATCTTGCAGGATTCGGTTGTAGGCGGCGACTTCGTCACGGGGGAACTTCTTGGCGGCAATCATAGCCACTTGGACCTCCTGCGCCTCCCGACTGGCCGCCATTTCCGCCCCAACAGGGCGGGCCACGTTGTTCTTCCCCTCAAACTCTGCGATAGCTGCAGTATTCTTGGTCTCGTTACTCATAGCGGATGCCCTCCTGAATCATAAAATCTTTCAGCTTTTTCAGCTGCGTTTTGGTGGCAACGACGGAGAAGGAACAACGGTAGACCTTCTCAGACTCCACAGGAGGCTCTGTGACCGGAGGCGCAGCGGCCTCCACTTTCGCCACTGCCTCAGCCTCCCGCGCTCTCTGCTCCTCTCGGAGCGCCTGGGCCTCCTTCTCCGCCTCAATGCGCCGGTGCCGCTCCTGCACAGTGGAGATGGCTGCCGGAGCATCCAGCGACCGCTTGAACTCCACCATGATCTCCTCAGCATCGTCCATACCGGAAATCAGTTCCATGTTTCGTGCGATTCCGGCCACGAAATCCGCTAACTTTTCCCGCAGCTTTTTGGGCGTTTTCTGCTTGGCGGACGCCATATCCACAACAATACCAGCCTGCTCATACCGGGCAAAATCCACTCTTTCGGCGGCGCACAGCTCTGCGAAATACTCCCGCAGGCCGTCCTCGCAGCGCTGCTTGATTTCGCGCTCGGTGGCCTCCACCTTGCCTTTTAATGCCGCGTCCGCTGTCTTAAAGGCGCCGCTGACGCACTCTTTGTAGACAGCCTCAAACCGTTCATAGGGGCCAAGCACGGCCTTTTTGACTTCTTTGCGCTGTTCCTCCAACGCCTGAAACTCCTTATTCAGTTCCGCCCGGGCGCTTTTTACAGTTTGGATAGTTTCTTCTGTGCATACCAGGGACAGCGCCTCCTCTACGCGCTTGTCCACGGCCTCTTTCATAGATCGCAGATGCTCCTCTATAACTGGGATCTGCACGACCTTAATCAGTTCGTTCATCGGTTTCCTCCTTGAAATACGGCAGAAAACAGATTGGGCAAACAACTTTCTTGTGCTTTTCCCGGTTTCCATCCCAATCAATAATTTCTGCGCTGATTTTTATAAACGGTTGGTCAAAAGATGCTCCGCAGGTTTCACAGCGGTACATATCGATCTCCCCTCATTCTTCGCACCACCAAATGTCCGCCGTCTGGACGCCCAAGGATAAAGCTTCTGAGTGTCCCTTGACGGCAATGTCAATATGGTCCCCCTTGACTGCCGGACCGGTATCATCGGCTCTCAGATACACCATCCCGCCGTTGTGCTCGATCATGATGGTACTGCCCAGCGGTATAATGTCCGTATCCACGGCGCAGCTCACATACGGAGTCACGCGCCGTCCGCTGGCGGTGATGCCTGTCCCAGTCCCGCAGATGTGAGGCCGTTCCTCGCAACAATAAAAGGTGATGGTGGCACCTTCCAGCTTGTGAGACCGGGCCAACAAAGCGGCTTCGATCAGCTCATTTTCGGCGGCCTCCATCTCTTCCCCTGTCAGATAACAGCGAGTGGTAGCCGGGGTATCATCACCGGGAA
>ERZ1673698.2665-NODE-2665-length-11319-cov-5.097212_pt1 | contig 11319 bp, 18 predicted proteins | sample MGYA00580228_ERZ1673698 | MGnify/ENA primary metagenome ERZ1673698 (study PRJEB41218, sample SAMN15661768) | gut metagenome | host: Homo sapiens | place: Canada: London | collected 2015-08-20/2019-03-30 | study: EMG produced TPA metagenomics assembly of... | reverse complement strand
TGGACGCCACCGTGGCCAACGTGGTGGAGCGCATGCCCGAGGTCGACGGCAGGGCGCCCACCGAGGGGCAGGTGAAGAACTGGGTGAAGGCCGACAAGAACGACTGGTGCCCGATCATCTCCGAGGGCGGCAGGGGCAAGCCCGGCGTGCTGCGCGACCCGGAGATGGAGGCGGCCATGACCGGCTGGTAGTTAGGTTAGGTCGGACTATACCTAAAGGTATAAGAGTGACCTAACCAACCTAACGGCAGGACCTAGGGTTACGTGGGACGTGCGTGCGGGCCAAGGCCGCGCCCGCACTCGTGCGCGACGCTCCCGCCCCCGCAACCTAGGGCTCATGCAAGAAATAAGAACGAACGAACGAGAGGAACGAGAGATGAAGGTCTACGAGTGCGACCGCTGCGGGGCGTACGTGGAGATGGACGCGAGGATGTACGTGCACAGGCCGTACGTCGGCATCTGGAAGGTGGGCAGCCGCAGGCACCTGTGCCCGGAGTGCGCGGGGAGCTTCAAGGAGTGGTTCGCCGCCGGCGGGAGGTACCGCAAGGAGGCCGTGGAGGTGACCGGGCGATGAGGGTGGACGTGCCGGGGCGCGGCGTGCTGGATATCGGCCACGTGGTGGTGCTGGGGCCGGTCCGGACCGATCCGGACATGTACCGGGAGACGTGCCATCTGCTGCGGCGGACGGCGGACGCCGCGGCGGGGGACGCCGTCCCCATCGAGTTCAGCTGGCAGCCGTGGCACACGGGCGAGGACGACGGGCACATGCTCCGGCAGATGGTGCGCCTGCTGGCCGCCGAGTGGTCCGACGGCCGCCCGTACGTCGACGGCGTGTGCATGCTCGAAGGGTGGCGCGCCGACGGGCCGGCGACCTTCGCGGCTGCCGTGGCGAACACGTGCGGCGCCGCGGTCATGGGGCTGGAGGAGTGGCTGCGCGCCCTCGAACCGGCAGACGCGGAGCGCAACGAGGAGGCGAGCGGGCAGTGAGGACGATCGAGTACGAGTGCGGGCGCTGCGGGAGGCGCACGCCCATGGAGCCGCTGGTGTACGCCAGGACGGTGCTCCGCGACAGCGTGAGGGTGGACGGCTCCATGCACGAGCTGTGCCCGGCGTGCATCCGCTCGCTGCACGGGTGGTTCGCGGCCGGGCAGAAGCAGAAGGGCGGCGAGTAGCCATGGGCATCTCGATCATGGACACCGACCTGCCGCAGACCTCCCCGCTGCCGCAGGTGCCGCGCGTGCGGTACACGGACGCGGACGGGCGCGTCCACGAGGGGTGGTACGCGTTCCACGAGGCGCGGCAGACCTGCCCGCTCGGGCGCGACCGCCTGCGGCCCGGGGACTGCATGCACCTCATCGTCTCCGACGGCCCCGCCGACTGGAACATGCCGCGGGACGTGAGGGTGCAGGCCATCGAGCCGGACGGCGGCGAGGTCGAGCTGCTGGGCGGCGGGGCCGCCGGGTGTGCGCTGGCCGCCGAGAACCTGCTGGAGCTGCTGCGCGGGCTGCCGGACTCGCTGGCGCGGACGCTGGCGGTGAGGGCGGCCGAGGAATGCGCGCTGTGGATAGACGAGATCGAGGAGGACGAGTGATGGACGGGAAGACGGAGGGGCCGAGGCGCAGGCCCAGCATCGAGGTGAGGTGCCCGAAGTGCGGGACGCGCACGGTGTGGCACAGGCTGCCGAGGGCCGGCGACGAGTGCCGCTGGTGCGGGCACGCGTTCGGCGACTTCGAGTGGCATACGACCAAGGGGGTGCGCGGTGGACGAGGGGCCGAATAGGGGCTGCCTGCTGGTGCTGCTGGCGGCGCTCGCCATCGACCTCGCGGTGCTGCGCGGGTGCATGGCGCTCGCCGCGGCGCTGGCGGGGTAGCAGGCGACAACAACCGGATACTGTGGGCACGCCGGGCGGGCTGGGCCCGGCGGGTCTCCTCCACGGGGCCGTCCCATCGCGGGGCGGCCCCTTCGCTTTTGGCGACACGTGCCCGACACTGCCGCCCATGGGAAGCAACAGGACCGACATACTCACGCCCGCGCAGGAGGCGTACGCCCGCGAGAGGGCGAAGGGGGCCACGCAGCGCGCGGCCTACCGCGCCGCATACCCCGGCTCCGCGAAGTGGAAGGACAGCGCCGTGGACAGCGCGGCGTGCCGCCTGGAGGCCACCGGCAAGGTATCGGCAAGGCTGAGGGCCCTGCAGGAGGCCGCCGCCCGCGCCGCCACCGTCACGCGCGCCGAGATCATCGACGCCCAGGGGCTGCTGCTGCGCAAGGGCCGCGAGGCCGTGGAGCGCCACTCGCTGGCCGACAAGGAGATGGCGCCCGCCGTCAAGGCGCTGGCCGACGCCTCCGACCGCCTCATGGAGTGGCTGCCCGAGGAGGCGCCCGAGGAGGGCGCGGAGTTCGTGCGCGACTTCGCGCTGCTGCTGGCCCCGCCGTTCCTGGAGCCGCACCGCATGATCGCCGGCGGCCACCGCGGCGATATATGGCTGGCCGGCGGCCGAGGCTCCACCAAGTCCTCGTTCTGCTCGCTGGAGGTCGTGAGGTACATCGAGACGCACCCCGACCAGCACGCCGTCGTGCTCATGAAGCGCAAGGCGGACCTGCGCGACGCGGCCTACGCCCAGGTGGTGTGGGCCATCCGCGCGCTGGGGCTGGAGGACGGGTACGACATGCCCGAGTCCACGCTGCGCATCACCAGGAAGGCCACGGGGCAGAAGATCATCTTCCGCGGATGCGACAACGCCAACAAGATCAAGTCGATAAAGGTGCCGTTCGGCTACGTGGGCTGCGCGTGGTTCGAGGAGGCCGACCAGTTCGCCGGCATGGCCGAGATACGCAAGGTGACGCAGTCCCTCACGCGAGGCGGCGAGGGCTGCGTGCGCCTGTACTCGTTCAACCCGCCGCGCTCGGCGCGCTGCTGGGTCAACGCCGAGATGGAGCGCCGCGAGGCCGCGGGCCTGCCGGTGTTCCGCTCGACCTACCTGGACGTGCCGCCGGAGTGGCTGGGCGGGCAGTTCATCGAGGACGCCGAGAGCCTGAAGGAGGCCGACGAGCGCGCGTACCGCCACGAGTACCTGGGCGAGCCGGTGGGCATCGGCACCGAGGTGTTCGACAACGTGGTGTTCCGCGCCATCACGGACGACGAGGTGGCGCAGTTCGAGCGCCTGCGCTTCGGCCAGGACTTCGGCTGGTACCCCGACCCGTGGGCCGTCACGGGCAGCGAGTGGCGCCCCGGCGGTCGCGCGCTGCTCACCTTCTGCGAGGACGGCGCGAACAAGCTGCCGCCCGACGGGCAGGCCGAGCGCGTCAGGGCGCTGCTCACGTGGGACGGCGGCGACGGGCGCCCCGCCTACCACCACCTGCCGGTGCTGTCCGACGACGCCGACCCCACGGCCATTGCCGTGCAGCGCGACCACGGCGTCAACGCCAGGGCGGCGGGCAAGGGCAAGCCGGGCCGCATGGCCTCGTACCGCTTCCTGCAGTCGCTGTCCGAATGGGTCATCGACCCGGAGCGCTGCCCGAGGCTGGCCGCGGAGGTGCGCGCGCTGGAGTACGCGCAGACGCCGGACGGCGAGGTGCTCAACGAGATACCCGACGGGAACGACCACTGGGTGGACGCTACCCGCTACGCAACGATGGACGAGGCGCGCAGGGCGCGCGGATACAGGAAGGTGGCATAGGGCATGGCAGTGGACGAGTTCAGCGTGCCGGCGCACGTTACCAAGAAGCTGAAGGAGCTGGGGTGCGCCGTCGACACCTCGATGGACACCTACATCCAGTCGTGGTTCGACTGGTACAGCGGCAAGGACGACTGGTACCGGGACGGCTACACCGACCTGCAGGGGCGCCGCCGCACCCGCAACCGCATGAGCATCCGCCCCGCCAAGCGCGTGGCGTCCGAGTGGGCCAGCCTGCTGATCACCGACGACACGCAGGTGAGCGTTGAGGCCGACGCCGCGAACAAGTGGCTGCAGGACTGGCTGGACCGCGCCAACTTCTGGCCCACCGGCCAGATGGTCGTGGAGAAGGCGTTCGCGCTGGGCACCGCCGCGTGGGCGCTGTGGCTGGACGTGCGCGACGAGGGCGCCAAGCTGAAGGTGCGCCGCTACGACGCCCGCATGGTGCGCCCGCTGTCATGGGACGAGGAGGGCGTGAGCGCGTGCGCGTTCGTCACCCGCGCCGCCGTCGCCGGCAAGCGCGTCGACCAGCTGCAGGTGCACGCGCCGGACCCCGAGACCGGCACCTACCACATCATCAGCACCTACCTGTTCAGCGAGGGCGAGGAGCAGGACGCGGAGGCCGCCGGCGTGATCGCCGACTTCGACACGCTGCAGGACTGCCCCACGTTCGGCATCATCCGCCCCGCGCTGGAGAACACCGTGGTGGACCTGTCACCGTTCGGCCAGTCCGTGTTCGCCGACGCGCTCGACGCCATCAAGGCCGTGGACCTCGCCTACGACTCCATGTTCCAGGAGGTCGAGCTGACCGCCGCCAAGGTGTTCGTGGACGAGAGCATGGTCGACGTGCGCAGCGAGAACGGCAAGGTCATACCCTCGCCGCGCATCGAGGGCCGCCTGTTCCGCCGCCTCGCCGGCCAGGACCCGACCAAGAACCTGATCAGCATCTACAGCCCCGAGATACGCGTGGAGCCGCTGCGCTCCGCCTTCGACATGGCGCTCGCCGAGCTGGGCGACCTGTGCGGCTTCGGCCAGCAGTACTTCGCGCTGGACAGGTCCGGCGGCCTGAAGACGGCCACCGAGGTGGCGGCCGACAACTCCGCGCTCATGCGCAACGTGCGCAAGCACGAGAACGTGCTGCGCGGCGCCGTCCAGCGCGTGGTGACCAGCCTGCTCAACTGCGCCCGCATCCACTGCGGCGCGGCCATCGAGGAGGACTTCGGCGCCGTCAAGGTCCAGTTCGACGACTCCGTGATCGCCGACACCCAGACCGAGAAGAACATGGCGCTGGCCGAGATAGCCGCGCTGGGCGTCCCGGAGCTGAAGCAGCGCTACCTGATCGACTGGCACGGCTTCAGCAAGGAGGAGGCGGCCGCGGCCGTGCCCTCCGCCCAGCTGCTCGACGAGGGCTTCTGATGCTGTCCCCGGAGGCGCTGGAGGAGGCCGGCGAGGCGCTGGCGCGCGTGTACCGCGGCATAGAGGCCGACATGCTGAACTACCTTGTGGACCTCATGCTGTCCGGCGCCGGCGTCACGTCCAAGAGCGTGACGGCCGCGGCGCTGCTGGGCCAGACCCACGCCGACGAGCTGCGCCGCATCATCGAGGGCCACGCCGGCGAGGTGGACGCCGAGCTGCGCGCCACCGTCGAGAAGTTCATGAGGGCGTCCGACGCCGACGACATGGAGCGCCTGGGCAGGCCCGGCACCGAAAAGGCGTGGCCGCGCCAGATGGACGCCACCGTGCGCGGGCTCGCCGCCATCCTGCAGCGCGACAACCTGCACATGGAGCAGGGCGCCCTGGACGCGTTCCTGTCCGCGTCCACCGAGGCCATCGCCCGGGTGAACTCCGGCGCCTCCACCGCCGAGCGGGCGCTGCACCGCGCCGTGCGCAGGCTGGAGCGCGACGGCGTGAGCGTGGTGCAGTACCGCGACGCCGCCGGCAACCTCACCGTGCGCAACCGCGTGGACGTGGCCGTGCGCCGCCACGTGCGCACCCAGATCGCCCAGGACGGCGCCCGCATGACCGCGAGGGCCATGGACGAGTACGGCGTGCAGCTGGTCGAGGTGTCGAGCCACCCCAACGCGCGTCCGAGCCACGCCGCGTGGCAGGGGCAGGTATACGGCTGGCGCGGCGCCGTGAGCATCGACGGCCGCTCGTACGAGGGGCTGGAGGCGGCCACGGGCTACGGCTCGGTGGACGGCCTGCTGGGCGCCAACTGCCGCCATTCGTTCGGCCCGTACCTGCCGGGCGCGCCGCGCGCCTACGAGCGCGACCCCAAGCACGCCAGCGGCCTGCCGGGCGAGGAGGTCTACAAACTGGAGCAGAGGCAGCGCGCCGGGGAGCGCGCCATCCGCGAGGCCAAGCGCGAGCTGGCCGGCGCCCGCAAGTGCTACGACGTCTCCCCCACCAACGCCGCGCGCGTCGAGGTCGTGAGGGCGCAGGACCTGCTGGCGCGCAGGCAGGAGGCCATGCGCCGGCTGGTGAGGGAGTCCAACGCCAAGAGCCTGACCGGGCACCCGGTGCTCCACCGCCACCCCGCGCGCGAGTGGGCCGGGGACATGCCCGGCGTCGCATGGGTCAAGTCGAGCGGCCGCACGCTGGCGCAGCTGATGGACGGGAAGGCGGCCAGGGAGGCGATGGCGAGGGCCGGCGCCAGCCGCACGGCCATCACCAAGGCCGTGGCCGAGGAGATGAAGCTGCAGGGCATGAAGGCGTCCGACTTCTCGACGCTCACCGCAGGCGAACAGCGCCGCATCTTCAACGCCGCCGTGCCGGGCGTCACGCCCGTGAAGGACGGGCGCAGGCAGTTCCTCAAGATCGCAGGGGAGCACGACCGCGAGGCCGACCTGGCGGCGGTGAACCCGGGTTTCACATCGAGGGACCCGAAGTGGACGCTGAACTGCCAGCGGTGCGTCCCGTCGTACGAGATGCGCCGCCGCGGCTTCGACGTGGTGGCCAAGCCCCGCATCGTCGACGAGAGCGGCAGCCCGAAGGACACCGACCCCATGAACGCCCAGTGGTCCAAGGTGTTCGACGGGCAGGAGTGGAAGCGCTGCGGCGGCAAGAGCGGATGCGACAGGCTGCTGAAGAGCTGGGGCGACGGAGCCCGCGCTGAGGTATACGTGATATGGCCGAAGAAGCGCGGCGGCGGCGCGCACGTGTTCGCTGCCGAGAACGTCGGCGGCGAGATCAGGTACATGGACCCGCAGAGCGGCAGGACCGACGTATCCGGGTACTTCAAACTGGCGAAGCCTGGCGGTACAATGGCATCGAGAATCGACGGGCTCGACCCGTCCGACACGATAGAGCTGTGCTGCACGAGCAGGAAGGGGGCGACGACATGGAGCTGAAGGAAGCCAAGAAGCTGGCGCAGGCCGCCATATCGGACGGCCAGCGGCTCACCGCCGCGTTCGACGGCAGCGCGCACTGGTTCTTCTCCGTCGGAGATTCCGTGGCCGACGTCGTTCCCGGCTGCTCGCCCATCGCCATCGACAAGGCGAGCGGCGCGGCGAGCTACCCCATTCCGTCGATACCTTCCATCCTGACCGGGCAGGCGCCGACGGCAGCCGAGGCCGAGATGGAGCATGCGCGCGAGGTCGCGCTGGCATAGCCGAACACAGACAACCGAACAGAACGAGGCGAGGGCCGTCCGCAGGGGCGGCCCTTCCTTTTGGCGGGCGACACGTGCCCGACCATCCAAGCTGCGCGGGCACCCGGCGGCAACGGGGTGCGGCGCGGCAGCGGCGGCAACAGCTGCAATCGACCGAAGCGCGCAGTGAAGCGCGGCAACCAAACACCGGAAAGGACTGGTACGGACATGGGAGCACAGCAACCGCAGGGGCAGCAGACCGACCCGCAGGAGGGCCAGCAGGCCGCAGAAGGCGCCGGCGACGGCACCCAGGCACAGCAGCCCCAGAAGCCGGCTAACGAGCCGGCAGGCGTCACCACGGAGCCGCAGGGCGGCGATGGCGGCGCGACCGTCAACCGCCACAAGTACGAGCGCGACCTGAAGGCCAAGGACGACGAGATCGAGAAGCTGCGCGCGCAGCTCGACGAGGCGGCCAAGACCAAGGAGGGGCGCGAGGAGCTGCAGAAGAAGCTCGACGAGATGAAGGCGTCCATGGCGAGCGAGAAGGCGGCCTACCGCCTGGAGATCGCCGGGTGCAAGAACGTCAAGGCGGCCAAGGCGCTGCTGGACGACTACGAGGGCGACGTGGACAAGCTGAAGGAAGCCTGCCCGTACCTGTTCGAGGAAGCCAAGAAGACCGGCTCCACGGGGCTGAAGCCCATGGGCGCGGCCAAGGACGACGACGCGGCGCTCGACCGCGCCTTCGGCCTGAAGAAGTAGAGAGGAGCAGCACATGGCTGCAACCAACAACCTGTCCAACTGCATCGACAAGTTCACCAACCGACTGGACAAGGTCATCGCGCAGGAGACCGTCACCGGCGACCTGAACATGAACCAGGACCTGGTTGGCGAGATGAGCGGCAACGGCAAGATCGAGATCGCCAGCATCGACATGGACGGCCTGGCCACCCACAAGCGCGGCCAGGGCTTCACCAAGGGCGGCATCTCCGTCACCTGGCAGCCCTACCAGCTGCAGTACGAGCGCGACCGCGAGTTCAACATCGACGTGCTCGACGACGACGAGCGCGCCAAGCTCGTCTCCGCCAACGCCATGGGCGAGTTCACCCGCACCAAGGTGGTGCCCGAGGTGGACGCCATCCGCTTCGCCAAGCTCGCCCAGAACGCCGGCACCACCGTCAAGAAGGACCTGTCCGGCGCCGACGAGACCGTGGCCGCCGTGCTGGAGGCCGAGCAGTGCATGGAGGACCACGGCGTGAAGCTGTCCCAGTGCCTGTTCTACCACTCCGCCGCCACCAAGAAGCTGCTGCGCCTGTCCAACAAGTACCAGCTGTCCGCCGGCGAGTCCCCGAACAGCAACTTCGGCACCTACGACGAGATGAAGATGATCGGCGTGGCCGGCGACCGCTTCTACTCCGCCATCAAGCTGCTGGACGGCACCACCTCCGGCGAGGAGAAGGGCGGCTACGAGAAGGCCGAGGACGGCAAGGCGCTGAACTTCATCGTCATGGCCCCCGAGGCCGCCGCGGCTATCTCCAAGCACGAGAAGCTGCGCTACTTCTCCCCCGACGTGAACCAGGACGACGACGCCCACAAGTGGCAGTATCGCCTGTACCACGACCTGATCGTGTACCTGAAGAAGAAGGGCCTCATTTACGCCCACGTCGCGGTGACCGCCTAATGGCCACCATCGTGGGGCTGACCTTCCCCGAGGAGCCGGCCGAGAAGCCGGCGGAGGCCAGCCAGGAGCAGGTTCCCGAGCCGGAGCCCGAGCCGGCACCGGAGCCAGAGGAGCCGGCCGAGAAGCCGGCCCGCAAGCCGCGCAAGAGGGCCGCGGCCAAGGCAGCGGAGGCGGAGTAGCCATGCTGCCGGAGGTCGAGAGCGCCGACTACCACGGCGCGAACACGTGGGACGACGTGCGCCCGCACCTGGGCGCCGCCGTGGCCGCCGTGCGCGAGGTGATCGGCTTCAACGTCCCCGAGGGCGAGGAGCAGGTGGCCGCGTACAAGGCCGCCGTCTGCGCGGCGCTGGACGTCGACGCGGCGTACGGCTTCTCCGGCGGCATCGAGGCGTCCGGCACCGTCCGCCTGGGCTCGCTCACCATCGAGCAGGGGCAGGGCGGCGGCTACGACGCCGCGATGGACCGGGCGGTGCGCCGCGCGCTGTCCGGCTCCGGCCTCCTGTACCAGGGTCTGGGGTGATTGGCATGGTGCCCATACCCAAGCGCCTGCTGCCCAGCCGCGCCGAGGTGCGCGTGCCCGAGGAGGAGGACGGCCGCCAGGGCTTCTCCGATAAGAGGCTCCTGCTGGGCGTGCGCTACGAGCAGAGGGCGTCCGTGCGCGCCACGGACTACCAGCTGCAGGACGCCACGACCGGCCTGCTGTTCATCGACGCCGTGAACACGGCGGGGGCCATGGAGCTGCCGGCCGGCAGCCTCGTCTCCGTCGACGGCGCCACCGAGTGCTGCGTCGCGTCGTGCACCCGCTACGTCGACGAGCGCGGCCACGTGCACCACTGGGAGGTCGAGCTGAAGTGAGCATCGCCGTGGACGTCATCACCGCCGGCATCGACCTGGCGACCGCGCCGGCCGAGTGCAAGAGGCGCCAGGTGCTGTACGCGCGCCGCTGCGCGTTCACCATGCGCAAGTACGTGCCGGTGCTGGAGACCCCGCTGCGCTCCAGCGAGCCGGTCAGCTCCGACTACGGCGCGGGCATCCTCACGTGGGACACGCCCTACGCCGCGCGGCAGTACTACGAGCCGATGAACCACACCGAGCCGGGGACGACCGACCACTGGGACGAGAAGTGCCAGCGCGAGGACGGCGACGACCTGCGCGAGTTCGCACGGCGCCTGTACATGGACTACTAGGAGGCACGCACATGGAAGAGTACGGCACGCTGGACCTCGTGGACGTGGTGAAGGGCCGCCTGGAGGCGGCCGGCGTCCGCGACGTGTTCACCTACCTGCCGGACACCCGCCGCCACGCCGAGTTCTGCGCCATCCGCACCGGCGTGCCGGGCGGCGAGGACGGGTACTTCGACCTCGCCTTCGACACGGCCGTGCGCCTGAGCCTGTTCTTCGCGCGCCGCGTCGAGCTGGACGCCATGGCGGACGCGCTCCTGGCGGAGCGCACGCTGCGGACCGTGCCGCTCGACAGCGCCAACGGCAGCTACCGCATGATACGCATCGAGACAGTGAAGCCGCGCCCGGTCCAGTGGGACGAGAGCGGCCGCAACGTGTGGGTGGTCGAGGCCACCGCGCACATCGAGATCAAGGAGTTTTAGAAGATGGATATCGGTTTCGCGCTGAACTACCAGCACGTGGTCGAGGTCGACACCACCCCGGACGGCGACAAGCGCCACTGGGCATGGGTCGGCCCCGGCATCTCCAACATCGGCAAGGACAACAGCGAGAGCACGAGCGAGGACGCCTACTACAACGGCGGCGGCAACACCAAGACCGACGTCACCGGCGTGAGCGCCAAGTACAGCGTCGAGGGCCACCGCCTGATCGGCGACCCGTTCCAGGACTACGTGGCCTCCATCGAGGACGGCATCGGCGCCGAGCGCGAGACGACCTACCGCGTCACCGACCCGACCGGCAAGTGCATCGAGGCGCCCTGCACCGTCCTCGACATCGCCGCCAACGGCCCCAACGGCGCCGCCAACGAGAAGACGAGCTTCAAGTGCTCGCTGTCCCGCTCCGGCGTGGCCACCGTCGTGACCCCCGCCGCTGGCACCCTGCTGCCCGAGTCCGTCAACGTGGCGCAGGAGGTGACCGTGGGCGTCAACAAGACCGCGGCCGCCGTCAAGCCGTCCGTGCTGCCCGAGGGCGCGTCCACGCGCTGCCTGTTCGCCATCGAGGACACCGGCATCGCCCGCGTGGCCGCCGACGGCACCGTGACCGGCATCAAGGCCGGCAAGACCCGCCTGGCCGTCAAGTGCGCGGCCAAGCCGTCCGTCTCCACCGTCGTGGACGTGACCGTCTCCCCGTCCTAGGCGCGGGGCGACAGCCGGGGGAACATCTGCCGAGGAGGCCGGGGCTACGCGCTGCAGCCCCG
>ERZ1673698.2619-NODE-2619-length-11610-cov-40.380874_pt1 | contig 11610 bp, 6 predicted proteins | sample MGYA00580228_ERZ1673698 | MGnify/ENA primary metagenome ERZ1673698 (study PRJEB41218, sample SAMN15661768) | gut metagenome | host: Homo sapiens | place: Canada: London | collected 2015-08-20/2019-03-30 | study: EMG produced TPA metagenomics assembly of... | reverse complement strand
ATTTCGCTTTAATTCGCGATAAATGGTGGACAAATCTACATTTATTGCCTTAGCAGATATAAAGATTTTTACCTCTTTATTTTTCCAAGTGCAAATATAATAGTAAGGGCAACTGCCTTATAAATTGCCTTGAGTTTTTAAAGCTTTTGCCCTTGCAGGGCGACAAACTTGCGTCCATGATTACCCAGGGCGCTGCCCTGGGCTAAGAGCTTCTGCCCTTTCAGGGCGTGTGGGATAAAACTTGCGAAACTTCAGTAAAGAGCCCACTTGAAAAAGTCATTTTTGATAATTTCTTCATATGTAACCATCTGATAATCAAATGGCATTTTGTAGGGAAAAGAACCAAAAACTACTTTTTAAAGTGGACTCTGTAATCATTCCTTCCAAGGCTGTTGTCCCTTAACTTCCCTAACGACCGGAGGAAACGATCACTTCCTTTAACTCCGCTAACTTCTGAAGCGGTAAAAGTTGAGTGACAAAAGATAAACCCTAAAAGATTTTATAGTATGGTATATTTTAAGTTAGAATTTGGCTTTCACCTGCCAGGTAGAAAGAATCGTGCAGAGAACAAAACTAATTCTCAAGCACAGCCTGCTTGGGACTTCATCAGTAAGGAGGTAGAGAGTGCCGAGGCACGAAAGTGCTACAAGACCGCAGCCAACTATCGTACCGCAGCCAACTCGCTGACCCTTTTCTGGCAAAGAGACGACTGGACAATGGCAGACATTTTGCCGCAAGAAATGGAACGTTATCAGCGATGGCTCATAGACCGGGGATTGTGCATGAACACCATTTCGTGTTACATGCGTTCCTTACGTACATTATATAATAGAGGTGTAGCCTTGCAAATGACTGCCGACACGCAACCTTTCCGCAAAGTGTTCACTGGGAAGGAACATACTCGCAAGCGCAGTGCACAAGAAGAGGACATCCTGCGGCTGAGCCACCTCAATCTCGAAGACAAGCCTTCGCTTGCTTTTGCCCGAGACATATTCCTCTTCAGTTTTTATGCCATGGGAATGCCTTTCGTAGATATTGCCTATCTGCGAAAGGAACAAATCAGAGACGGAAGATTTCACTATGCCCGCCACAAAACGGGTCAGGAGATAGTGGTGGCGATAGAACCATGTATGAGCGAAATCATCAGAAAGTATGAGCCTTACTGCAATACTCCGTATGTATTCCTCATCATCAATACTCCTGATGCAGCGTTGGCACATGGGCAATACCAAAGCCAGCTTCGCCGCTACAACTACAACCTGTCGTGCCTGTCGAAGCGCATCTCTGCCAGCCAGCCCCTTTCCTCCTATGTGGTGAGACACACTTGGGCGAGTATTGCCTATCAGCACGACCTCGATGTACGACTTATCTCCAAGGCTTTGGGACACACCAGCACCTCCACCACCATGATCTACATAAAGAGCCTCTTCGACCCACAACTTGCCGATGCCAACCATCAACTCCTGAAAACGTTTGAACTGTACGGCTGAAATTACCCAATACGCCCTGAAGGGGCAGAAGCTCTTAGCCCAGGGCAGCGCCCTGGGTATAATGGCAATCGGCAAGGCGCCCTGTAAGGGCAAAAGCTTTGTATATTGTCCGGTATTTTAAAGCTTTTGCCCTTACAGGGCGACAGGTTTGCAGCCGTAATTACCCAGGGCGATGCCCTGGGCTAAGAGCTTCTGCCCTTTACCTTTGCTTTACCCTTCGGCCAGCGATTTTCAATTCCGCTACGCGCCGGTGACCGTTGGTGCAGGGCGTGTGGGGCAAAACTTGCGAAACTTGAGCCGTATATATAAATGTTTGTCACCCCATGGGCACGGCAGCAGAGTAGCTTTCTCTGAGCGCATCTGACGTTTGTGGGAGCGAAACAGAAAATCGAGGAGCGAAAGCGGGAAACGTCATTGCTCATCAAAGGGCACTTTTGTGCCCTTCGAAGGGGCACTATTGTGCCACAAGTAGGCATTTTTTCTGTATCCGTTTTAAAAAAGAATCAATGACGCAAATACCCTTCATCTTTTCCTTGAAATTCCTTGTGTTTATCGGGGTTCCAGAGGGTGAAGGGAGCAAGTCAACCCTTCATCACCCTTCATCACCCTTCATAATTTTCAAAAATTTCTTGCAGATATGAAGATAAAGTCGTAACTTTGCGTTATAGATTTTAAAACTGATGGTTATGAAGTACTTAGACCCTAAGGCAGACCTTACGTTCAAGAAGATATTCGGCAATCATCCTGCAAGACTGATTAGCCTTCTGAACGCCCTGTTGCCACTCAGCGACGAGGAGCAGATACACGAGATAGAGTATTTGCCAACAGAACTTGTGCCCCAGCTCGAAGGGGGCAAGAACACCATCGTGGATGTACTCTGCACAGATTCTAAAGGCAGAAAGTTCTGCGTGGAGATGCAAATGGAATGGTCTGACGCATTCCAGCAGCGAGTACTTTTCAATGCATCCAAGCTCTATGTGAGTCAGGCTAAAAAAGGAGGAAAATACAGCGAACTGCAACCCGTATATTCCCTGAATCTTGTGAATGATATCTTCGCACATGACACTCCGGATTTCATCCACAACTATCGTATCGTGCACGACAAGGACAGCAATAAGGTAATTAAAGGCTTGCATTTTACCTTCATTGAACTCCCTAAGTTCACTCCTCATTCCATTGCCGACAAGCGCATGATGGTCTTGTGGCTCCGTTTCCTCACAGAAATCAATTCCAATACGAAGGAGATTCCTTCCGACCTGCTTAATGACCCAGAGATTGGAAAAGCCGTAGAGGAGTTGGAGATTTCCGGCTTCACAGATGCCGAACTCCGTGCCTACGATAAATTCTGGGATTCCGTAAGTGTTGAAAGAACCCTTTTGGATGACAGATATCAGAAAGGTAAAGAAGAGGGTATGGAAGAAGGAAGAGCAGAAGGTATGAACCTGCGAAGTCTTGAGATTGCTAAGAAGATGCTGGCAAAGGGAATGGATGAAGCGACAGTCATGGATGTGACGGGGCTGACGGCAGAGGAGATGAAACTGCTGAAAGCGAAAGTATAGACTAATGCGCGGAACCATAGAAACCATAGCAAGCATCATAGAAGCCTAAACTGGGGCATAATAGAAGACCTAGACTGGGCATAATAGAAGACCTGGACTGGGCATAATAGAAGGCTCGGATTGGTCATTATAGACGACCAAGACTGGTCATAATAGACGACTCAGGCTGGGCTTAATAGAAGCATGAGCACGACTCTATCAGTTGTAAATCGAAATCTGAAAATGGCAAAAAGATGAAGGGTGATGAAGGGTGATGAAGGGTTGATTTACACCCTTCTCCCTCTGAAACCCCGATAAATACAGGGAATTTCAAGGGAAAGATGAAGGGTGAAGGGTATTTGCGTAATCCAATTATGAATAGAAGTTATGAGCCGAGCGAGGCTCATCCCGACATAATAAGTTAAAGAATGCTATCTAAAACCACAGAAATGACAAAATGTGCTTATAAATAATAAGTAAAAATGGTATTTTTAAAGACTTTTGTGAGTTTAATGGTTAAAAATGCAACTTTTTGCAAGAAATATTTGGTGAATAACTAAATTTTATATAATTTTGCAGCCGTTACAATTCATTTGTTAAATATTGTACTATAAAAAGAGAGATTTTATATATAAAATAGCATAGTTTTTTCCTCCTCGGGGCACGAGGTGGATACAAAGATATGAGAAAAGAATAAACTTTATACATTCATTTTAAAAAAAAGAGAGAGATTTATGGAAAAAAGACTCATGACGTTTATCGCCTGCCTGTTCCTTAGCATAGGAATGGCTTTGGCACAAACTCAAGTTTCCGGAACGGTCACCTCTTCCGAAGATGGCTCGCCAGTTATCGGCGCCAGCATCAAGGTGGTAGGCACCAATACCGGTACTGTTACCAACATCGATGGTAACTTCTCACTGAACGTATCAGCCAACGCGAAGTTGGAGGTATCGTACATCGGCATGGTCACCAAGACCGTCAAGGCCGCAATGAACATGAAGATTGTATTGGATCCAGACAACAAGTCGCTTGACGAAGTGATTGTTACAGGTTATGGTTCTGCCAAGAAGTTGGGTTCTGTGGTAGGTGCCGTATCTACAGTGGGCGAGAAGAAATTGGAGACAGTCGTAACTCCAAACTTTACCGATGCCCTTTCTGGTCAGGTTTCCGGTTTGTCAGTATTGACTTCTTCTGGTGACCCTTCAGCATCGGCAACTATCCGTCTGCGTGGTGTCAACTCAATTTTCTCATCTAACGCGCCATTGTTCATCCTTGATGGTGCACCTATCAGTTCAAGTTTCTTCAGTACTCTGAATCCTTCTGATATTGCAAACATCACAGTGTTGAAGGACGCAGCCTCAACCGCTATCTATGGTTCTCGCGCTGCTAATGGTGTGATTGTTATTACGAGCAAGCAGGCTAAGTACAACGAGTCTGTTCAGGTAACTGTAAAAGCTCAGTATGGTATCTCTACCCCTACTTCCGACGGACAGACAATGATGAACTCAGAGCAGTACATCCAGTACCGTGATATGATAGGTCAGCCTGTGAACGACAATATCAGAAACCTGGTAAGCAAGTATGGTATCAGCACCAACTGGCGAGATGAGATGTTGAGCAATTCTGCCCCTACTTCCGACATCAATGCTACATTGCGTGGTGGTGGTCAGACATTCAACTATTACTTGTCATACAACCATTATCAGCAGGAAGGTTTGATTGAGGAGTCTGGCATGCGCCGTTCTACCTTGGCAGCCCGCCTCAATGCTCGCTTGAACAAGTTCTTCAAGGTTTCTTACAGTTCTAACATTGGTGTTCGTGACTATAGTATGAACAACGAGCAGATAAGTACTACAGATCTTTATATCAACAATCCATTGATGTTGGCTCGTATGGCTTTGCCTTATGACACTCCTTATTATTATTCATTCGACGAGAATGGTAATATGATTAAGGGCGACCGTGCAGCCAAACTTCATTACTCAGGAGTCACGATGCCTTGGTTCATCAACTCTCAGCGCGACGTAAAGCGTAAGCAAATCACCCTGAACATGTCGCTCAATGAGCAATTGACTCCTATTGAAGGCTTGACCTTTACAGCCGTACAGTCGTTGTTCGGCTACGATACTACCCTGGATGCCAGAACCAATCCTTACGATAAGATGACAACTCCGATGGGTGATGTGATTTCTGCACGTTCTGGTGCTGTACAGGAGAACTTCGACCGTTATTATTCTTATACATTTACACATACCGGTGAGTATCGTAAGAATTTCGGCGACCATTATCTCAATGTACTTGTTGGTGAGGAAAGCCGCATCGAAAAAGCCAATGGTTTTGGTGCCATTTCTACGGGGCAGAACGATGCTCGCCGTTTGCTGCTTACCGCTGGTACGACGATGAACCCAGCCAAACAGTCTGACAGCCGCTATACCATTATCGCCAACTCTGTGTTTGGCAACGTGGAATACAACTACAAGGAGAAATACTATGTATATGGTTCACTCCGTACAGATGGTAGCTCTAAGTTCGCTCCCGACCATCGTTGGGGTACATTCTGGTCTTTAGGTGCCAAATGGGATGCCAAGAAGGAAAACTTCCTGAAGGACGTATCTTGGTTGGATGTCCTCTCTTTGAGCATTAACTATGGTACAACAGGTAACGACTCTGGTGCAGATGCCTACGACTATTTTGGTCTCTTTGGCAGTGGAAGCAACTATAACGGTCAAGGTGCTATCACCATCTCGCAGCCAAGCAACTATGAGCTGACTTGGGAGCGCGTGGGCAAGTTGAACATTGGTCTGAACATCGGCGTGTTCGACCGTTTGAACTTGGATGCCAACTTCTATCGCAACAAGACCACCGACATGCTGATGAGCATTCCTTATTCTATGACTACAGGTTTCGGTGCTGGTGTAGGTAACATCGGTGCCATGACCAACACTGGTTTCGAGTTGACAGCCAACGTAGATATCATCAAGAACAAGGATATGCGTTGGACATTCACTGCCAATGTGGGTTACAACAAAAACGAAATCACTGAGTTGTTCAACGGTCGCGATGAATATGCGCTGAGCAACTATGGCATGAAGCTGAAGGTAGGTCGCCCATATGGAGAACTCTACTACGTGCGCTATGCTGGTGTAGACACCAGAACTGGTGAGCCAATGTGGTACGATAAGGACGGCAACATCACTAAGGTTTACAACGAGGAGCGCGATGCCGTATTGCTGGGCAAGAATCGTTACGCTCCATGGATTGGCGGTTTCGGCACCAACTTTACCTGGAAAGGCTTCAGTGTCATTGCCGACTTTACATGGCAGTCGGGCAAGTATATGATGGTCAACGATGATTACTTCATCAAGAATTACAAATTTGCCACATCTTGGAACCAGAGCGTAGATATGCTCAACACCTGGACACACCCAGGACAGGTGACCGACATTCCTGCTGCTGGCTACGAGGCAGAGTTCGACGACCACCTGGTAAGCAATGCTTCATTCTTGCGCATGAAGACATTGACCCTGCAATACGAACTGCCTCAGAAGTGGATGCAGGCTACTCGCTACATCAAGGGCGTCAAGGTCTTTGGTATCGCTCGTAACCTGTTCACCATTACAAGTTTCAAGGGATACGACCCAGAGCCAGACATCAATCTTGTTCAATTCAACTATCCTAACACACGTCAGTTTGTAATCGGTGCAGAGTTGACATTCTAATAAAAAATAAAACAAAAGAAACTATTATGAAGAAGATATATTTTTCATTCATCCTTATGGGTGCGCTGACTTTCTCCTCTTGCTCTATGGACGAGGCTCCTTTTGGAAAGTTGGACGATAAGACAGCCATCCAAAAAGCCTCAGACTTGCGCGATTTCCGCAACCAGCTCTATAGCGACATGCGCAGCATTACGTCAGGTTCTTGGCTCTACAACTCCGACATCCAGATGGACGAGTTTCATGGTTTGATCAACAATGGTAATCAGATAGGACAATTCTCTACTGGTAATTTCACTACATCTGATGGAGATATCACAAATGCATGGGGAGGATGCTACAGCATCATCGCCGAGTGTAACTCGGTGATAGAGAATGCAGCCAAGTTGGCTGGCAACACCTCTTTTGACGAGACCGACCAGATTGCTTTCAAGCGTTATGATGCCGAGGCACACTTTGTACGTGCTTACGCCTACTTCTGGTTGGCAGATCATTTCTGCCAGTCATATACACAGACCGACCCTACAAAGGAAGCCTCAGGATTACCATTGGTAACGACCTATAATCCTTCTGGCAACATCGGATCTTATCCAAGCCGTAGTACACTGGAGGCTACCTTCACTATGATAGAGGAGGATATGAAGACTGCTTATGATGGTCTGAAGGCTTATGAGGCTTCTGGCGCATCGGATGTAGCAACACTCGATGCACCTAATGCTGGTTACTTATCTTCCTATGCTGTTGAGGCGTTTCAGGCACGTGTAGCCCTTGTCAAAGGTGACTATCCTACTGCTGCTAAGAAAGCCGAGGAGGTTATCGCATCTGGCAAATATGAGCTTACCGACATTGCCGACTATGCTAAGCTTTGGACCAATGATGAGGGAACTGAGGTTATCTATCGTCCTATCATGACACCTACTGAACTTGGTGGATCTACTGGCTCTGCATACATCAGTGATTCAGAGACAAGCGCCTATTATATTCCAACATTCGCTGTCTTGGGTATGTATGCAGAAAACGATGTTAGATTTGGTACTTTCTTCAAGTTGTACGAAAAGTTGGAAGTTGAAGGACAAGACTATCAGGCTTACGTGCTGAATAAGTTCCCAGGCAACACTGCGCTTCGCACAGGTACTACCAACAACATTCAGAACATGTCTAAGGTGTTCCGCCTTTCAGAGATGTATCTGATTGCTGCTGAGGCCGAAGCACGTCAGGGCAACATTACTCCTGCCAACACCTATCTGAAAGCATTCCTGGCAAAGCGTCTTGAAGGATATGAGCCAAACGACTATTCAGCAAACACCATTTTGTCTGCCATCCTCGAAGAGCGTGAGAAGGAGTTCATCGGTGAAGGCATGCGCATGAGCGACATCCGTCGTCTGGGTAAAGGTTTTTCACGCTATGCAGACCACAAAGAGAACCCTGATCTCAATAGCATCATAGTAAAGGCAGGACAAAGTTTGAGTTATACTGCTGATGACCATCGTCTTACTTGGCCTATACCTAAGGATGAAATCGATGCCAACCCTAACATAAAGGGTCAGCAGAACCCTGGTTATTAATAGAGTCTTAACACATTTAAGAAATCACAATTATGAAATATATCAAATTATTTATGTTGATGGCTGCAGTCACCCTTTTGGGTGCCTGCTCCAGCGACGATGACTCCTGGAACTCTGCTGCAGATGTTACTGTAGGCATGCAAAGCCAAACCATGACTGTAAGTGAGGGAAAGGGCATCTTCAATGTTCCTGTAGTAGTGAATGGCGAGACCAATGGAAACGTGTTCGTTACAGTGGAAGTTGAGGAAGTGGGTACCAACCCTGCGAAAGAAGACGTTAACTACTATGTAACCGACAAGACCATCAATATTACAGATGGTACAGGCAACGTAGAAATCGAGACAGTAGATAATGATGACATCAACGATCCTCGTACATTCAAGGTTACCATCGTAGATGCCAAGGGTGCTGAAATAGCAGAAAATGCCGCATCAACCACCATCACTCTGAAGGACAATGATGCTGAGTTCTACAGCAAGCTCCAGGGTAAGTGGAAGATGACATGTAAAAACGCAAGAACTGGTGCTGAGATAAACTGGGATGTAAAAATCACAGGTGCATCTGATGAATCAGAAGCTGATTACAACAAAAATCTTTATATCACTGGTATGGGCGGTGCTGAATCAGAAGTTTGGTTGTCTTTCAATTACGATAAGGAGACCAAAACGGGAAGTCTTGCATTTGATCAGTTGGGAACATACATGATGTTTGCTGCAAACTATGGTGATCCACTCGGTATCTGTGGAGTAGTACCATTCAATTTATTGAATGGACATTTGACAGATACTCCTATCACAGGAACTTGGTCTGCTGACTTGAAGACTGTTACGTTTGGTGAGGGTACATTTGTTGCTTATCTCGTTGACTATGAAACAGGAGCAGACAAAAATGCAGCTTGGTTCCAGATTAAGGACATCAAATTGACTAGATAAGGCCTCTTGATATTGGCTAAATTATCAAAATATTAAAAGGAGAGAATGTCGTTTTACAATTGAGAGACGACTCTCTCCTTTTTTTCTTTTAAATTGTTTCTCTTTATTTTGAAGAGGTATAAGACAATCGATTATTAATAAGTTCGTTATGAAAAGAAAACTAATTTCATTCATTATGTTAGCTTTGGCCACCGTTTCTCTTTATGCCATTCCTGCCAAGCCTGGTATCTGGAAGACGCTGAAACTAACCAATGGTCAAACAATCGAAGTGCAGCTTCGTGGTGATGAATTTATGAAGTTCTGGCAAGATAAAGCTGGAAACAACTATACTTTGAGCGATAAAGGACTTGTCAAAGCTGACATGAAACAGCTACAGTTGCGTCGCAATGAACTTCGTAAGCATCAAGGCGGAGCTTATCTCACTAAAAAAGGTATCATGAAGGTTGCTGCAAATTCGAAGAAAGTCAAGAAAGTCTCTTATGTGGGCAGCAAACGTTGCTTGATACTCTTGGCACAATTTGCCAACAAGAAATTTTCAATGAACGACCCTCGTGCATTCTATAATCGTGTAGCCAATGAAGAGGGTTTCAGCGAAGGCTCATTCAGAGGAAGTGTCAAGGATTACTTTCGCGACCAAAGTAACGGCCAGTTCAATCTGACCTTTGATGTCGTAGGACCATACACGCTGTCTAATTACGAGAACTATGGTGGAAATGATGCCAACAAATCTGATAAGAATCCTCGTGGCATGGTGTCTGCCGTATGTCAGAATGCTGCCGACGAGGGCATCGACTTCTCCCCATACGACTGGGATGGTGATGGCGAGGTAGAAATGGTGTTTGTTATTTATGCCGGACGTGGAGAAGCATCTGGTGGAGATGCCAATACCATCTGGCCTCATAAGTTTGCACTTGATCATCCGACTACTTATGGTGGAAAAAAGGTATATGTCTATGCTTGTTCCAATGAGATGAAAACAGACACAGAGGTTGATGGCATCGGAACAATATGCCATGAGTTCTCTCATTGTTTGGGTTATCCTGACGTGTATGACACAGAATATAAGGGCTTTTACGGCATGGGGACTTGGGACTTGATGTGCTCTGGCAGTTATAACGGCAACAGCTTTTGTCCAGCGGGCTATACCGCCTACGAGAAATGGGTAGCAGGATGGATTAATCCAGTAGAACTCAAAGACAAGATTTCGGTAACAGGAATGGCACCTACTGCCCAAGGTGGCGAAGCCTATAAATTCACCAACCCAGCATGTAGTGACGAATATTATATCATCGAAAACCGTCAAAAGCAAGGATGGGATGCTGCATTGGCTGGTTCTGGAATTATTATCAACCATATCAATTATGATCAAGATTTATGGGACATAAACATGCCAAACACCAACGATCCTGATTACAATCAGTATGAGCATATCACGCTTATACCAGCAGACAACATGAAGAATGATGCAAATGAGGCAGGAGACGCTTGGCCATACAAAGGCAACAACACACTGAATACAAAATCAACACCTGCGGCAATCACTCATCACGAGAATCTGGATGGTACATTCTTCATGAATATCTCCATATCAGATATGGCAATTGCCGATGACAAAACTGCATCGTTTAATTTTGTCAACTATAACAATACTTCTTCACAAGAAGGATATTTGTTGCACGAAACATTTGACAAATGTCAAGGAACAGGAGGTAATGAAGGTGGTTTCGCACCTCCAATGTTAGGCCACAACTTTGCTACTGCTACATTTTCGCCCGATGTGGAGGGATGGACTTGTACCTATCAGAAGGGAGGAAGCCAATGCGGACGCTTTGGAACAACTATTGCTAAGAATGTTGTTGTAGAATCACCTTCTTTTGAATTGAATGGTACAGCTACCTTGGCATTCAAATGTGCACCTCTGGGAAAAGAAAACTTCGCACTTGAGCTGTCTTCTGATAATGCAGACTTGATTAACACGCATGTAGATATGCCGAGTGGTAAATGGACCGACTTCTCTACAACTATCAAGGCTAACGGAAGTGTAAAATTAACATTCACGTCATCACATGCATTCTTCTTGGATGAAGTGAACGTCACTGCTTCCTCAACAGGTATCAATAGCCAAGTAATAAAGACTTCTCAGAATGCTCCTTATACCTATATATATAATATGCAAGGTCAGGAGGTGTATAAGTCGAAGACACAGGACTTCTGTCTCGATGACGTTCCTGCTCACGGCGTATTGATTGTGAAGCAAGGCGACACGACAAGAAAGGTTGTGAAGTAAGATTCTTCTGTCACCTATCAAATACATTGCCCACCCATGGTTACTTACCGTACCAAGGGTGGGCATTATTGTTGAATAGGGT
>ERZ1673698.2610-NODE-2610-length-11654-cov-11.816708_pt1 | contig 11654 bp, 6 predicted proteins | sample MGYA00580228_ERZ1673698 | MGnify/ENA primary metagenome ERZ1673698 (study PRJEB41218, sample SAMN15661768) | gut metagenome | host: Homo sapiens | place: Canada: London | collected 2015-08-20/2019-03-30 | study: EMG produced TPA metagenomics assembly of... | reverse complement strand
ATCTCCCGCTTCATCGTCAACGAAACCTCTTCTTTCCGTTCCTCCATCCAGTGGGTGCATGACTACGGCAAGATCCTGACCCGCGGCTTCAACGGCATCAAGCGCGAGGCCCAGGAAAAGCTGGCCGCCCTCGATCCCGCCAGCGCCAAGGACATGTGCGAAAAGAAGCCCTTCCTGGATGCCGTCGTGATCGTGTGCGACGCCATCGTGCTGTGGGCCAAGCGCCACGCTGACGAAGCCCGCAAGGTGGCCGAAAAGACCGACGATCCCGTCCGCAAGGCCGAACTGCTGCGCATGGCCGCCAACGCCGAACGCGTGCCCGGCGAACCCGCCCGCGACTTCTGGGAAGCCTGCCAGAGCCAGTGGTTCGTGCAGATGTTCTCCCGTATCGAACAGAAGACCGGTACCACCATCTCCAACGGTCGTATGGACCAGTACCTGTATCCCTACTACCAGCAGGACATCGAAAACGGCAGCCTGGACAACAAGAAGGCCATCGAACTGCTGGAATGCATGTGGGTGGGCATGGCCGAATTCATCGACATGTACATCTCTCCCTGCGGCGGCGCCTTCAACGAAGGTTACGCTCACTGGGAAGCCGTGACCGTGGGTGGCCAGACCCCCGACGGCCGCGACGCCACCAACGAACTGACCCACCTGATCCTGAAGTCCAAGCGCGAATTCCCGCTGCACTACCCCGACCTGGCCGCCCGTATCCACAGCCGCTCGCCTGAAAGCTACCTGTGGGACGTGGCCGAGACCATCAAGGACGGCTCCGGCTTCCCCAAACTGATCAACGACGAAGAAGTCGTGCCCCTGTACGTGGCCAAGGGTGCCACCTTCGAAGAAGCCCTGGACTACGCCGTGTCCGGCTGCACCGAAGCCCGTATGCCCAACCGCGACACCTTCACCTCCGGCGGTGCCTACATCAACTTCGCCGCTGCTGTGGAAATGGTGCTGCGTAACGGCCGCATGAAGAAGTACGGCGACATCGTGCTGGGCGAAGAAACCGGCGATCCCCGCAACTTCAAGACCTGGGACGAATTCTGGAACGCCTATGTGAAGCAGCACATGCTGTTCCTGCGTACCGCCTTCACCCAGCAGTACATCGTCAACAACCTGCGTGCCCAGCACTTCGCCCAGCCCATGGGCTCCGCCATGCACGACCTGTGCATGAAGCACTGCATCGACCTGCACCAGACCCACATCCCCGAAGGCGTCGACTTCGGTTACTTCGAATACATGGGCCTGGGCACCGTGGTGGACTCCCTGTCCGCCATCAAGAAGCTGGTGTTTGAAGACAAGAAGCTGACCATGGACGAAGTCATCAAGGCCATCGACGCCAACTTCGAAGGCTACGAAGACGTGAAGGCCCTGCTGAAGTCCGCTCCCTGCTACGGCAACAATGATCCCTACGCCGACAGCATCGGTCACGAGATCGACCGCCTGTCCGTGGAATTCGCTGCCAAGTACAGCCAGAAGGACCTGGGCATGCACTACAACGTGCGCTACGTGCCCTTCACCTCTCACGTGCCCTTCGGTAAGGTGGTGTCCGCCACTCCCAACGGTCGCGTGGACTGGTTCCCGCTGTCTGACGGTTCCTCCGCTTCCCACGGCGCCGACGTCAACGGTCCTACCGCCGTCCTGCTGTCCAACTACAACACCAAGAACATGGGCATGCGCGACCGCTTCGCCCGCATGCTGAACATCAAGTTCACGCCCAAGTGCGTGGAAGGCGAACAGGGCACCGAAAAGCTCGTGTCCTTCATCCGCACCTTCTGCGACCTGAAGCTGTGGCACGTGCAGTTCAACGTGGTGAACAAGAGCACCCTGCTGGCCGCCCAGAAGGATCCCCAGAAGTACCGCAACCTGATCGTGCGTATCGCCGGTTACAGCGCCTACTTCGTGGACCTGTCCCCCGACCTGCAGAACGACCTCATCGCCCGTACCGAACACGACACCATCTAGTTCCGGTTACCAACGGCGGCGGCCTCGTGCCGCCGCCGGCCTGCACCGCCTCCGGCTGCCCTGCGGGGAGGCCGGAGGCCTTGGCGTTTTTCAGCTCTCCCTTCGTCAACCTTCAACATCTCCGGCGGTGACCCCGTGATCGAAAACAACAACGCGCGCGGCCTCGTTTTCAATATCCAGAAATATTCCGTGCATGATGGTCCCGGCATCCGTACCATCGTCTTCACCAAGGGCTGCGGTCTGCGCTGCCGCTGGTGCAGCAACCCGGAATCCCAGCACAGGGAACCGGAGCTGGCCTACAACCAGGGCCGCTGCCTGGGGACGGACAAGTGCACCCGCTGCTTCAAGGCCTGTCCCAACGGCGCCCTGTCCCGTCGCGAGGACGGCTTCGTGGCCATCGACCGCAGCAAATGCGTGGGCTGCAAGGACATGCCCTGTGCCGAAGCCTGTCCGGCCCAGGGGATCATCGTCTACGGCAAGCCCTACACCGTGGCCGAGGCCCTCAAGGTTGCGCAGGAAGATGCCATGTTTTATGCTCGCTCCGGTGGCGGCATGACCATCTCCGGCGGCGAGCCCCTGTTGCAGAGCGAATTTGCCCTCAACCTGCTGCGCCTGGCCCGTGAGCGCCGTGTGAAGACCTGCATCGAGACCTGTGGTCTCGTCCCCACCGATGTGGTGCGTGAGGCGGCCCAGTACCTCAACTATGTGCTGTTCGACATCAAGCACATGGATCCCGAAGTGCACAAAAAGCACACCGGCATGCCCAACGACCTCATCCTGAAGAATTTCCAGACCCTGGTGACGGAGTTCCCGGACCTGCCCATCACGGCCCGTACGCCCGTCATTCCCGGGTTCAACGATCATGGCCCGGACATCAAGGCCATCTGCGACTTCCTCAAGCCTTTCGAGCATGTGAAGTACGAGATGCTGCCCTATCACCGTCTGGGCACGCAGAAGTACACCTTCCTGGACCGTGTGCCCCCCATGGGCGACGTGACGCTGGACGACAAAAAGTTTGCCGCCCTGCAGAAGATCGCCGTCGCCACGCTGGGGGACCGCGTCGTCATCCCCCGTTAGGCCGGGCTTTCGTGCAACCGTAAAGGGTCCGTCTTTCGGGGACGGGCCCTTTTTTTGCCTCCTCTGCCTTCTCAAGGAGCGGATATGGTCAACTGGCACAAATTCTTCACTTCCATCCTCGATACCATTTCCGACGGTGTTTTCATTTCCGACGCCATGGGCACCACCCTGTATGTGAACCAGATGTATGCCGATCTGGTGGGGGTGCCTGCCCGGGACCTGCGGGGCAAGAACGTGCGCGACCTGGTCAGCGAAGGCTTTTTCGACCTGGCCCTGAACCCCGAAGTGGTGCGCACGGGCAAGCCCGCCACCTATATGCAGAAGCTCAAGGACGGCAAGAACGTGGTCATCTCCGGGTCGCCCGTTTTTGACGACAAGGGGCGCGTCTGTCTGGTGGTCACCTTCGTGCGCGACGAGACCCGCCTGGCCGAGCTCAACGAGCAGACCGGCGAGCAGCGCAAGCTCATCAAGGAGATCAACGACAAGCTGGCCTTCGTGGCCCAGTCCCAGGGGCGCGACCTGGAACCGGTCTTCGCCAGCAGCGCCATGCAGTCGGTGGCCATGGAGCTCAAGCGCTACGCCAGTACGGACGCCACCGTGCTCATCATGGGCGAGACCGGCGTGGGCAAGGACGTGTTCGCCCGCCTGACCCATCGCTGGAGCCGCCGCAAGGACAAGATCCTGCTCAAGGTGGACTGCGGCGGCATCTCCGAGACCCTGACGGAATCGGAAATCTTCGGTTATGTGCCCGGTGCCTTCACCGGTGCGTCCAGCAAGGGCAAGCCCGGCTATTTCGAGATCGCCGACGGCAGCACCATCTTCCTCGATGAAGTGGGCGAGCTGCCCCTTTCCATGCAGACGCGCCTGTTGCGCGTGCTGCAGGACAACGAGATCGTGCGCGTGGGCAGCTCCCAGCCCCGCAAGGTGGACGTGCGCATCATCGCCGCCACCAACCGCAACCTTGAGGAATGCGTGGAGGCGGGCACCTTCCGCCGTGACCTGTTCTATCGTCTCAACGTGGGCACGGTACGCATCCCGCCCCTGCGCGAGCGGCCCGAGGACGTGCGCGTGCTGGCGGAGCTCTTCCTGCGCCAGTACACCACCAAATACCGCAAGAAGCTGGCCTTCATGGACATCACGCTGGACATGCTGGCCCAGTACCGCTGGCCGGGCAACGTGCGCGAATTGCAGAACCTGGTCCACAGCCTGGTCATCACCCGGCAGGGGCCCCGCATCTCGCCCCGCGACCTGCCGTCCAACATCAGCGGCCTGCACGACGAGAGCGGCGGCCATCTGGATGCCGTGCTCATGCAGGCCCGGCCCCTGCGCGAGATCATCGCCGACATGGAGCGGGATTTTTTGCGCCGGGCCATCGAGGTGCACGGTTCCGTCCGCCGGGTCTCGGAGCTGTTCCAGGTCAACCGCAGCACCATCTTCCGCAAGCTGCAGGGCAGCAAGGGACACGACAAGGACGAGGATGCCGGTTCGGCTTCCTGATGCCGTCTTCCTCCCGGCTTGATCGTTCGCATGACGCAAAAAAGGCGCTTCCCCGAGGGGAAGCGCCTTTTTCGTCGGTATCGCGGAAAGCCCGGCTAGGCCTGGGCAGCGTCCTTTTGCTTGTTGCGCCGGCGCAGCACCAGCATGGTCACCACCATGAAGATCAGGCCGGAAGCGAAGCCGGGCAGCAGGCTGCCGTGGGTGAGGCCGGAGACCACATAGCCCACCGTGCTGCTGGCCGCCACCACACAGGCATAGAGCATTTGTGTGGAGACGTGTTCCAGATGGGCGCAACCGGCGCCGGCACTGGACAGGATGGTGGTGTCGGAGATGGGCGAGCAGTGGTCGCCGAAGACGCTGCCGGCCAGGGTGGCGGACAGGCAGACCAGCACCAGGTTGGGATCGACGGCCTGGGCAACGGGCACCACGATGGGGATCAGGATGCCGAAGGTGCCCCAGGCGGTACCGGTGGAGAAGCTCAGGAAACCGGCCACCACGAAGATGATGGCGGGCAGCAGGCCGCCGGAGATGCCGCCGTCGGCCACCATGGTCTTGACGAAGAGCGGGGTCTGCAGCAGGTCACGGCACACGCCGCTGATGGTCCAGGCCAGCACCAGGATGGTGTTGGCGGGCATCATGGCCTTCATGCCTTCGCCGGCGCAGTCCATGAAGGACTTGAGGCTCATGAGGCCGCGCGGCACGAAGAGGAAGAAGGCCACGGTGATGGCGCCGAAGGAGGCCCAGACCAGGGCCTTGGAGGCGCTGCTGTTACCGAAGGCGGCCGCCAGGGTGTGGTAGGCGGGATCGCTGCCCCAGTAGCCGCCGCTGTAGAGCAGGGCCACCACGGCGAAGAAGATCAGGCTGCCGATGGGCAGGAGCATGTCGATGAGGCTGCCCTTGGCGCTGGTGCCCAGTTCGGCCTGTTCGGCGTCCACGTTGCCCAGTTCGCCCTGCTGGGCGCGCAGTTCGGCCTTGCGCATGGGGCCGAAGTCGAAGTTGCCCAGGCAGACCATGACCACCATGATGATGGAGAACAGGGCGTAGAAGTTGTAGGGGATGGTGGCCACGAAGGCGGCAAAATCGCTTTCAAAGGCGCCGGTGGCTTTCAGGTTGCTGCCCACGGCGGCGGCCCAGCTGGAGATGGGCGCGATGATGCAGATGGGGGCGGCGGTGGCGTCGATGATGTAGGCCAGCTTGGCGCGGGAGATCTTGTAACGGTCCGTCACCGGGCGCATGACCGTGCCCACGGTGAGGCAGTTGAAATAGTCGTCGATGAAGATGAAGGCGCCCAGGCCGCCGGTGGAGAGCATGGCCACGCGTTTGCTCTTGATGCGCCTGGTGGCCCAGTTGCCGTAGGCACGGGTACCGCCGGCACGCGAGATGGTGAACACCAGCGCGCCCAGCAGGGTACAGAAGATGATGATGTTGAAATCGACCTTGTTCACCATGGTGGTGAAGGCGATCTCCACGGGCTTGATGATCAGGTCGCCCGTGCCCATGCCCAGGCAATAGATGACGGTGCCGCTGAGAATACCGAGGAAGAGGGAGGAAATGACTTCCTTGGTGATCAGGGCCAGGGTGATGGCGATGATGGGCGGCAGCAGAGAGAGCCAACCCGCGTCAAACGGATCCATGAACATGCTCCTGTCTTGAAGGTCTGGAAGGCGCAGCGCCGCATACGGCTTACCGGCATGCATCCCCCGCCGGCGCGTGATCTTCCCGGTCGCGCTGGACTGCGTTCGTGGAAGCATATCATGCGCGCTTTGGAGCGGCAATACAAAACGGCCGGAAAAAACGGAACGGATGGGCCTCGGGGCGGGCCGTCGCGGAGCCCGTCACGAAAAAACGCCTGTGGACTGTCCACAGGCGTTGTTATCCGGCGTATCAGAAAAGATGCGGAAGGCGCGGGCTACAGGATGATCTCGCCGTACTGGGCCTCATACTGCTGGATGGTCTGCACCAGCGCGGCGGCCAGGCGTTTGGCGCTTTCGGGGCTCATGCCGATGGCCTTTTGCGGCTGCACGGCCAGCACCGGGCCCTGCTGGTCCTGTTCGTTGCGGCTCACGCAGGCCGTGAGCAGGATCTCGCCGTGGGAGTAGTTTGTCTGGAAGGCATTGGCGTAAATGGTTTCCAGAGCGGGGGCCGGCAGCATGGTCACGCGCAACTGCTGTTCGGTACGCTGTTCGGGCTGCTGTTCGGTACGCTGTTCAGGGGCATGGCTGTTGGCGGGGGTCTTTTTCAGAGCGGGCATGGGGATATCCTCCTGTCTGGTTGTGACGGGCAAGAAATTCTTCTGTTTCTTTGTTGCTTCTCTTCTACTTCGTCTTTTCTACTTCTTTTCGTTTTTGGCGCCCTTGTCGTTCTTGCCGGTCTTTTCTTCCTTGCCGGCCTTTTCGTCGGGGCCGTCGGCATGGGTACGGATGCTGACCTTGGGCAGCTCGGCGAACTGCACACTGCCGGCGTCCATGCGGCTGATGATCTCGGCGGTGATGTCCATGGACGCAGGAGCGGAAAGGACGTTCTGGCGGGCAATGACGGCCACGTCGCCCTTGTCGGCGCGCCAGGCTTCGATCCTGGCCAGCATGTGCTTGCTGACCACGTCACGGGCTGCGGCCTGTTCCAGCACCAGCTGGCGCTGCAGCACGGCCAGGCCCTGACGCAGTTCCTGCTCGCGTTTTTCTTCAGGGCTTTTCTTCAGTTCTTCCTGATAGGCGGCCAGGCCGTTCTGTAGGATGGCCTGGACTTTGGCCAGGTGTTCGTTGGCCTGCTGCGCGGCCCTGGACTGGCTGAGGACACGGTCCACATCCACGCAGACCACGTCCGGGCCGGTATCCAGGCAACCGGACAGGGGCAGGGTCAGCATGAGGGCGAGACCGGACAGAAAACGGGGAAAACGGGACATGATGTCTCCTTGTGATGGTATGCGATCCGGCCGGGGCCGGACGTGGCGCGCCGCGTATGGGCGGCCGGCATGAGCGTTGGATGGTGCGGCGAAATTTTTACGGGATAGCCGTTTTTTGCAAAATGCTCCTTCCCGTTTCGGGGCCCGGCGCGGCCAATAAAAAACGCCGCCCCGGGAAGGCTGGATACAGGGCGGCGTCAAAAGGTGCGGTGGCCGGGACTCTCTTTCCGGCCACCGCCCGGTTTGATGGGTTAAAGCATCAGGGCCTAGAACTCGTAGCGGAAGCTGCCGAACACGCCGTGACCGGTGGTGTGCTGACCGGCCTGCAGCGTGTAGTTCACGCCGATGCTCATGTTGTCGTTGGCCAGTTCCAGACCGACGCCGCCCTGCCAGGTGAGGTAATCCATCATCTGGGTCTCCACTTCATAGGTGCCGGGCAGGCCGGTGAAGTGCACATCGTGCTTGGCCTTGATGTCGCCGGCGGCCGGGATCACGGTGAAGTCCAGGCTGGGCTTGAAGTTCCAGCCGCTGTCCAGGGCGAAGTCCTTGGTAAAGGTCACGCCGATGGGGAAGGTCCAGATGTCCTGGTGGAGGCTGTCGCCTTCCAGCACGTTGCCGCCATTGGCTTCCACGTCATAGCCCCAGGTGTTGAGGCTCATGTAGCGCACGCCGATGTGCGGGATGATGTCCATCGCGCTGGTCTGCAGCAGATACTCGGCCCGCAGACCGGCACTGATGGCGCTGGCCTGCACGTCGGCTTCGAGCTTGTTGCCCATGCCCAGACGGCTGTCGAGATCCTGCTTGAGCTGGTTCCAGGTGCTGGTGTAGGACACGTCGGCCATGACGCCGAAGTTTTCGTAATTCCAGCCGGCGTACGCGCCGAGGCCCCAGAAGTTCATGCGGTTCTCGGTGCTGCTGAGGTCGCCGCCGGAGGATTCGGCGTAACCGCCACCGATGTTGAAGGTGATACCGGCGCGGATGGCGTTCTCGAAGGTGTAGTCGGCACCCAGGGAAACGCCGCCCAGATTGCCGTTGAAGCCGTAATCGAGGTTGTCAGCTTCCATGCCCCAGCCGTGCTGGCTCTGCCACAGGGGGGCGATCCACAGGGCGAAGCCGGTGGTGTTGCGATCCACGATCTTGCCCTCGGCGTTCATGGCTTGCGCGCCGTCAGCCGGATTGGCGAAGCCCAGACGGTTGACCACGGCATTGGTGCCCGCGTCGGAAGCCATCTTGGTCATCTGGGGCGCGGCACCGGCGAAGGCGATGCGGGCGGCACTTTCGATGCTTTCAGCGGCGGCCTCCTTGTCCATGCCCAGGAAGCGGTTGTCCGTGGCGCGGCTCAGGAAGCGCACGCCCATCTGGTCGGAATCGACGTTGTTGAGGCTGTCCCTGTACAGCTTGTTCACCGCGTTGGTCATGCCTTCGCTCAGGTCGGGGAACACGTTTTTGGCGTCCTTGACCCCGGCCGTGAACGTCATGCCGTCACCAGAAGTGAGCGTGACCATGTCGGAGCTGGTCAGCAGGTTGGAGCCCTTCCAGCCGTCGGCAGTGCTGTCGTCGTATCCCGAGTCATTGAAGGCAGAGGTTCCACTACCGTTGGCAATGACCGTGTACGTCTTGCCATTCTGGGCACCGGAGATGAGCAGCTTGGCGCCGTTTTGGACAGTGAACTCCGTGGAGGGGGCGCTCAAAGTAAGGGCCGCGATGGTTCCGTTGATGTTCGTGCCGTTGACCACCAGCAGGGAGTCCTTGCCGAAGTGGGCCTGCTCTACATCGGTGCCATTGACCTTGCCGTCCGGCGTAACGTTGGCATCCACCACGATCTTGCCAGTAGCCCTAAGCGTGATGCCCTGCCCCAGGACCAGCACGGACTGGTTGGCACCCACGGTGAAGTTGGGGCCAACGCTCATGCCGGCCTTTTCCATGGCCTGACGCATATCCGCTTCCGGCATGCCGCCGATGTTGACCGTGGAGCCGGAACTCACCAGCAGCTGCGTGCCGAAGTCGCTGGCCACGCTGTCGATCTTCACATAGGCCGGGTCCACAAACATGGTACCGTCCGTAGCCGTGAACTTACCGATCTGCATGATGCTGTCCAGCACGTTGACCTTGGAGCCCTCCTCCATAGTCAGAGCGTTGATGGCGTACTCGGAGGTCGTACCGGTCACACCGCCGTTGGCGTTGAGCGTACCGGTGACATCGGCTTCCGTCAGGGTCAGGCCCTGATCCCGCGTGTTTCCGGTAAGGCCCATGTTCAGGGTGCTATTTGCATCGACCTTGGCCTTGGTGGCCAGCGCCTTGCCGTCCTTGTCGATGACGCCCGTGTCAGCCTTGCTGTCCCCCACCAGAGTGAGGGTGGAGTTATCGCTACCCGCGGAAGTCACCTTCAGGGTAACTTCCTTCGAGCCATCGGGAAGACCGTCGACCTTCAGGCCCTTGGCCGTGATGCTATTACCGTTGGTCACAATGGTTGAGACTTTAAGCAGCTGGTCGGCATCCCCGCTATCGACAACGGAGACGTAGTTTTCAGGCGTATGAGGTACTTCTGTACCATTGTTGCCAACATCGGTACTGCTATTCTCGACAACCTTCGCACCGGTAGCGAGCGTAGCCGTGCCATTAGAGGACGTAGCGCCGGTGACAAGTATCTTGTCATCACCCACCAGCAGCGTGGCATTGAGGAGGGTCAGCTCCGCGTTTTCGCCACTCTGTTTCAACAGGGCGTCCTTGACGGACGTGTACTCATCCAGCGTATAGTCACCGTCGAACCAGCGAAGATTCAGATTACCCTTGGTACCGACGATGTTGGTATCAGTAACCTTGTTCGCATCGTTTGCCGCATAGGAACCAGTTGTGGTACCGCTCTTGATGAGCAGCAAACCGGCATCCGCCACAAAGGTGCCGCCGTTGATAGTCAGAGTGCCGCCCATGTCCAGCGTGCTGCCGCTGGCCATGTCCAGGGTGCCGCCAGTCACCTCGACTTTGCCATTCTCAGCCAGGATCAGGCCGCTGTTCAGCGTGGTGGTACCGTCTGCCACCGTGATGGTGCCGGCGTTGTAGATGTCGTTGGCGCTACCGGCAGCGGTGTTGTTGGTGAAGGTGTTGGTACCGTTGAAGGTGATGCTGCCCGCATCGCCTCCAGCATTAGTGTTGAAAATGGCGCCACCAAGGCCATCGGTCTTGTTATTGCTGAAGGTAACACCAGAGATGTTCAGGGTACCAGAGTTGGAGATGGCGCCCCCCTGCGCGGCAAGATTAGAGCCCGCAGGTGTCACGGCGCTGTTGTTGTCAAAGCTGCCGCCGGTGATATCGACCGTCCACTGAACACCGTTCCAGAGCGCACCGCCGTTACGGGCAGTATTGCCGGAGAAAGTGGTATCGGTGAGGCTCATCTCGCCGGCGAAACCTTGAGTGCTGCCATCCTCGTCTTTATTGGAGGAGTTGGCAAGCGCGCCACCCATCCCGTTAACAGCGCTGTTATTATTGAACTTGCTGTTTTTGATCGTCGTCGTTGTGCCGTTGTTCTTACCGGCCATGCTGTTGATGGCACCGGCCTTGGCACTGGAGTTGTTGGCGAAGGTCACGCCATCGACCGTCAGCGTAGCATCGGCGGCGTTGTAGATGGCACCGGCGGCGCTTTTCGCCGTGTTGCCTTCAAAGCTGCCACCGGTGACGGTCAGCGTGCCTTCGTTCCAAATGGCGCCGCCCTTGTCGGTGGCGGTATTCCCGGCCATAGCGACATCAGAAATTACAGTTGTACCTTCATTGTACAGCTGGGCACCCTGCGCCGCCGTAAGGCCACCGGTGAGGGTGCCGCCAGTGAGCGTCAACCAGTGCTTTGCATTATCCTTCAACACTGCGCTACCATCAACTGTAACTTCGATTTTTCCGTTGATGGTCGAGTTGTTGACAGTTACGCTGACGCCATCACTGTAGCCGCCTTCCGGCCAATAGTAGACGTCAAAAGCGACTCCGCCTTTTTTAGCGATGATGGTGGAATTATTGATCGTGATGTCACCATGATTGTTGGACATGGTGTAAGACACATTTCCCTGAAGGTTGCTGCCGTCAACAACCATGTTTTCCAGGGTAAGTTTGCAATAGTTTTGCAGAACCATTTTAAATTTACCTGGTTCTGCAGTAGGCGTGGCTATGTTAAGAGGATGTCCGGCATGTTTTTTGATTTTAAAAGGTGTGGTAATCTCGTCCC
>ERZ1673698.2605-NODE-2605-length-11676-cov-12.519749_pt1 | contig 11676 bp, 10 predicted proteins | sample MGYA00580228_ERZ1673698 | MGnify/ENA primary metagenome ERZ1673698 (study PRJEB41218, sample SAMN15661768) | gut metagenome | host: Homo sapiens | place: Canada: London | collected 2015-08-20/2019-03-30 | study: EMG produced TPA metagenomics assembly of... | reverse complement strand
CCTGTATCCTTTGGAGAAAACTTGTATAGCAAGGTGTATGCCGGACATTCTCTTAGCCGGTAACTTTATATCGACTGTTATTTTTTGATATATAAAGTTAGTTTTTGCAGATATAAAGTTGATATAAAGTTAAAAGTTTCTGCAATTCTTATGTATATTGTGAAAGGGGGCAAGAGGCCCCTGCACGGGCTGTCAGGGGGGGCTGAATTGCATATTCCGCTTTTGGGAACACGCATGCGAGAGGTGGGAGGAGAGGACAGAAGGACTGTCCGGGCCGGAGCGGATCCGGCCTTCGGCAGGGGCTTTTCGGGGCCTTCGATATCATGGCCACCACAGAGCGGCGTCAGGGCACCTGCCGTGGAAGGCTGGTTGCCGACGGGTCGCCGACAGGACCGCAGCAGCGGTGCGGGCAACAAAAAAGGGCGCCCCTTGCGGGGCGCCCCAGGTGTTCGCGGCAGGGCCGGGACTTACCAGTCCAGGGTGCGCTTGAAGGCGGTGGTCAGGTCGTCCACGCTTTCCTGCAGGACGGTGACGCCGCCACGGGTCATGGTCAGGGTGTTGTCGTCGGTGACGGTACCGATGCGGCGGCAGATCTGCCAGCTGCCCAGCATGTCGAGGATCATGGCCAGGTCGGGGCGCACGCTGACGATGAGGCGGCTGGCCGATTCGCTGTACAGCAGTTCGGTCAGGGTCATGTCTTCCATGGCGGGCACGGCGTCCAGGTCGATGTTGGCGCCCAGGCGGCCGCCGATGCACATTTCGGCCAGGGCTACGGCCAGACCGCCGTCGGAGCAGTCATGGCAGGCGGACAGGGCGCGCTGGCCCATGAGGCCGTGCACGGCGCGGTAGCGCGGCATGGCGGTGGAGGCGTCCACATTGGGCACGCGGCCGCCGGTGAGGCCCAGTTCGGAGCAGGCTTCGCTGCCGGCCATTTCACGCCAGGTACCGCCCAGCATGTAGATGTGGTGACCGGCGGCCTTGAAGTCCGAGGTCTGGGTGGCGATGACGTTGTTGATGACGCCCATCACCGAGAACAGCACCGTGGGCGGGATGGAGATCTTTTCGCCGCCGCCGGTGTAGTCGTTCTTCATGGAGTCCTTGCCGGAGATGCAGGGCACGCCGAAAGCCAGGGAGAACTGCTGCAGGGCCTTGCAGGCGCGCACCAGCTGGGCCAGCTTGTAGCGGCCGTCGGGGGTCTTCTCGCTCTGGACGGGGTCGCACCAGCAGAAGTTGTCCACACCGGCCAGGGCATCGGGGTTGCCGCCCACGGCCACGGCGTTACGGATGGCTTCGTCCATGGCGTTGGCCATCATCCAGTAGGTGTCGTAGTCGCTGAACTTGGGGCAGATACCGTGGGAGATGACCAGACCGGCATCGGATTCCAGCAGCGGACGGATGACGCCGGCGTCGGAAGGACCATCGTTCTTGACGCCGCACAGGGGCTTGATGGCGCTGCCGCCGCGCACTTCGTGGTCGTACTGGCGGATGATGTATTCCTTGGAGCAGATGTTCAGGCGGTTCAGCATGCGGCGCAGGAAGGCGCCCTGTTCGCTGTCGGGCATGTCCACGCGGATGTCTTCCACCTTGGGGGCTTCCCACACGGCTTCCAGTTCCAGCTGGGGCACGCCGTCATGCATGAATTCCATGGGCAGGGAGGCCACGGGACGGTCGTTGTAGCGCACGTCGAAGAAGCCGCTGTCGGTGTAGTGGCCCAGGGCGGTGGCTTCCACGTCCATGCGGGCGGCCAGTTCCATGAACTCGTCCAGCTTGGCGGGCGGCACGGCCAGGGTCATGCGTTCCTGGGCCTCGGAGAGCAGGATCTCCCAGGGGCGCAGGCCGTCGTACTTGAGGGGGGCCTTGGCGATGTCCAGCACGCAGCCGCCGGTGTCTTCGGCCATTTCGCCCACGGAGGAGGAAAGACCGCCGGCGCCGTTGTCGGTGATGGCGTTGTACAGGCCCAGGTCACGGGCGCGCATGATGAAGTCGTACATCTTGCGCTGGGTGATGGGGTCGCCGATCTGCACGGCCGTGGCCGGGGAACCTTCGTGCAGTTCCTCGGAGGAGAAGGTGGCGCCGTGGATGCCGTCCTTGCCGATGCGGCCGCCGGTCATGACGATGATGTCGCCCACTTCGGCCTTCTTTTCCCAGCCCTTGCGGCCGTTGACGTCGGTGGGGATCACACCCACGGTGCCGCAGTAGACCAGGGGCTTGCCCAGGTAGCGTTCATCGAAGACCAGGGAGCCGTTGACGGTGGGGATGCCGGACTTGTTGCCGCCGTGTTCCACGCCTTCGCGCACGCCTTCCAGCACGCGGCGGGGATGCAGCAGGCGCGGGGGCAGTTCCTTGTCATAGAAGGGGGAGGCGAAGCAGAACACGTCGGTGTTGCAGACCAGTTCCGCGCCCATGCCGGTGCCCATGGGGTCACGGTTGACGCCCACGATACCGGTGAGGGCGCCGCCGTAGGGGTCCAGGGCGGAGGGGCTGTTGTGGGTCTCCACCTTGATGCAGGCGTCGTAGCCGTTGATGAAGGCGATGACGCCGGCGTTGTCCTTGAACACGGACTTGCAGTAGTCGTCGTCGCCCAGGCGCTTGCGGATGGCGGCCGTGGCGTCACGGATGCAGGTCTTGTACAGGTTGTTGACCTCTTCGCGCTGGCCGGTCTCCTTGTTCTCGTAATGGATGCGGGAGGCGAAGATCTTGTGCTTGCAGTGTTCGGACCAGGTCTGGGCCAGCACTTCCATTTCCACGTCGGTGGGGTCGGCGGGCAGACCGGCGGCTTTGCGGCGGGCCTGTTCGTCAGGGGTGGCGAACTGGTCGCGGATGCAGTGCAGCTCGCGCAGGGTCAGGGCCCAGGTGTTGTCGCGGCTGGCTTTCTGCAGGGCCTCGTCGTCCATGCTGGACAGGGGCACCACGTCCACGGTGTCGTTGGCTTCGCCGGTGACCTTGGCGGCCTGGGCTTCGAAGCCGGGCTGGGCCTGCCATTCTTCGGCGCTCTTGACGCGGAAGCGCTGGATCAGGGTGTTGCAGAGCAGGTCGCGGGCCAGGGCCTCCACCTCTTCACGGCCGAGCATGCGGTCGGGCGTGCAGGTGATGCGGTACTGCACCGAGGTGTAGACGCGCAGGCTGTCACGGGCGATGCCCAGCACCATGGCGGCGGTGTCACGGGCGGTGCGGCCTTCGTTGTCGGTGACGCCGGGGCGGTAGCCCACTTCCACGATCCAGTGGGGGGCGGGTTCCACGAAGGGCAGCGGCTCCAGCGAGGCCTGCTGCAGGATGGGGTCGTGCCAGATGCCTTCGTCCACCAGACGGTTCACCTGGGCGGCATCCAGACCGTCCACGGTGTAGACTTTGATCTGACGGATGGCGGCAACGGGGATCTGCAGCGCCTTGAGCAGATGCAGCGCCGTCTTGCGGCCCTGGGTATCGGTAATGTTGGCATGAAGCCCGGTTTCCACACGATAGAGCATACGGTCCTCGCTTTGGCGGCGGGAATCCCGCCGGTTCTCCGTAATAAGGCGATTATTTTTTGCGGTCGCGAACGTAGTCGGCCATTTGTTGCAGGATGTCCTGTTCCGGTCCCGAGGGCAGGGTGGCCAGGGCCGCGCGGGCCTTGTCCAGATAGCCTTCGGCAGCCATGCGCGTGGCCTGGTCGAAACCGGCCGCACGGATGCCGTCAGCGATGCGCTCGGCGTCGCTGTCGGTGAAGGAAGCGTCATTGAAGGCCTGGTCGAAGGCCGCGCGGGCGGCATCGTCCAGGCTGTCGCGATACATGCGCAGGGGCGGGGTCAGTTTGCCCTCGCGCACGTCGCCGCCCGAAGGTTTGCCCGTGACGCTCTGGGGGGCGAAGTCCAGGGCGTCGTCCACGATCTGGAAGGCCATGCCGATGTTCTCGCCATACGCGGCGGCGGCTTCCACCAGGGCATCGTCGGCACCGGCGCGCAGGGCGCCCAGCTGGCACGAGGCCCGGATCAGCCAGGCCGTCTTGCCGCGGATGATCTCCTCGTATTCCTCGGCGGTGGTCTCCACCTGATGCTGGGCCGCGATCTCCAGGATCTCGCCGGCGGCGGTGCGGCTGGTGGCCTCGGAGAAGCAGAGGCACAGGCGCGGGTCGCCGCACTGGGCCACCAGGGCATTGGCATGGGCCAGCATGGCATCGCCGGCCAGGATGGTGCTGGTGGCGTTGAAAATGGTGTGTGCGGCGGGTTTGCCGCGACGGGTATCGGCATTGTCCAGCACGTCGTCATGCAGCAGTGTGGCGGCATGGAGCATCTCCATGGTGACGGCCAGATCGTAGATGTCTTTTTTGTCATAGCCCAGCAGGCGGGCCATGAGGATGGTCAGCAGGGGGCGCAGACGTTTGCCGCCCGCTTCGAAAATGTGGCGGGCGATGGGGCGCACGGGATGGGGCAGGCCCTCGGCGGCCCGGGAAAGAGCCTTGTTGATGGGGGGCAGTTCCAGTGCCAGACGGGCTTTCAGAAGCAGCATAGCGACATCTCGGTTTATGGTGCGGGGCGCCAGATATCCGCCAGACGGCGCATGGCTCCCGGAAAATCCGTTTCATGCGGTGCGCGCGGCCCCACCCGGTTGGAAACGCTGCGTACCTCCACACAGGCGATGCCCTGGCGGGCGCAGGCCAGCGCCACGGCAAAACCTTCCATATTTTCCAGCAGGGCCCCGGGATGGGCCTGCCGGAGCTGTCCCACACGCTGCCGGGAAGCGCTGACGCCCGCCACGCTCAGGGACGTGGCCGCGGGCAGGGAGCGCAGCCCATACAGGCAGGCGGGCAGCTGCGCGGGAGCGGCCAGGGGCAGACGGTCGAAGACCGGCCCGTGCGGCCCTTCCCACTGGGGAAAACCGAACGACGGGCCGTCCACAGCCGTCCCGTCGTGCAGGCCGTATTCCGGCCAGATCTCTTCCTCCACCCGCCAGAGCGAACGGAGGGGCGCCCGTTGCAGGTCCATGCTGCCGGCCACGCCCACGTTGAGCACCAGTGAGACCGCATGTCCGGCCTGTCGGGCCCCGGCCAGTGCCAGCCCCATGCCGAGGGCGGCGTTGACGGGCCCCACGCCGGTGATGCAGGCCAGGGCCGGCAGGCCCAGGTGCAGGGGCAGCAATTCCTGCTCCGGCAGGCCGGTCTGCGCCGCCGGGCCGCATGCCGCTCCGGGAGCGGGCCCCAGGGCCTGTTCCGGCAAGGCGGACAGCAGTTCGCGGGCGGTGGCGGCACAGACCAGCAGCACGGCGCTTACAGTCTCCAGTAGTCGATGCCCGCGGCGCGCATGGCCTGCGGGTCGAAGAAGCCCTTCACGTCCATGAGCACGGCCTTGTTGCCGTCCTTGCAGCGGGCCTTGATGTCTTCGGGCGTCAGGGCGGCGTAGGCCTTGTGGCTCACGGCCAGCAGCACGGCATCCAGGTCGCGCAGCTGGTCCAGATCCACCAGCTCCTGCCCGTATTCGCGCATGGCTTCGGCCGGGTCGGCCTCGGCGTCATGCACCAGCGGGACCACATTATATTCCTTGAGTTCGCGGATCACGTCCACCACGCGGGTGTTGCGCAGGTCGGGCACGTTCTCCTTGAAGGTGAAGCCCAGGATGCCCACGCGCGCGCCGCTGACCACGTTGCCGTTCTTGATCAGGCGCTTGACCAGGCATTCGGCCACATATTTGCCCATGTTGTCGTTGGTGCGGCGACCGGCCAGGATGACTTCGGGGTGGAAGCCCATCTCCTCGGCCTTGAAGGTCAGGTAGTAGGGGTCCACGCCGATGCAGTGGCCGCCCACCAGACCGGGACGGAAGGGCAGGAAATTCCATTTGGTACCGGCGGCTTCCAGCACTTCGAGGGTGTCGATGCCCAGGCGCTCGAAGATGATGGCCAGCTCGTTCATGAGCGCGATGTTCAGGTCGCGCTGGGTGTTCTCGATGACCTTGGCGGCCTCGGCCACCTTGATGCTGGAGGCGCGGTGGATGCCCGCCTTGACCACGGAGCCGTAGACCTGGGCCAGCAGGTCGGCCGTGGCCTGGTCGGAGCCGGAGACGATCTTTTTGATGGTCTCCAGAGTGTGGACCTTGTCACCGGGGTTGATGCGCTCCGGCGAGTAGCCCACGGTGAAATCCGTGCCGTAGGTCAGGCCGGATTCCTGCTCCAGGATGGGCACGCAGATCTCTTCGGTGAGGCCGGGGTAGACCGTGGATTCATAGACCACCACGCAGCCCTTGGGCATGTGGCGGCCCACGGTGTGGCTGGCGCCCACCACGGGGGTGAGGTCGGGGGAGCGATGTTCGTCGATGGGGGTGGGCACGGCCACGATGATCACGGCGGCCCGGGCCAGGTCGGCAGGGTCGCAGGTGTACTCGATCGTGGCGGCGGCCAGGGCTTCGTCGGTCACTTCGTTGGTGCGGTCATGGCCTTTGCGCAGCTCTTCGATGCGTCCGGCGTTGATGTCGAAACCGAGCACGTTCATGTGGCGGGAAAAAGCCACGGCCAGGGGCAGGCCCACATAGCCCAGGCCCACCACGGCCAGGGTCTGTTCACGATTCTGCAGGGCAGCGAAATCCACCATCGTTTTATCCTTTACAAAAATGCCTGTTTCCGCCATGTGAAAGACATGACTTTTGACTGGAAACCATTTCTTGCGGCATTGGGTTTGGCCATCCTTCTGGAAGGCCTGGTCTGGGCTCTGGCTCCCGACGCCATGCGACGGGCAGTGATCCTCATCGCGCAGATGCCCAAAAGCTCCATACGGGTCCTCGGGCTGGCGGCGCTGGCTCTGGGCCTCTTTCTTGTATGGCTGGCCCGCAGCGCCTGAGCTTGAGGCTTTTTTCCGCATGCATGACGGCGTCCCTTGGGGGCGCCGTTTTTTTGTGCCGGAGGATGGCGCCGGGTCGTCCCGCCTGCGGCGGGGAAGCCGGCGCTATCGCAGCGCGCTGGCCCGCTAGAGGGCCTTTTCACCCACATGCAGGCAGACGATGCCCGAGGTGAGCTTGATATGCCAGGCCCGCGCGAAACCGGCATCGGTCATTTCCTTTTCCAGGGCCGGGGCCGTGGGGAAATTGCGGATGGTCTCGGCCAGATACTCATAGGCGCCCGGGTCGCGGGAGACCATCTTGCCGATACGCGGCAGGATCCTGTCCAGATAAAAATTGTACAGACCGCCCCAGATACGTTCGCTGCCGGAGCCGAACTCCAGGATGCAGGCGCGGCCGCCGGGGGTGAGCACGCGCAGCATCTCGGCAAAGGCCTCGGAGCGCGGCTTGATGTTGCGGATGCCGAAGGCCATGGTCACGCAGTCCACCGAAGCGTCGGGCAGGGGCAGCTTTTTGGCGTCAGCGGCCACGGGCATGATGGCCCGGGCGTTGTCGCCCTTGAGCTTGTGCAGGCCGCGCTGGAGCATGGGCGGGCAAAAGTCCATGGCGGGCACCTGCACATGCGGGTATTTGCGGCGGATGGCCAGCGAGACGTCCAGGGTACCTGCGGCCAGGTCGAGCACGCGGTTGGTGCTGCCCACGCGCACGTTCTTGGCCAGCACATGGCGCCAGTAATAGTCGATGCCCAGGCTCAGCGTATGGTTGAGCAGGTCGTAGAAGCCGGCGATGCGGCCGAACATGCCGGAGACGGCAGCGTCATGCTGGGGGCGGGGATCAGTCACGTCCGGCCTCCCTGGGCGCGTTGCCCTGGCGGATGGCTTCGCAGACCACGCGGTACACGGCGGGAAAGACCTCGGCGAAGTTGCCCGGCGAAACCGTGCGCGTCTCGATGAATTTGGCGGTCAGCTCCTTGGCGACCTGAAGGGCTTCCTTGCTGTCTTTGTCCATACCTGGCCTCGTGGCATACAAAATGAAAAACCCGTCCACTGGGGAATGGCCTTGACCCACAACGGGAAAACGCCGGACGGGTAAAGGAACGGAAACGGCGGCCCCCGCCCCTTTTGTTTTTGATTCGGGCCTGTACAGGACTGCTGCCTGCAAAAGGCCGTCCGTCAGCATATGCGCTAACGGTGCGCTTGGCAAGTCGATGCCCCCGCGGGAGCGGGGGCGGAAAAGGCCGTGCGCGCAGGGAAAAAGGCCGCTCAGGCCTGGTCCCCCATCAGGCGCCGGATCTCTTCATGCAGGATCCGCGCCGCAGCGGCGGCGGCCGCCTTTTCCACGTATTTGTCAAAATCCGTCATCAGGTCGCCAAGCTGGTGCTCCAGGGCTTCCACCCGCTGTGCCAGCATCCGCCGCTCTTCCTCAAGACGGGCCACGCGTTCGCTGTCCGCAGTGGCCGGGGCCTCTCCGGAAGCGGCCGGAGCGTCCTGCAGGGCCTGTACCTGTTCTTCCAGATGGGTGAGGCGTTCCACGGTCTCCATGAGCAGGGTGCCGTCACTGTGGCTGCCCCCGGTCTGGCTCTCCAGACTGTCGAGACGCTGCAGCATCTCCTGGCGTTCGCCCTCCAGCGCGGAAAGGCGCTCCATGCTTTCCATAAGCAGGACGCTGTCGGGCGCTCCGGCCATGCTGCCGGAGGCGGTGTCTTCCGTGGCGGGCAGGGCCTGCACCTGCTCTTCCAGATGGGTGAGACGCTCCACGGTCTCCATGAGCAGGGTTGCGTCGCTGTGGCCGTTCCCGGCCTGGCCTTCCAGGGCGCTCAGGCGACGGTCGAGCTGGCGGCAGCTTTCTTCCAGGCTGCTGATGCGCTCCAGGCTTTCCGGCAGCAGGGGGCTTTCGGTGCCGGTCTGCGCTGCCAGAGCGGCCAGATGCAGGCCCGTATCGCCGATCACGGCCGCGGAGGCATCCAGCTGGGCCTCCCAGTCCCGGGCGGGGGGCACGTCCTCGACGGCGGGCGCGGGGGACGGCACGGGCTCGTGATCCTGGACAGGCAGCAGGAGCAGGTCGTCAGGAGCCGGGGCGGCCGTTGCCGGAGCCTCGTCGGGCAAGGGGAGGGGCTCAGGCGTTTTGGGGCTGTTTTTCGGCAGGTCAGGGCCTTTTTCGATAAGGTCCGTCAGTTCGATGATCTCGTTTTGCTCGGCAGATGCGGCCATGGGCGCCTCTCATGCAGGATGGTTGGTGATCCGGTTCCTCAACGGCTTGCCCTGCATAGCAGCTCATGCTCCAAAAGGCAAACCGCCAAAAAGAAAAGCCGCGGTTTCCCGCGGCTTGCAATGCGAAAATGGATGACGGCCTACGGATGGCACTTGGACTTGGCGCAACCGGTGAGGTCCTTCTTCAGGTCAGGCTTTTCGGCCACGACCTTGACGTGACAGGACAGGCAGCTCTGATGCTTCAGGGGAGCATCGGCCTTTTCCTTGGCGTGCATCACATAGTACAGGCTGTTGGTCCCCTTCTTGTCCTTCAGGTTGTCATGACAGCCGGCGGTGGCGCACTTGGCATAGCTTTCCTTGCCATCCACAGGGTGGTGGCAGACGACGCATTCCACGGTCTTGTGGGTGGAGTGGTTGAAGGTCACCGGCTTCTTGGGATTGGAACCTTGCAGGACGAGACCGTCAGCCGGGACAGGGGGCTGGGCCGCGATGGCGGGCACGGACAGGGCCAGAGCCAGGACACCGGCAGACAACAGGGCGAACTTCATGACAACCTCCTCACAGGCTAGTCGAACCTTGGGACGCGCGGAACGGCTCCGGGACGTCACAGACAGATAACAAATCAATACGCCGGGTTGCAGAATGTGTCAACGTGGGTGGCGGAAAATCCGCACGGCCTTCGGGCAGGCGGGAACGCCGGAAAAACGTCCGCCTGCCGTGAAGTTGTAGTGCGATTTTATAAAATTTTTCTTGAAAATCGAAAGATTACGCGCTGCCTTCCCGTTCCCCGCCCGCACTGAACAGCGGCAGGGTCCGGTGCGTCAGGTGGACATTGTCCGGCACAAAAATATTTTTTTCCAGCCGCAGGCCCGCATCCACGCGTACCTCCCGGCCCAGATGGGCCCCTTCTTCCACGATGACGCCCTCACCCAGGTGCGCGCCTTCCCCCAGATGGACATGGTCCTCCAGGCGGCAGCCTGCCTCCAGACGCGCTCCGGCCCGCAGCACGCAGCCCGTGCCGGTACGGCAGCCCGCTGCCAGCGAGGCATCGGCAAAGATGAGGTTCCCGGCGCCGACGAGGACATCCCGCTCCCTGTGGGCATCAGGATGGACCGCACTGACCAGAGTGAAGCCCAGTTCCCGCAGGGCGTCGTGCAGCAGACGGCGCAGTTTGGCAGCCTGCTTGTGCGGGGCCGTGACCACGGCCCGGGAGAAGTCCGGCCGCAGGCGGGCTAGGTCGGCGTCCCGGCCCAGCGGGGGCACGCCCGCCTCTGCCGCGAAGTCACAACGCGGACCGTGGATGACGCCCGCAGGGACTAGCCCGGCAGCCTGCAACAGCGGTACGGCCGCGGCGCACAGGCTGCCGCCGCCCACCAGCAGGACCGCGTCCCGCCCTTCGTTCATGACGATCTCAGACATCATCCCTCCGCAAAATGCTGTTCGACAGGGCCACGGCCAGGGTCAGCTGGCCGGCCACCTTGGTTTTTTCCACCAGCAGACGGGCGGCCGGGGCGTCCGTGCCGTCTGTTTGCTGTCCGTTTTCTGTTCCCGCCGGCGGGCCGTCCTTCAGCGCACTCCGGCTCACAGGCGACGCCCCCCCGCCATCCACCTTCATCGTACCGGTTGCGGCCATCCGCCGGGCCGCCAGCAGGCAGGCCGCCTCACAGACACTGAAGGGTGCGCAGGCGAAGCGTTCCCCTGCCGCCGTGGACGGGTGCGGAGTGCTGACGGCGGCCAGTTCCGCGGCATCGAAGGTCAGCAGGGGCAGGCCCAGACGCCGGGCCAGTTCCTGCAAGGCCGGTTCCCGTGCCTTTTCCGTCACGGTCGCCAGGGCCGCCAGAGCCTGGGGTTCCAGTCCGTGGCGCAGCAGCAGGCCTTCCACGGCTGTGGCCACCAGCGGCGCAGGGATACCCTTGCGGCAGCCCAGCCCCAGTACCAGCGAGGGCAGGGCCACCCGCAGGCGGCCTTGCCGTGCGGGCAGACGTTGCCAGTGTACGCAGACTGCGGGCCCGTCCTGTTCCGGCAGATGCTCCTGCCGCAGGAATCCTCCCCCTTCGCCGTCCGTCACCGCGCCGCAGGGGTCCCACAAGGGCAGGGGCCGTCCTTCCAGCCAGCAGGCCTGGGCCGGAGGCAGCTGGTCCCAGTCCAGGATGCGCAGGCCCGCTGTCTGGAGGAAAAGGTCCAGCGCAGGGCGCTCGCCGCAGTCCGTGGCCGTGGTGATGACAGGCACGGCATCCAGCAGGGCGGCCACATGGCGGCACAGGCTGTTGCCGCCGCCCCAGTGTCCGGCCAGCAGGCTGATGACGAAACGGCCGTCCGGCGAGATGACCAGGACAGGCGCGTCCGTGCTCTTGTGTTCCAGCAGGGGCGCCACGGCCCGCACGGCGATGCCTGTTGCGCCTATAAAGATCTGGGGAACTTCTGCGGCCTGCCGGGCTGCATCCATGATGCCGGCAAACGGCAGGCAGTCTTCCGGGGCAAAGCGTTGCGGCGCGGACAGGCGGCATTCCGCCAGCGTCTCGCCCGACGGCCCGCGCCACGGCGCTGCGGCCATGGCTTCCCGCAGGCGTCGGGCCAGCGGCAAGGCCGCGCTGCTCAGGACATGACAGATACAATGCATAGGATTTCGGTGGGGTTGGTGGTGGAAGAGGGGAGAGGGGGAAGGG
>ERZ1673698.2604-NODE-2604-length-11678-cov-4.889701_pt1 | contig 11678 bp, 8 predicted proteins | sample MGYA00580228_ERZ1673698 | MGnify/ENA primary metagenome ERZ1673698 (study PRJEB41218, sample SAMN15661768) | gut metagenome | host: Homo sapiens | place: Canada: London | collected 2015-08-20/2019-03-30 | study: EMG produced TPA metagenomics assembly of... | reverse complement strand
TTGGAGGGTTTTTTCTTCTCTTTCTTTTTTGCAGTTCTTTTAATATATCTTCCAGTATCTCAGCATAATGCCCATAAGGCGATGCCATAGTATTCCCTTCCTTTCTCACTCTTTCCTGCCATTATACAATATCTTCTCTTCTTCGAAAAGTCCCTCCCCCATCTTTCCGCTCTGTTTTTCCGCAACCCTAATTATTCCAAATTCCCCTCTTGCACTCTTCCCGCTTTTATGGTAAAATATATCTTGTTCTGATTATCAGAACGTGCCGCTGTGGCGGAATTGGTAGACGCACTTGACTCAAAATCAAGCGGTGAATAACCGTGCCGGTTCGAGTCCGGCCAGCGGCAGACAAAAAAAGAGATCTGTATGAACGAAAGTTTATATGGATCTTTTTTGTTATCTTTCCCGTCTTAAGAGATGCAGAAAACCCTTTCCAAAGAACCATCTTGATCGTGTGGTTCTTTCGGAAAGGGTTTTCTATTTGCTTAAATTATAATTTCTTATTTATTTCCAAACATCTTCTTATACTCCGGTGTTCCATCCAGTGTAGCGAAGTAATCCTTCGGGGTTTCTGCGCGGCGGATGACTTCAAAGCTGCCGTCCTCTTTTAACAGAACCTCTGCAGATTTTAATTTTCCGTTGTAATTGTATCCCATGGAAAATCCATGTGCGCCGGTGTCGTGGATGAAGAGGAGGTCTCCGACTTCCACTTCCGGAAGCATGCGGTCGATCGCGAATTTATCGTTGTTCTCGCACAGGGAGCCTGTTACGTCATATTTGTGGTCGCACGGCTGATCTTCTTTTCCCATCACCGTGATGTGGTGGTAAGCGCCGTACATTGCCGGCCGCATCAGATTGACCGCGCATGCATCACAGCCGATGTACTCTTTGTAGATGTGTTTCTGATGGATGGCGCGGGTAACGAGTCCGCCATACGGTCCCATCATGAAACGGCCCATCTCCGTGTAAATTGCAACATCGCCCATGCCGGCCGGAACGAGGACTTCATCGTACACTTTATGTACACCCTCACCAATCACGCGGATGTCATTGCCTTCCTGATCCGGTTTGTACGGAATTCCGACGCCGCCGGAAAGATTGATGAATTTAATCTTCACGCCCGTCTCTTTCTGCAGCTTTACAGCCAGCTCAAACAGTGTTTTTGCCAGAACCGGGTAGTAATCATTGGTTACGGTATTACTTGCAAGGAAGGAATGGATGCCGAACTCTTCTGCCCCTTTTGCCTTCAGAATGCGGAATGCCTCAAAAATCTGCTCGGTTGTCATACCGTATTTGGCATCTCCCGGATTATCCATGATGTCGGTGCTGATCTTAAACAGTCCGCCCGGGTTATAACGGCAGCAGATTTTCTTCGGAATGTAGCCTAATGTTTTCTCAAGAAAATCAATATGTGTAATATCATCAAGGTTAATGATCGCACCAAGCTCTGCAGCCAGTTGATACTCTGCAGCCGGTGTTACGTTGGATGAAAACATAATTTTATCTTTCTCAAATCCCATCGCATCGGAAAGCATCAGCTCCGTGTAAGAAGAGCAGTCGCATCCGCAGTCATATTCACCCAGCATTTTGATCAGTGTCGGGTTTGGATTCGCTTTTACAGCAAAATACTCACGAAATCCCGGATTCCAGGAAAAAGCTTCCTTTACCGCTTTCGCATTCTCACGAATTCCTTTTTCATCGTAAATGTGAAACGGAGTTGGTACTGCTGCTGCGATTTCTTCCAGTTTTTCTTTTGTTACAAAAGGCTTCTTCGTCATTCTCTTTTGTCTCCTTCTTCTGCTTATTTTGCCTGAATAATGTGAAGCATGTTTGTCATATATCCTTCACCCGTCACCTCGTTAGTAGCAGGGTCTCCGGCCGTAAAAATAACCATATCGCCACGTTCTACAAGCTCCTCACGGCGCACCATATACATAGCATGGGAAATGATGTTCTCCGTAGAATCTTCCTCGTATCCGGTCACCGGACGAACGCCCCAGTAGAGCTGCATTTTTCTTCTTGCCCATTCATATGGGGTAACGCCGTAAATCGGTACGCTCGGACGAAGGTTGGAAATCAGTCTTGCGGTCTGACCGGACATCGTCGGGGTCACAATGCAGGCTGCTTTGATGTGTTCTACCATAGAAACGGCTGCACTTCCGACTGCTGCGGAAACATTCAGCTTTCCTTCCAACGCTTTTCCATCGCGGTAATCTTCGAATTTCAGATAGCGCTCTGTCTGCTCGGCAATCTCTCCCATCATGGTAACTGCCTCGATCGGATATTTTCCGGCTGCTGTTTCGCCGGAGAGCATGATCGCGTCCGTTCCATCATAAATTGCATTCGCAACATCGGCTACCTCTGCACGGGTCGGACGCGGATTCCGGATCATGGAATCCAGCATCTGGGTTGCTGTGATAACCGGTTTGTATTTATGATTGCATTTTTCAATGATGATTTTCTGTACATGCGGTACCTGGCACGCCGGAATCTCTACACCAAGGTCTCCCCTTGCAACCATCACACCATCTGCCGCATCGATGATGCTGTCGATGTTCTGCACACCCTCCGCATTTTCGATCTTGGCAATGATATCAATATGCTCTCCTCCGTTTGCCACAAGGAACTCACGGATTTCGTTAATTGCCTCTGCATTCCGGATAAAGGAAGCTGCAACAAAATCAATATCCTGTTCAATACCAAAAAGAAGATCTCCTTTGTCTTTCTCCGTCAGGTTCGGAAGATTGATCGAAACGTTCGGTACATTCACGCCCTTTTTTTCTCCGAGCTCGCCGCCGTTTACTACGGTACAGACAATTTCCGGTGCATTTACTTTTTCTACGCGCAGGCCGATCAGACCATCATCGATCAGAATTGTGTCTCCCTCTTTGATATCTTCCGTAAGGCCTGTGTAGCTGACAGAACAGTGATTTTCATCTCCGGTCTCCTGAACGGTTGTCAGGGTGAAGGTCTGTCCGGTTACCAGATTTACTTTTTTTCCATCTTTTAAAACACCGGTACGAATTTCCGGTCCTTTGGTATCCAGAAGGATTGCCACAGGAGTTTTCAGCTCTTTTCGAAGCTCTTTCAGCATATCCATACGCATTTTCTGCTCATCGTGGTCTCCATGAGAAAAATTAAAACGAGCAACATCCATTCCGGTTTCAATCAGTTTTTTCATCAGGTCACGGGAGTTGGTATTTGGTCACATGGTGCAGACAATTTTCGTTCTTCTCATACTTTCTCTCCTTCTTTATTTTACATGTTCATGCGTAAACAGGTGATCCTGGCAGTATTCATAATTTCCGTTGCATCTGGAGCAGAAACGGAACTCCAGATTCGGATCATCTTTTTCGGTCCGGCCGCAGATCGCACATTTGTGTTTTGTGATCCCGTTCGGATTGCGGTATTCGGCTTCGCCTCTTGAAACGGCCTTTTTGAATTCCTTCCGGCGTCTGTTCTGCTGGAAAGAGCCGCGTTTTCCTTTTCTTGTCATCAGGAAGAACACAAGGACGTTTGCAAGGGAACAAAGAATAACAACACATCCTGCCCAGTTTCCACTCATGATGCTGGTAATCATGTTGTAGGCGAGAAGCGCTACGTCAAGGTATGCCAGCCATTTGATTTTGATCGGAATAATGAAATACAGCAGTACCTGCATATCCGGGAAGCTGATCGCAAAGCCGAGGAAAATCGAGAGGCTGATGTAGTAAGTGCTGAATGCCGTTCCCATCAGCGACGGATATCCGTTGACTGCATATAAGATTCCATACAGCAGGAAGGAACCGATAATGGTCATCAGAATGCCGGAAAAGATGTAAACATTATACTTGAAATCTCCCCAGGCTCTCTCAAGGCTTGTTCCGATTGAGTAATAGAAAAACAGCATGATGATCGTAAAGATATCAAGGCTGCTCGGCGGAATCAGAATCCAGCTCACCAGACGCCAGATCTGTCCGTGCAGAATATAATATGGTTCCAGTGTCAGATACTGTCTCATAATGGGGGCCGCAAGCTGAATGATATAGCCCGCAATGTACGTTACGATAATGTACATCGTCAGATGGCTTAACGCGTATCTCCCATATTTTCGCTCCATTTTGTCTAAAAAATTCATGCACACTCTTCCTTTTTGTTTGTTTTATTTCACTGGCTTTCACTGCCCGAAAATACATTCTCATTATACGTGCTGCCTTTTCGTTTGTCAAACGGTATAACGGTGAATTTCGTCTCTGAAAAAGAGCTTTACGAATGTTTTACTTTCCGGTATAATTTATTAGAAATCTTTTCCAGTTATTTTATAAATATACGAAAAAATTCAGGAGGACTTTATATATGGCAGGATCATCATTTGGTACCATCTTCAGACTGACCACCTGGGGAGAGTCTCATGGAAAAGGCGTGGGCGTTGTTGTGGACGGAGTGCCGGCCGGCCTTTCGCTTTCCGAGGAGGATATTCAGGTTTACCTCGACCGCAGGAAGCCGGGACAGAACCGCTTTACCACAAAACGGAAAGAATCCGATACCGTTCAGATTTTATCCGGCACTTTCGAAGGAAAAACGACCGGTACCCCGATTTCCATGGTGGTATGGAATGAGGATCAGCATTCCAAAGATTACAGCGACATTGCTTCCTATTACAGACCGGGCCACGCCGACTATACGTTTGATGCAAAATACGGTTTCCGCGACTACCGCGGCGGCGGACGCTCCTCAGGACGCGAGACGATCGCACGCGTGGCTGCAGGTGCCATTGCCTTAAAAATGCTCTCTGAGCTTGGCATCACCGTTTCCGCCTACACCCGCTCCATCGGTGACGTGGAAATCCAGTCTTTTGATACCGCTGAAATCGCGAATAACGCCCTGAATATGCCGGATGCAGAGGCTGCCGAAAAGGCTTCCGAGCTTTTAACAAAAGCCATGGCGGAAAAAAATTCCGTCGGCGGTGTGGTCGAATGTGTCGTTCACCATATGCCGGCCGGTGTCGGCGATCCGGTGTTTGAAAAGCTCGATGCCAACCTTGCAAAAGCACTCGTCTCCATCGGCGCCGTAAAAGGCGTGGAAATCGGAGACGGTTTCTCGGTCTGCACAGCTACCGGGCTTACCAATAACGATGCCTTCCATGTAAATGCGGACGGCTCCATTGTCAAGCTGACCAACCACGCCGGCGGTATTTTAGGCGGTATCAGCGACGGAAGCGATATCGTTGTCCGGGCTGGTTTCAAACCGACCCCGTCTGTTGCTGCTTCCCAGCAGACTATCAACAAAGATGGTGAAAACATTGCCATCGAAATCAAAGGCCGCCACGACCCGATCGTCGTTGCACGCGCCGTTGTTGTCGTGGAATGCATGACCGCTCTTGTCCTTGCGGACGCACTGCTCGTCGGCATGAGCGCCAAACTGGACAATGTAAAGAAAGTCTGGGCTCTGGACAAGAAATAAAGGCCTGACTGCTTCTTTCTGGCTTCAACACAAAAAATGCCTGCGGGATACAGTTCTTCCTGCAGGCATTTTTGCGTTATTTTTTTAGTGAACGCCTTTTTTCGTAATCAGAATACAGTTCGGCGTCTCCACTTTCATCGGGCGGCCTTTCTGAACCAGCACGTTTTTCTCATAATCAACGGTAAATGTTGTGATCGTGTTGGACTCATGGTTTGCCACTGCGATATGTTTTCCGTCCGGGAACATTGCAATATCCTTTGGATATTCGCCGCTGATCGGAAGTGCAAACTTCTTCTCCAGGCAGCCGGTCTCCGGGTCGATATGGAACATTGCTACGGTATTGTCTCCGGCTGTAGAAGTAAACAGGTAGTGGTGATCCGGGGAAAGGCACATGCCGGATGCAGCGTCGTGCGCCTGGTCCACGTTCGCGGATGTGGTGCTGATCGACTGCAGTTTTTCAAATTCCGGTCCGTTTCCCGTATCACGGTAGCTGAATACATCGACTTTGTTCATCAGCTCGTAAATGACATACGCGTATTTTCCGGATTCACTGAAAACGATCTCTCTCGGGCCGGATTCACGCTCACAGCGCAGGATATCCACCAGTTTCAGGCGGTCACGCTGTGTGTTCAGCTTGTACATTTTGATCTGGTCAATGCCGTTGTCGACTGCGCAGACATATTTGTTGTCCGGTGTAGGAACGACACAGCTGACATGCGGGCGGAAGTTACGCTCTGCCACACTGCCAAGGCCCTTGTGGAACACGCCGTCCATCAGACTTCCGAGGCGGCCGTCCTTATGGGTATGTACAACGGTTACTTTTCCGTCATGATAGCCTGCCACGAACAGGTATCTTCCGGTTTTGTCCACCGACAGATAGCAGCCGCGCATGCCGTCAATGTCTACTTTGTTGATCGGGGTCAGGTCTCCGTCATCCTCCACTGCAAACACTGCAACGCCTTCATCTGCAATCGAATACAGGTATTTGCCGTTTAAGGAACGGGCAATGTGGGAAGAGTTGTTGACCGGTATGACTTTTCGCTCTGTCAGAGTGCCTTCTTCTACATTTACATCATATAAATGAATACCAATGCTGCTTCCATGGGTATAAGTGCCTACATAGGCTACGTACTCATCCTTCATGTTGTTTTCATCCTTTCTGCCTTCTCGCACATCGTGTGAATTTTCTAAAAATATTTTAACACAATTTCCGCGCCACGACAACGAGGAAAACGGATTTTTGATATGTAAACGGTAACACTTTATTTTTAGACACAGGATATTCTCCTGCAGAGAATTTTTTAGATATTTCTATTGTTTTTAGATTGTAAGAGTTGAGGTTTCCGCTGCATACCATTTCCATTTTCTACGCTCTCGTCAGACTGATTTCCTGACTCATCATTCCCTGCAGTTTCTTGATTGCGCGGCTGTACTGGCACTGCAGCGCCTGCTCGCTTTTCTTGCAGAATCCGCTGAGCTCTTTGTAGCTGAATCCATATGCTCTCCCCCAGAAAATGCGCTGATCCATCGGATTCAGATTCTGGATGCAGTTCTGCATCACCATTCGTTCCTCAATCTCGGCTGTCGCGGCCGCCTCCCCTTCATTTCTGTTCTCTTTCTGATACTGTGTATAGGAAACTTCATTCTGATAATAATGTTTTCTGCGCTGATTCTTGATCTTGTTTTTTGCCACACAGAACAGCCATTTCGTCATCTCTTCTCCTTCGAGATCGGCAACGGTTTCAAATTTTACCACCAATACCTCCCATACATCGTTCAGCACATCCTTCGCCGTCTCCCGGTCATTGTTCAACTGACCGCAGATATAACGGAACAGCACATGACTGTTTTCCTCGAATATGATCTGAAAAAATCGTTCCTTCTCTTGTCTCATACACTTCTTTCTCCCTCCTGTTATTTCGCTGTCCTTCTCTTCCGGGTCCGTCATATATGTAATGTGTTGAGACTATCGAAATCTTTCGTTTTTTCAGAATATTTCTACTATTTGACCTTATTACTTTTGTTAATAAAGCAAAATATTGCGTTATAACTGCACCGCGGCGCATAATCAAATTTTTTTTTCGAAATCAGAAATTACTGTTTCTGACAAAAAAATCCCCACAGAAAGGAGCTTTCTTCCTCTCTGCGGGAATCTTCTATTTTGGTTTTATTTTATTTAAAGTAAGCAACACCGGACTCAAAGATCTTCAGATCCTGCTCTCCGTAGATGTTGACTGCTACGCCGTTGTCGCGGCGCTCTGCGTGTGCCATCTTACCAAAGACACGGCCGTCCGGGCTGGTGATACCCTCGATTCCGCAGTAGGAACCGTTGACATTCCAGTACTCGTCGTTGGTCAGGTTTCCGTTGACATCGCAGTAGCGGGTTGCAATCTGGCCGTTTGCCATCAGCTTGTCGATCCACTCTTTCGATGCTACGAAACGTCCCTCTCCGTGGGATGCCGGGTTGGTGTAAACACCGCCAAGCTCGGCGCCTGCCAGCCATGGGGATTTGTTGGTCACAACCTTCGTGTAAACCATCTTGGAAATATGGCGTCCGATGGTGTTGAAGGTCAGAGTCGGGGAATCCTCCGTCTGTCCGAGAATCTCACCGTACGGAACGAGTCCCAGTTTGATCAGTGCCTGGAATCCGTTGCAGATACCAAGGGCAAGTCCGTCTCTCTCATTCAGCAGTTTGGTAACAGCTTCTTTGATCTTCGCATTCTGGAATGCGGTTGCAAAGAATTTTGCTGATCCATCCGGCTCATCACCTGCGGAGAATCCGCCAGGGAACATGATGATCTGCGCCTGGTTGATGGCTTTTTCAAAGGCATCGACAGAACCGCGGATGTCTTCTGCGGAAAGGTTGCTGAATACCTGAGTGATAACTTTTGCACCGGCACGCTCGAAAGCTCTGGTGCTGTCATACTCACAGTTCGTTCCCGGGAAGACCGGAATGAATACGGTCGGCTGTGCCAGCTTGTGGGAGCATACGTGGATGCTCTTTGCCTGATAGCAGCTGTCTGCAACAATTCCGTTTTCGTCTGCTGCTGCCACATTCAGGGCATCTACCTCCGGAAGCTCTGCACCGGATACGGTCTTGAATACTTTTTCCAGCGGTTTGTTCCATGCGGAAACGGCCTCGCGGATGGTGATTTCGGTGTCTTTATAGGAAAGAACCGGTTTGTCTGTCACTTCACCGATGACGGTGTAGGTGCTTGCCAGCTCTCCGACTTTTTCAGCCGGAACTTCGCAGATCAGATCTGCAATATATGGAGTAAAGAGATCTCTCTCGTCTACATTGTGCTCGATGGTTACGCCGAGAGCATTACCGAATGCCATCTTGGATACGGCTGCTGCGATACCCTGACGGTCTACGACATAAGCGGCTTTCACACGGCCGTTCTGCATATCCTCATGCAGTTTTCTGTAGGTTTCCATGACGCCTTCGTACTCTGGAAGCAGATGTGCGTCGACTGGAAGGTGGATCCACACGAGTTTGTCTCCTGTGTTTTTCAGCTCCGGAGATACTACATCTTTTAATTTTGCAACGTCAACCGCGAAGGATACGAGTGTCGGCGGTACATCGATATGGTTGAAGGTACCGGACATACTGTCTTTTCCTCCGATAGACGGCAGGCCGTAGCCCATCTGTGCGTCGTATGCACCAAGAAGTGCTGCGAACGGCTGGCTCCAGCGGTGCGGATCCTCAGTCATTCTGCGGAAATATTCCTGGAAGGTGAAGCGGACTTTGCTGTAATCGCCGCCGACTGCCACGATGCGGGACAGGGACTCGGTTACGGCATAGACTGCTCCGTGATACGGGCTCCAGCTCGATACGTATGGATCAAAGCCGTAGCTCATCATGGTAACGGTGTTGGTTTTTCCATCCGGAACCGGCACTTTTGCAACCATGGCCTGAGTTTCAGTCAGCTGATATTTTCCACCGTACGGCATCAGCACGCTGGCTGCTCCGATGGAGGAGTCAAACATCTCGACAAGACCTTTCTGGGAGCATGCGTTGAGGTCTGACAGGGTGGACAGCCATTTTTCTTTCACGTCGGCAATGTCACCGCTTCTTTTTAACGGGGTGTCCTCTGCTTTTGGAATCTCTACGAAGACATCATTCTCCTGATGTGCTCCGTTGGTATCCAGGAATGCACGGGAAATATTGACGATCTCTTTTCCTCTCCAGGAGAGTACCAGACGCGGGTCCTCGGTTACGACTGCAACTTCGGTTGCCTCCAGGTTCTCTTCTGCGGCATATTTCAGGAACTGCTCACGGTCTTTCGGGTCGATGACAACGGCCATACGCTCCTGGGACTCGGAGATGGCGATCTCGGTTCCGTCGAGGCCGGCATATTTTTTCGGTACTTTGTCCAGATTGATCTTAAGGCCCGTTGCCAGCTCACCGATGGCAACGGAAACTCCGCCTGCACCGAAGTCGTTGCATTTTTTAATCAGAAGGCTGACTTCCTCGCGGCGGAACAGTCTCTGCAGTTTACGCTCAGTCGGTGCGTTTCCTTTCTGTACCTCTGCACCGCAGGTCTCGATGGATTCTGTCGTATGTACTTTGGAGGAACCGGTTGCACCGCCGCAGCCGTCTCTTCCAGTACGGCCGCCGAGCAGGATGATGATATCGCCCGGATCGGAATTTTCACGGACAACGGCACGGCGCGGTGCTGCTCCAAGGACAGCTCCGATCTCCATACGTTTTGCCACGTAGTCCGGATGGTAAACTTCTTTGACATAGCCGGTTGCAAGACCGATCTGGTTTCCATAGGAGCTGTAGCCATGTGCTGCTTCTCTTACAAGTTTTTTCTGCGGAAGTTTTCCTTCGAGTGTCTCGCTCTGCGGACGGGTCGGATCTGCGGCTCCAGTCACACGCATCGCCTGATATACATAGGTTCTGCCGGAAAGCGGGTCACGGATTGCACCGCCAAGGCAGGTTGCTGCACCACCGAACGGCTCGATCTCGGTCGGGTGGTTGTGGGTCTCGTTTTTGAAGTTGATCAGCCACTCTTCGTCTTTTCCGTCTACATCTACCGGTACGACGATGGAGCATGCGTTGATTTCATCAGACTCTTCCTGATCTGCGAGTTTTCCTTCGGATTTCAGTTTTTTCATTGCCAGAAGGGCAAGGTCCATAAGGCAGATGAATTTGTCGTCACGGCCTTTGTAGAGTACCTCACGGTCGCTTAAGTAGCGGTCGTAGCTTTTTTTCATCGGCTCGTAGTAGTCGCCTTCGCCGAAGGTCACGTTGGTAAGCTCGGTGGAAAAGGTGGTATGGCGGCAGTGATCGGACCAGTAGGTATCGAGTACGCGGATCTCGGTCATGGATGGATTTCGTTTTTCTTCGCCGCGGAAGTAGTTCTGGATATGCAGAAAGTCTTTGAAGGTCATGGCAAGGCCGAGGGAATCATACAGGGCTTTTAATTCTGCCTCCGGCATGTCGATGAATCCGTCGAAGATTTTGACGTCTGCCGGCTCTTCAAATTTTGTCACAAGGGTTTCCGGTTTTTCAAGTCCTGTCTCTCTGGAGTCTACCGGATTGATGCAGTGTGCTTTGACTGCGTCAAACTGCTCATCAGTCATCTCTCCTTCGATAACATACGTAACGGCGGAGCGGATGATCGGCTGCTCGTCTTCTTTTAAGAACTGCACGCACTGTACGGCAGAATCGGCTCTCTGATCAAACTGTCCCGGAAGGAATTCTACGGAAAATACTCTCGCACCTTCTGCACGCGGGAAATCTTCCTGATAGCAGATATCAACCGGCGGCTCTGCAAAGACTACTTTACATGCTTTCTCATATGTCTCATCACTGATATTTTCTACATCGTACCGGATCAGCTCCCGTACGTTGGTTACGGTCTGGATGTTCAGATAGTGCTTGATTTCATGCTTCAGATCTTTCGCCTTAATCGCAAATTCCGGCTTTTTCTCCACATAAACGCGTCTGACTGTACTCATTTTTATCCTCCATTTGTCTGAATCATAGTCCCCTAAAAACGGGACAATCTTTCGTTACTTACAGAATAGCATATTTATCTTTATAAATGAAATTAATATATCTTATATGTTTTATAAGTTTTAGTTCTTAATAGACGGACGCATTCCATTTTTCCTGCACTACCATCCCGCTCATCACCCATTCTCTCCCGTCCTAAACCGTCAGGCCCGCGCACTTTCTGGTGCTGGGGGATGCTGTTTCGGGGGATAAGAAATACTAAGAGCCT
>ERZ1673698.2588-NODE-2588-length-11760-cov-8.671850_pt1 | contig 11760 bp, 9 predicted proteins | sample MGYA00580228_ERZ1673698 | MGnify/ENA primary metagenome ERZ1673698 (study PRJEB41218, sample SAMN15661768) | gut metagenome | host: Homo sapiens | place: Canada: London | collected 2015-08-20/2019-03-30 | study: EMG produced TPA metagenomics assembly of... | reverse complement strand
TCTCAAAGGATGAGATTCAGCGCAAACTTGATGTATGCAAGGAGCGCAAGGAACGCTACGAGGGCTACCGAAATCAGCTTGAGGAGAGTGGCGAAAGCCAGATTTCTCTTACCGATACCGATTCCCGACTGATGAAAGCCAACGAGGGTTTCTGTGTAGGCTACAACGTGCAGACTGCTGTTGATGCCGAGAGCCACATGATAGCTGGTTTTCAGGTAACCAACAACCCTACTGACCACGGTCAGATAACCAACGTTGCTTCTGAGATAAAGGCTGATTACGATGTGCCAGTTCTTGAAACCACTGCAGACAAAGGCTACGAGTGTCCTGAGGATCATGCTGACGCACTGGCAAATGGTATCATACCTAACGTCATCCAGCGTGATGGTGGATGTACGGAGCAAGTCCAATTTGACTACAACGAAGCAACCATAACCGATGAACAGAAGGCAAGCACAAAGCCGGAAGACCTGAAAGCATGCTTGGAGGCAGGCGTAATACCTGATGTTTACGAAGGAATCCTGACCGATGCACAGACTGCTGAGGTCAAGGAATTCGCTACCGATGTTGTTGACTCCGCAGTACTGAAGATGACTCCCGAGCAGATGCGTGCCAAGGCTCTTGAAGGATACTTTGTAAGGGATGCCGAACGTAATCTTGTCTATTGCCCGCAGGGTGAAATCCTCAGACAGAAGTCAATCAAACGAAACGGCATGATACGCTACTGCAACAAGCTGGCATGCAAGAAATGCAAATGCAAGTGTACTGCCCAGAGGTTCAAGGAGGTCGACTTTAATAAGGATACATTGATAAAGGCTACCGAAGCTAAGCGCAAGCAACTCAAGGAAGAGAACAAGGACAAACCGAAACCTCCCAGAACGAAGGTAGTGAAGAAAGTCGTACGCTATGTCCTTCACCTTGACCAGAATAAAATGGACAATCGCAAATGTCTCTCCGAGCATCCTTTCGGAACCATGAAGCGAACTCTTGGACAATACTATTTCTTACTCAAAGGCTTTGCCAAAGTCAGTGCTGAGATGGGCCTCTTCTGCCTATCTTACAACCTTCGTCGTGCCATAAGTCTCAGAGGTGTGCTAGCCCTTGTTGCTGCACTCCGATAAATTTATTTAGGGGAATCATATACCATCAAAAACACGCTCTAAGTATGCTCGTAGCGGCAATTTTTAGCCCTTATGACGAATTGTTTAACATAAACTGATTTTTTAAGATGAAAACTTATATGCCCTTAAATGGGCTCAGGTGGAGTCGCAATAGCGGCTCTGCCAACTGTGATATGCCTCAAAGTGCCGTTTTCGGACGGCCTGGGGGGGGGTAAAACCTAACTATAAATATTTTGAACTGTATAAAACAGGACACACCGAGGTGGATCCAAGGTATATTCCAGATGATTTATATTACACCATTGTTGATCCATATTTTAACAAGCCAATTGATTGTAGATATATTGATGACAAAAATCTATATGATCTTTTATTTTCAGATGTCAATCAGCCAAAAACTGTAGCCAGAAAAGAAAATGGGCAATTTATTTCTGCTTCATATGAATTGATAACAGAAAAAGAAGTTCTCTTAGCTTGTGGTGAAATAGATAAAGTAGTGGTAAAAAAGAGTACTAATGCTAATGGAGGTGAAAGTATATATTTCTGGGAAAACGACAATTCAAAGAAATCGTTGGAAACCTTGAAAAATATACTGAAAAACGATTATGACTTTGTTATACAGGAATGTGTAAAGCAACACTCTGAAATAGCAAAACTTCACCCTACAAGTATTAATACTATTAGAATACTGACATTGAATTGGCATGGTGAAGTTAGAGTACTATCGGCTATTATTCGTATGGGAGCTAACGGAAGTAATGTAGATAATGGACATTCAGGTGGTGTATTCTGTGGTATTGATGAAAAAGGAAGACTAAAGAATTGTGCATATAATTATATGACAGGACAAAAGTTTGAGAATACCCATCCTACTTCAGGAGCTGTATTCTCAGATAGTGTAATCCCTAATTTTGATAAATGCAAGGATTTAGTATGCAAACTTGCTCCACGTATAACATCTTTCTCTCGTCTTACTTCATGGGACTTAAGCATTACAGAAGAAGGGGAACCTATCCTTATAGAAGTAAACTTGGCTTATGGAGGTCTATTTTTTCACCAAATAGCAAATGGTCCTGTTTTTGGGAATATAACTAAAAAAATTATTGATGAGGTAATAAACGTAAGATAACATGAATTCAGCATATATAAGAAGAGCTGTTTTTCGACAGCTCAAAAAAAACAAGTGGATATTTTATTGGTTTGAGTGGTTTAAATGGCATAAAGAGATAGAATATCAGAAACAAGTTAATAATCCCGCTCAACTTAAGACTCCAAAAAAAATTAAACAGGAAGAGAGACTTGTGAAGGATTATTGGCATTTGGGAACTTTTCATTACTATCGCTATGGACTACAGTACAAACATCTGACAGATGATGAGATTCTTGATTATGTGCCTACCTATTATTTTCATAAAAATATTGAGAAGCACCATTATGGTATTGATACAATTAAATATGGTGATAAACTAACCCAAGCTATCCTCTTTGAAGAAAGGAATATTCCAACTGCAAAGGTAGTTGCTGTTGTGAAAAATGGCAGATGTACGAACCTTATGCAGAATAAGGAAATAAACTTAAATGCTGTTATTGCAGAATGTTTGGGCAAGAAGGGAAATAAGCTTTTCTTTAAACCAACAGGCAATTGTGGAGGTGCAGGCATCATTGTATTGAAACGTTATAATGAATCGTATGTACTTAATGGTCAACAAATACCTTCTATAAATAGTTTGCACGAAGCGTTATTAGACAACGAACTATATATTGTAGAAGAAAATATTATTCAATGTGATCAGTTTATGGCTATAAATAGTTCAAGTGTAAATACCATTAGAACTGTTGTCCAAAACGAAGGAAGCAAGATGGTAGTGAAGACTTGTATCCTTCGCATGGGTCGTAATGGAAAAGAAGTTGACAATAGTGCACAAGGAGGAATATCTATTAAAATAGACGTAAATACTGGTGCTTTTGCAGAAAGAGCAACTGCTGAACATGGAGGTGGAGAGATAACCTGCCATCCTGATTCTGGATTTTCATTTGTTGGCACAAAAATAGAAAACTGGTCTATAATAAAAAAACAAATAGAAGATATAGCAAATAAACTTATTGATTTCAAGGACGTAGCACTTGATATCGCAGTAACGACAAAAGGGGCTATTCTTGTTGAGTTTAATTTCAGATATGGAGTAGAACATCAGCAATGTGTTATTGGTGGTGTTCGTCGTATCTTTAACATCAACAATCATTAAATTTGAGCTATGAAAACTGAAAATACAGAACTTCAAATCTCACAAAGAGGTTTGGAAATGCCTCAATCTCCTATACGGAAATTAGCACCATTGGCATATAAAGCAGAGGATGAAGGTGTAAAAATATATCGTTTGAATATTGGTCAGCCAGATTTGCCTACACCTCAAAAGGCATTAGAAGCACTCAAAGATGTAGATAGAACAACGTTGGAATATTCACCTTCACAAGGATATCTTTCTCTTCGTCAAGCTTTAGTAAATTACTATGAGCGTTACCAAATTAAACTTGATTCGGATGATATTATAATAACTTCGGGTGGTTCAGAGGCGGTTCTCTTTGCGTTTATGAGCTGTCTGAATCCTGGTGATGAGATAATTGTGCCAGAACCTGCTTATGCCAACTATATGAGTTTCGCTATTTCTGCAGGTGCTGTCATCCGTACTGTTGCTACAACAATAGAGGAGGGATTCTGTTTGCCTAAAGTAGAAAAATTTGAAGAGCTGATAAATGAGCGTACTAAAGCCATTTTGATTTGCAATCCAAACAATCCTACAGGCTATCTCTATACACAAAGAGAGATGAACCAAATCAGAGACCTTGTGAAGAAGTATAATCTGTATCTGTTCTCTGATGAGGTTTATCGTGAGTTTATATATACTGGTTCACCGTATATTTCGGCAATGCACTTGGAGGGTATTGAGCAGAATGTTGTTCTTATTGATTCTGTATCGAAGCGTTATTCTGAATGTGGCATTCGTATTGGAGCACTTATAACGAAGAACGAGAATGTACGAAAGACTGTTATGAAGTTCTGTCAGGCTCGTTTGAGTCCTCCTTTGTTGGGACAGTTGGTTGCTGAGGCTTCGATAGAGGGTACAGAACAATATTCACGTGAAGTATATGATGAATATGTTGAACGTAGAAAGTGCCTTATAGATGGGGTCAACCGCATTCCCGGATGCTACACCCCAATGCCTATGGGAGCTTTCTATACAGTTGCTCAATTGCCTGTCAATGATGCCGAGGATTTCTGTGTTTGGTGTTTGGAAAAGTTTTGCTATGTAGACGATAAGACATCTTCGATGACTCCTTCGGGCAATAAGAATAAACCAGTTACAGGAGAAACAATAATGATGGCTCCTGCTGCGGGATTTTATACAAATCCGGAATTAGGCAAGAATCAGGTGAGATTGGCTTATGTGCTTTGCAAAAAAGACCTACAAAGAGCATTGTTCATTCTTGAAAAAGCAATTGAGAAATATAATACAATAAAAAAGTAAAATACAAATATGGCATTTCATCCAACATTAAGCAAATCAGGCAGAATTATGTTCTGGCCTTTGATTAAGTTTACAGAGTTTATGGGTAATCATTTTCCTGAGACTTTGTTGAAGATACGTTATCGCTATGTGTTTAAAGAACCTCTTAACCTTAAGAACCCTCAGACATTGAATGAGAAAATACTGTGGGCGAAGCTTTATTCTGATACAACAAGATGGACAGAATTGGCTGACAAGCGAACGGTGCGTGACTATGTGGAGAAAATAGGTCTTGGTGACACATTGGTGAAGCTCTATGCCACTTGGTATAAGAAAGAAGATGTAAACTTTGATGTGCTACCTGATACTTTTATCATTAAGGCTAACAATGGTGACGGTAAGGGTACAAACAAGATTATACGCAAGGCTGACCTCACCCCAAAGAAAAAAGCTGAGTATATAGAACTGATTGGGGAATGGTTGAGTCGCAAGAATATCGGTGCGCTTCATGCAGAACCTCACTACAAGAATATGAAGCCTTGTGTGATTGCAGAAGAAGTGTTGCCATTAGAAAAAGGTGCAACATCGTTGACCGACTATAAGATGTGGTGCTTTAATGGTAAGTGCTACTATACTTGGATATGCAATGATCGTAGTGCAGGTGGCAATAGTGCCCATGTGATGACATACGACATGGACTGGAACGCACACCCAGAATTCTCAGTATTCAATTCTGACTATCTAAGAGGAGACATCATTCCTAAGCCTAAGAACTTCGATAAAATGGTGGAGATAGCAGAAAAGTTGTCAAAAGGTTTCCCCGAACTTCGTGTTGATCTATACAACATAGACGGAAAAATATACTTTGGCGAATTGACTTTCACTTCGCAAGGTGGCTTCATGGACTTCTATACTCCTGAATTCAACAAATTGCTTGGTGAGAAGTTCAGCATAAAGGATTTCCCTTTGAAAAAGAAATAAGTAATGGTACTTCCGTCTGCACAAGTGGTCGCCAAGAGCGATATGGTGCGATACCATCGGGCGGAACAAGAATTCAAATAGAATAATACAGTTTCTACCCGTTGGCGGAATTAATTTAAGCTGGTCGATATGAGTAAAAGTTGCCCATACACGCTGATTCTCAGTAAAACCAAGGATTGCTGAAAAACTGTCAGATCATCTGGTTTTTTGTTGTGACTTTCTGATAAACAGGCAGTTGACTGTATGACAATTGTCTGGTAACTGCCTGGATGGTTTGCTGATTAACCCCCAAAACGGTTTATCATGAATATACAGAGATGAGCGTGGACGGCAAAGGCTTGGGCGTGTATGTGTCGGGAATAAAGGAAGTGAGCGAGTTGGCTATGGTCCTTCTCTTATTTTCACCAAGCTCTTGCAAAAGAATTGGAACGGCACTCTTGCAAAGTTCAAGAAATAAGTTTAACTTTGTATTTTAAAGTTTATCTGCTAAATAATTAAGGTTATGATTCACGAAACAATACATATAAAGAACTTAGGACCTCTTGAAGATACTGGCGTAATCGATATAAAACCACTGACGGTATTTATTGGAAATTCAGCAAGTGGCAAGAGTACGCTCATGAAGGCTCTTGTATTGATGCGCTACATATTCAAACGCCTTTCTATCAGAGCTTATTTCCATAACTCGCATATAGAAGAGAATGTTATAAACTTTAGATTCAGGGATTTGTTGCGTGATAATATGAGTGTACTGGTTACTGCAGATACATACATTCATTATGTTGTTACTATAAGCGGGAATTCGTATTCTGTAAGTTATTCAGGTGGCAAGCTGTCTTACAATGCTATAATACCCAACGAGGACTTATGCTTCTTCAAAGAAGTGTGGGTAGCAGAATCAAGAAGTGCAATAGCCCCACTGTCAAGTCAGGGGACATTGGCAAAAAACGCTTATTTAGGTTTTTTCTTTAATGAAACATTCACTGAATTTGACAATGCTACTGATGCCATAAAGCATTTTGACTTGAACTACATAGGTTTGGACATGAATGTGGAACGCGGAGGCAACAACCAAAAGAAGTTTATACTTAAGCCTAAAGACAAAAATTACTCTTCGTTTGAACTTCGACATGCGTCTTCAGGTATACAGACAACAGTGCCTTTAATAGCCATGATGAACTATTATGCTCAGGCTTTTGACTTTAAGTCGGCTCAGAAGCGTAGTATCATTGACTTGTTGTTTGAAAAGAACCTTACCACTCAGTATCGCCCAGAAATGGAACTTACAGATATGCCACAATATGTACACATACATATAGAGGAACCTGAACTGAGTCTTGATCCAACTTCTCAGATTCAGATGTTGAACGAGATAATACGATTGGCGTTCTATTCAAAGGTCGACAGCCGTGAAATAGGATTGGTACTTGCTACACATAGTCCATATATAATAAATTCTCTGAATCTGTTGATGAAGGCTCACGACTGCAAGACGGATATTGACGGTGCACATGTAGACTATGATGACCTTTCGGTATACCAGATTCTGTCGGGAGGAGTGGTTGACTTGAAAGTTAAAAACATTCACTACGTCAACACGGATAGACTCTCAGAGGATATTAATAACATATATGATAAATACCAAGAATTAAAGCAGCTGCAAAATGAAGAATCTCTTGGAAAATGACCTTCCTGAGTTTTATGGCGTAGGAAGAAGATGTATATGTGATGAAAACACAACAAGTTTGAGTGAATTTGACCTTACAGAGGATGACACACAATTTGTTGTTGGTTACAAAAAGGGGTATGCGTCTTTTTGTGGCAATCCGTTTAACTTGAGTGTAGTCAATTATGATACATATATTGGCAGATATACAGGTACCAAAATCTCTGATGGTAAGCGCAGGTGTGACTTTATCCTGACAGATACTGACACTAATAATATTATTGTTTTGTGCGAGGTGACAAGCTCTATAGGTGGAATGGAAAATCTATCTCGTCCTATTGAAAGGACCCAAAAAGATGGAACAAGAACTGTTGTTTTCCCCAAAGGAAAATATCAAAAGGTTGAGCTTCAACTCTATCAGAGCTTGGAAACTATAACTGAGGTGCCATCAATATCGTCGTATATAAACAAGAAGAAAAGAAAGGTATGTTTAATGTCATACCTCATAAAACGAACAGAGAACAATGCTATTAATGCTTTCAACAGAAATCGATTGATGGAAGCAGAGGAGGCTGGCGAAAATGGCGCACAGATAAGTTGTCCACAAATAGAACAGTTTGGCTTTGATTATTATAGAATAAGTCATGACTATTCTTTCAAAATAGACAACAACAGTAAATAATAATAAACCCAAAACGGTCATTAGGCCGTTTATTGTATTTTATATTTACTGCTTGCAGTCTTTTGTTTTTTATAAGGCGTCTTTTGCTTGTTTTTAATTCGTAATAGCTCGCTATTACTCATTAAAAGCCAAACAAAATCCACTCTTCTAAAAGAACAAAATCCAGGCAAGCCCTAATGACCGATTTGGGATAAAATCCCCATCCGAGTGGCGGCACTAGCGCAGAGCGATACTGCGGTGGGGAACTTCATATTGATTTTATTTTTTACGACATGCGGTATGGGCCTGGATGCTCATACGGCAGCATATTGTATACCTTTATATTCAAGCAAGATTTTTATTATGCAAGACTACGGATTGGTATCTATAATCACTCCCACTTGGGCGTGTGCTGATTTTATAGCAGAGACGATAAAGAGTATTCAAGCGCAGACATACCAGAATTGGGAGCTGCTCATACAGGATGACTGCTCAAAAGACAATACACTTGAGGTGGTAAAGCCTTTTATGGAGACTGACAAACGTATTAAGTATGAATGTAATCCAGAGAACTCTGGGGCTGCAATAACCCGAAACAATGCTTTGCGCAGAGCAAAGGGACGATGGATCGCTTTTCTTGACTCGGATGACTTGTGGTTGCCAGAAAAATTGGAACATCAACTGAAGTTTTTGGTGGAGAATGGCTATGCCTTCTCTTATCATGAATATACTGAGATGAGTGAGGATGGCAAGGATTTGGGCGTGTATGTGTCGGGAATCAAGAAAGTGAGCAAGTTGGCTATGTTTATGTGCTGCTGGCCAGGATGCTTGGCTGTGATGTATGACAGAGAGCGCATAGGACTGATACAGATTAAGGATGTACGCAAGAACAATGATACTGCCCTTTGGCTGAAAGTGGTGAGAAAGGCTCCTTGCCATTTGTTGAAGGAGAACTTGGCGAGATATCGCCGCCGCAAGGTGAGCATCACTCCGAAGCCGTTATGGAAACGCATCTGGGCACATTATCCTTTGTTTCATGTGGCAGAGGGGATGAATCCCGTGATGGCTACGTTCTGGACCATGATGAATGTCGTGGGCAACGGCTGGAAGAAAATGTGGTATGTGAAGAAGCTGAAATAAGACCTCTATGAACACATCTGCTGAAGCTTTATTACAATTATCAAACATAGTCATAAACGGACGGGGGCAGACAATTCCCGACAATGCCGACTGGCAGGATGTGTTGGCGCTTGCCAAGAAACAAGGCATTCGCGGTTTGGTTTATGATGCATTCGACAACCTCAAAAAGAGTGGGGCCGATATCAAAGGATTTCCTGAGAGCGAGCAGATATTAAAGATCTACACCCAGACAGTACTGACGGAAAACTTGCATACCAGGTATTTTGAATTGGCGAAGCACGTTTCCGAAATGTGGAAACGGCATGGCATAAAGACAATAGTATTCAAAGGACTGGCGCATAGCCGTTATTATCCGAAACCAACACATAGGGAACTGGGAGATTTTGATTGCTACTTGATTGACAACAAAGGCAATTGTGTATATAAGCAAGGAAATGATGTGGCGCGCAAGAATGGATTGAAGGTTGATGACGGATGGTATAAGCATTCGCACATCATCTACAAGACGCTGATAATCGAGAATCACCGGTTTTTCACTTCTGCCCGACGTGGTGGAACAGATATGGCTCTACATAAATTCATTATAGATGCGATTGGTGACGCAAGCCAACTCGACAGGCTTGACGGGACTGACATTTATACGCTGCCAATAGAAGCGGAAGGTTTGTTCATGCTTTATCATTCGCTTACGCATTTCTTGGTGGAGGGAATCCGTCTGCATCATATCGTGGATTGGGCTTGCTGGATGAAAGCGAATCAAGACAAACTACAGTGGAAGGAATTTTATGAGCTTTGCAAACGGTTCAGATTGGATGGCTTTACGGATGTTTTGAATACTATTGCAGTGGTATATCTCGGCGTAGAACTGCATGACAAGACGATATTCGCTGACAGCAGGTATGCCGCAAGGACTATAGAGAGCGTTTTGAACGACGATACATCAATCTACAATCGTGGCAAAGGACGATGGTATGAGCGTTTGCATGTCATCGGCAACGCTTTCAAACATTCCTGGAAATTCAGACATGTCGCACACTATAGCACGATTGGCTATGTGTGGCAGTTTGTATATGGTTTCTTGAAACGAAAAGAAGGGAAACAAGAATAAACATTTTAATCAATAAATACATATTATGACAATGAAATTGCGTAATGTGCCTTTCTCTCCGCCAGATATGACGGAGGCAGAGGCAAATGAGGTGCGTGATGCCATTTTGTCCGGGTGGATAACAACCGGACCACGCACAAAGAAGTTGGAAAAAGAAGTTGCAGAGTTTGTAGGCTCAGACAAAGCGGTTTGCCTTAACTCACAGACGGCATGCGCTGAGATGGCTTTACGTCTGTTAGGCGTTGGCGAAGGTGATGAGGTGATAGTGCCTGCTTATACCTATACGGCAAGTGCTTCTATCGTGGAACACGTGGGAGCGACGCTCGTTTTCGTGGATGTGCAGAAGGATTGCCTTGAAATGGACTATGAGGCTGTGGAGAAGGCTATCACACCCAAGACTAAGGCCATCATCCCTGTTGACTTGGCTGGTATACCTTGCGACTACGACCGCTTGTTTGCAATAGTGGAGAGCAAGAAGGATATCTTTACTCCAAAGACTGACTTGCAGAAGATGATAGGACGAGTAGCCATTTGCTGTGATGCCGCTCATGCATTTGGTGCATCACGCAAGGGAAAGATGGTGGGAGCGATAGCGGACTTCTCTTCTTTCTCGTTCCATGCCGTGAAGAATTTTACAACGGCTGAAGGTGGCGCATTGTCTTGGAACCTACCTTTCGGTAATGAGAAAGTTGTGAAAGATTTGGATAAGAATGCAGATAATGTTTTCAGTGGCGTGCCTGAGATCGAGGGCGAGACATGGAATGAAAACCTTTATCGTAAGGCGCAGTTGCTGAGTCTGCACGGTCAGAACAAAGATGCATTAGCTAAGACAAAACTCGGTGCATGGGAGTATGACATCATCGGTGCTTGGTATAAGTGCAACATGACAGATGTTGTGGCAGCAATCGGACTGGTACAGATGCAGCGTTATAAGGGTTTGCTGGAGCGCCGCAAGAAGATGATTGAGCGCTATGACGAGGCTTTGAAACCTCTGAATGTGGCTGTGCTTAATCATTATGACGAGGAGCATACATCATCTGGTCACTTGTACTTGGTTCGTTTATTGGGCAAGACTCGTGAGGAAACAAACAAGGTGATAGAAAAGATGGCGGAGCGTGGAATTGCTACCAACGTTCACTACAAACCGCTGCCTATGATGACTGCCTATAAGAAGTTGGGCTTTGACATCAAGGATTTCCCGAATGCCTATCACATGTTTGAGAATGAAATCACACTGCCTCTGAATACAAAGATGACGGATGAAGATCAGGAATATGTGATTGAGAATTTCGTAGAGATAGTATCTAAATTGTAATACTTAACCTTTAAAAAGCTTGAGGATGAAGGTGCAGAATCTTAGTCTTCAAGCTTTTTTTATGAAAAAAATTATGAAAAGATTATTTGACATTGTTGCCTCTGGTTGTGGATTGATAGTTTTAAGTCCGTTATTCCTGATATTGGCAATATGGATTAAACTGGATTCCAAAGGTCCTGTATTTTACCGACAGGTGCGTGTGGGACGAAACAACAAGGATTTCCGTATATTCAAGTTCCGTTCGATGCGAGTTGGAGCTGAT
>ERZ1673698.2586-NODE-2586-length-11766-cov-5.735719_pt1 | contig 11766 bp, 9 predicted proteins | sample MGYA00580228_ERZ1673698 | MGnify/ENA primary metagenome ERZ1673698 (study PRJEB41218, sample SAMN15661768) | gut metagenome | host: Homo sapiens | place: Canada: London | collected 2015-08-20/2019-03-30 | study: EMG produced TPA metagenomics assembly of... | reverse complement strand
CAAGGCCATTCCCGGCACCAGCCCGGAGCTGCTGGAACAGCTGGGCTTTCTGGCCGACCGCCTGAGTGTGAACATTGAACTGCCCAGTGAGCGCAGCCTGAACCTGCTGGCTCCGGACAAAGGGCGGCACTCCATTTTCCGGCCCATGAAGCAGATCGCGGTGGAGGGGGCCGCCAACCGGGAAGAGGTGGCGCTCTACCGCAAGGCCCCCAGATTTGCCCCGGCGGGCCAGAGCACCCAGATGATCGTGGGTGCTTCCCCGGAAACGGATTATCACATCCTGCAATTAACGGAAGGATTATACAATAAGTATCACCTGAAACGGGTGTTTTACTCCGCCTACATCCCTGTGACCGAGGACACCCGCCTGCCTGCGCTGGACACCAAGCCGCCGCTGCTGCGGGAGCATCGGCTCTATCAGGCAGACTGGCTGCTCCGCTTTTACGAGTTCAAGGCAGAGGAACTTCTGGACAGGGACAACCCCAACTTCAACCCCTATCTGGACCCCAAGTGCAACTGGGCGGTGCAGCATTACGGGCTGTTCCCGGTGGACGTGAACCGCGCCCCCTTTGAGATGCTGCTGCGGGTGCCGGGGATCGGCCCCAAGAGCGCCCGGCGCATCTGGCACGCCCGCAAACAGGCTGCGCTGGGGCTGGACGAGCTCAAGCGGATGGGCGTGGTGCTCAAGCGGGCGCAGTATTTCATCACCTGCCGGGGCTTTGCGGGGGCGCACCCGGGCCGCGGTAGCGCCGGGCGGGAGCGCATCACCCGGGCGCTCATCGACCCCAACGTATTCAGCAGCGGGGTGGAGCAGCTGAGCATGTTCAGCCCGCCCGCCGTGGATCGGCTGGTGAAGCAGGGCGTGCCGCCCTGCACAGCCCAGAAAATGGTGCGGGAGGAGGCAGTGCAATGTCTGGCCAGAGTCCTGTAAGCCCTGCCCGGAAGCTCCACGATGCCGATGTGGTCTACCTCTATGATGGCAGCTTCGAGGGCTTCCTCTGCTGTGTGTTTGAGAGCTTTGCCCAGCATGAGCTGCCCTTCGCGATCTGGACCCCGGAACGGGAGACAGCTACCCTCTACCCTGTGAAGGAGATCCCCACTGACCACGCAAAGGCCCGGCGGGTCTTTGCCAGCTTCCGCGCCAAGCTGGGCGAAGAGACGGAATTCCTCGTCACCCGGGATTTTCTCTCGGGCTGGGAGGATAAGGAGCTGCGGCTCATCCGGTTTCTGCACCTGGCCTTTGCACTGGGGCCGGGTACCGTCAAGCGGCGGGGCCACCCGGAGGTGGCTCCGCTCTACCAGATGAAGCAGAGCCTGGACTGGGAAGTGGACAAGTTTCAGGGCTTTGTCCGTTTTCAGGAGCACGATGGGATGCTGGGTGCAGTCATCCACCCCAAAAACTATATTCTGCCCCTCCTGCGCGGGCATTTCTGTGCCCGCTTCCCGGAGGAGAACTTCCTGATCTATGATGCTGTCCATCAGGCGGTGCTGCTGTACCAGAACCACAAGGCTCAGCTGCTGGAGCTGGCCGAACCCCTCGCCCTGCCCCCGCCCGATGAGCGGGAGCAGCAGTTTCAGGAGCTGTGGAAGCAGTTTTACAAAACGCTGGAGATCAGAGCACGCCACAACGAAAAAGGCCGCATGACCCACTGCCCCAAACGCTTCTGGGCCGATATGACCGAGATGAAAGAGGAATTGGAATGAAAAAGGAAACAAAGACCGGACGCTGGAAATATGCTGCCATCGTGCTGATTGCGGCCCTGCTGATAGGGCTGCTCTGGAACCATGTAAAAAATGGGCCGAAGGGCGAAATCTATCTCTATGGAGAAGAACACAGCAAGCAGAGCATTCTCGACAAGGAACTTTCCATCTGGGGCGAGTATTACGAAAAAGGAATGCGGGATCTGTTTGTGGAATTCCCGTATACGGATGCACAATTTCTGAACCTGTGGATGCAGGCCGACGATGATGAATTGCTGGATCTGCAGTTCAAGGACTGGGAAGGTACAGCAGGCGGCACCGAGGTCGAGAAGAATTTTCTGAAACAGATCAAGGAGCAGTATCCTGAGACCGTGTTCCACGGCACCGACGTGGGCCATACCTGGGAAAGCACCGGGCCGCGGTATCTGGCCTATCTGGAAGCCAATGGGCAGAAGGACAGCGAAGAGTACCGGCGTGCGCAGGAAAACATGGAACAGGGCAAACGGTACTATGAGATCGAGGCGACGGATGAAGCTTCTTCGGTCCGATACCGGGAGGATCGGATGGTGGAGAACTTCCGGCGCAGCTATCAGGAGCTGGAAGCGGTACGCCGCACCGATATCATGGGTATCTATGGAAGTACACATATTGTGGAGTCGGAGTATCGGAACTCGGACTTTCGCATGGCAAAACAGTTGAGCGAGAACTATGGGGAACATCTCCATACCAAAGATCTGACGCAGGAACCGGAACGGATCGACGCGCTGGAAGTCAATGGAAAGACCTACACAGCATCCTATTTCGGTGAGCAGGATATTTCGATGGTAAAGGGCTACAAGATCCGAAAGTTCTGGCGGTTGGAAGACGCATACGAGGACTTCAAGGAGCTGCCGACACCCCGTGAGATTCTGCCAGCCGACAACTACCCTGTAAAAATCCAGGCTGGGCAGGTGTTTGCTGTGGAGTACCTGATGTCCGACGGCTCGACCGAGTGGAAGTATTATATCTCGGACGGCACAGTACAGAACGGCCAACTCATCACAAAGCGGATGAAGATGGAATAAGCAGGCTCCCGGCCCCGGAACTTTGACGAATTTACAAAAAGGTTGCATCTGCGTGGTTGAAACCCGCAAAACCTATGGTATACTATAAGGGATATCCGGGCAGGCATTTCTGCCCCACACACCCCCGCTGCGGGGTCAACACAAAAGGAGTATTGTAGCGTTATGGTTCGCATTACTATGGAAGACGGCGGCATCATCGACATTGAGCTGAATGAGGAAGTCGCCCCCATCACCTGTGAGAATTTCAAGAAGCTGGTCAGCGAGGGCTTCTATAACGGCCTGACCTTCCACCGTGTCATCCCCGGCTTTATGATCCAGGGCGGCTGCCCGCTGGGCAACGGCACCGGCGGCCCGGGCTGGAACATCAAGGGCGAGTTCGCTGCAAACGGCGTGAACAACCCCATCAAGCATACCCGCGGCGTGATCAGCATGGCCCGCAGCATGAACCCCAACAGCGCCGGCAGCCAGTTCTTCATCATGCACAAGGACGCTCCCCATCTGGACGGCCAGTATGCTGCTTTCGGCAAGGTCGTTGCCGGAATGGAGGTCGTGGATAAGATCGCTTCCGTCCGCACCGACTGGAACGATAAGCCCACTACCCCCGTCAAGATGAAGACCGTTGAGCTCATCGAGGGCTGATCTTCTGCGCTTCTGTCCCGCATCGCCTGCCCATGAAGTGCCCCGTCAAGTAGACAAAAAAATAATATAAGATTTTTGTTCGCCGTTTCCACAAGGAAACGGCGAATTTTTTGTACAAATTGGCGTTAGGCCGCTCGATTCATGGCACGGACGTGAGCTTGCAGCGCCCAACACGGGACATTTTTTGATATTTTACTTCCGCTGTATCGTGATTGTTCTTGCTTGACATGAAAATACCCCCAGAGTACGCAGAGTTTTCTTTTTACTCTGTCTACTCTAGGGGTAGTATATCATGTTGAGGATACAGGCCGGGGGCTTTCCATATATGCGTCAGAAAGAGGAGAGAGGCTTACTTTTTTTCGCCCTTGGGCAGCAGACCGGCGCGCTCCAGAGCCGGGCGCAGGGCCAGATACAGGATGACCACGCAGATGGTGGAGGCTACGCTGTTGACAAAGGTGACACCACCGGCGATCTTGGACAGGGCCTGTGCCACGGTATACTCCTGGCCAAAGATGTAAATGTTGCGGAAATAGCCCAGGAACGGGTCGGTGATGACGTTCAGCAGCAGGCCGGAGCCGCCTGCCACGATGACCTTGAGCAGGTAGCCCTTGCTGTGGCGGTCGAGATCGCGCAGCTTGAACACCTTGTGGGCCACGGCACCGCAAGTGATGCCGATGATGAACTTCAGCACAAAGGTGGTCACGGCATAGCCCGGGTCACCGGCCAGGATATCGGCCAGAGCCAGACCGATCGCACCGGCCAGGCCGCCGGAAACACCGTCCAGCAGCAGGGCGGTCAGGGCGGTGAAGGTGTTGCCCAGATGGAACGAGGAGCCGCCGTAGAACGGCACACGGAAGAACAGGTATGCCACTAGGCTCAGCGCGGCCATAACGCCGGTCAGGGCCAGCTCCTTGGTGGTAAAGGTGCGCTTGTACAGCACACTGCCGAACAGGATGACGACGATCACCACGGCCAGCAGCAGCCACATTGCAGTTGTAGACATGATTTTTCCCTCCAAATTTTTTCGGGGCGAACCCCCTCCATCCTGCTCTGCAGGATCGTTCGCCCGTTTCAAAGCCACTTACCCATAAAACTACTTGACATTTGGGTGTGTAGTTGGTATGCTCCTATTATACGCGGAACTGGCACCATGAAAATACCCAGAATAAAGTTTTTTTATGGGGCCAGTTCGGCAAAGCACCCAAAAAGGGGAGAGGTCTTATGTTTCATCTGACAACTGCACTGGATGCCGCCAGCGGGGTGCCGCTGTACGAGCAGCTCTATGAGAGCCTTGCCGCCGAGATGCGCAGCGGGGCCATTCCGGCGGGCACCCGGATGCCCGGCAAGCGGCGGCTGGCGGCAGAGCTGTCGGTTTCTGTCAACACGGTGGACGCGGCATATCAGATCCTGGCGACCGAGGGCTACATGGAGCCGCGGGAGCGCAGCGGCTTTTATGTACAGGAATATCTTGCCCTGCCCACCCGGCCCGAGGAAGTGCCGCCCCCGGTATCTGCCGCTCCGCAGCCGGAAGCGGCTGAGCCGCCCGTCCGGTTCGATCTGTCCACCCGGGGCGTGGACCCGGGGCTGTTCCCGTTCCGCACCTGGGCCCGGCTGCAGAAAGAGCTGCTCTATTCCTCGCCCCAGCTGCTGACCCATGGCGATGCGCAGGGGGACGTGGAGCTGCGGCAGGCGCTGGCGGACTATCTGGAGGAATACCGGGGCGTGCGGTGCACCGCCGAGCAGGTGGTGGTGGGTGCCGGTATGGAGTATCTGCTGAGCCTGCTGGCCCCGCTCCTGCCCGGCAAAACGGCGGTGGAAAACCCCGGCTACCAGCGCGCGAAGCAGGTGCTGGAAAACAACGGCGTGGCGTGTTGCTGCCTGCCTGTGGATGCGGACGGCCTTTCTGTTGAGGCATTGTCCGGCTCGGGTGCGGCGGTGTGCTATGTCACGCCCAGCCACCAGTTCCCCACGGGTGTGACCATGCCGGCGGGCCGCCGCACGGAGCTGCTCCACTGGGCATCCCGCTGCCCGGGCCAGCGGTATATCATAGAGGACGATTACGATTCGGAGTTCCGCTTTGATACCCGCCCCCTGCCCAGCCTGCAGGGCATGGCCGGGGCCGACGGCCCGGTGGTCTACCTTTCCACCTGCTCCCGCAGCCTGGCCCCCGGCATCCGCATCGCCTACATGGTGCTGCCCCGGCAGCTGCTGCCCGCCTGGCGGGCAAAGTACCGGATCTATTCCGGCACCGTCAGCCGGTTTGAGCAGCAGACCCTGGCCCACTTCATCCGCGAGGGCTACTTTACCCGGCACCTTGCCCGGGAGCGCGTGGCCTACAAGGCCCGGCGGGATGCTCTGGCTGCCTCTCTGCGCGCTGCCTTTGCACCGGACGAGCTGACCCTGACCGGCCTGCACACCGGCCTGCATCTGTTGGCAAGGCTGAAAAATGCCCCGCCGGATGCCGCCCTTCACGCCGCCGCAAAGGCGCAGGGCGTGGCCCTGAGTCTGCTGAGCGATTATGACCTGACCGGCGGGGAACAGGATTTTTCCGGTACGTTTGTGCTGGGCTATGGCTCCCTGAGCGAGGCATCATTCCCCGAGGCGGGCGAAACGCTGAGGAATGTCTGCACTGCCGCCCGGGAAGCGTCTGTGACCGTGTAAGTGCCCACTTTTGCATCCCACGCCCCGGGCAGGGCCTCGGCGTGGGGGAGGGCGCTGTTGTTGGCCAGAAACTCCAGGACCGTGCCCAGCAGGGTGTAATCCTGCGCCGCAAAGTCGGTGAGCAGGGCCGCGCTGCTGGCCCGCAGGGCATCCGGCAGGGTGGCGGGCAGCAGGGCGAGGTCCTGCCGGAAAAAGGCTTCCCACACTGCCGCCCGGGCAGCGGCCCGGCGGGCAGGCGGCAGGGTGCCGTCCGCATCCCAGCCGGAGAGCAGAGCGTGGGCCTCCTTGGCCGAAATGCTCTGCACGGCGGCGGAAAGCCCGGTTTCGGTCAGCTCATCGGCAGTCAGTGCCCCCGAAAACCCCACCCGCACCGGCCCGTAACGGGAAGCAGTTTTTTCCAGCACGGCGGGGGACAGCGCCAGATAAAGCATATCCTCCGGCAGGCCCAGCACCTCCAGAAGCGCCTGACGGCACCGGGCGGGCCCCGCCGCTCCGTAGCAGTGGGCAAGGCTGGCAGTCTCTCCGTTGAAGGGAACCGTCAGCTCTCCCGGCACGGCCAGCAGGTTCAGACTGTTCTGGGCGGCGTTCAGGCAGACCAGCAAAAAGCCCGGCTGCTCCCCGGCGGTGCAGAGAAGCAGGGTCATCCGGTGCTCGGCCCGGGGCAGCTGGATGGGCACCCCGCTCTGGGGCTGGGCGGTCTGGATGCGGGTGCGCACCATCTGCCGGGTGAGCAGGACTGTGCCGCCCACCAGCGGCAGCAGCACCAGAAGTGCCGCCCCCAAAGCCGCCCAGAAGGGCCTCCAACCGTTCTTGTGCATCCTGTGTTCCTCCGTTCCGTTTTGGAACAGGGTGGGCCGGGATGTGCTTTTTTATACAGAAACTGCTGCCCGGGCATGAAAACGCCCCCTGTGCCATACAGTAGAGCACAGGGGGCGTTTGTGTATGTGGGAGAGCTTGGCGCGGGTGAACGCGGTGGTCGGCGGTGTGGTATGGGGGCCGGTGGGGCTGGCACTGCTGTTTGGCACAGGCTGTCTGCTGACAGTGCGCACCGGTTTTTTCCAGCTGCGATATTTCGGGTACTGGATGCGGTACACCATCGGGGCCATCTTCCTGGACCGGAATGTGACCGCCCACACGGACGATGAAGCCATCAGCCAGTTTCAGAGCCTTTGCACGGCGCTGGCGGCGACCATCGGCACCGGCAACATCGTGGGCGTGGCGGCGGCCATTCTGGCAGGCGGGCCGGGGGCTGTGTTCTGGATGTGGGTCATGGCCCTGCTGGGGATGATGACCAGCTATGCCGAGAACGTGCTGGGCATCTGCTACCGCCGCCGGGATGCCGCCGGAAGATGGTGCGGCGGTCCCATGTACTATCTGGCCGAGGGGCTGGGCGGCGGCTTTGGCCGGGCACTGGCGGTGCTGTTTGCCTGCTTTTGCGTGCTGGCCAGCTTCGGCATGGGGAATATGAGCCAGATCAACTCCATTGCGGGCAATCTGCAGGCGGTGTTCCGGGTGCCGCCGGTGGCAACGGGCATCGTGCTGGCCCTGCTCACCGGGCGGGTCATACTGGGCGGGCTGAAGCGGGTGGCCGCAGTCACGGAGGCCATCGTCCCGCTCATGGCCCTGTTCTACCTGTTCGGGGCGCTGACCGTGGTCTGTGTCCATTGGGCGGCTGTCCCGGCGGCATTCGCGGCCATCTTCCGGGGGGCGTTTGGCTTGCAGGCCGCCGGGGGCGGGGTGCTGGGTTACGGCATGGCCCAGGCCATCAGCTGGGGATTCAAGCGGGGAGCCTTTTCCAACGAAGCAGGACTGGGCGCGTCGGTGCTGGTGCACTGCGCGGCCAACGTGGAGGAGCCTGTCCAGCAGGGAATGTGGGGCATATTCGAGGTGTTTGCAGATACCATGGTGGTCTGCACCCTCACGGCCCTTGTGGTACTCACCAGCGGCCTTGTGGATCTGGACACCGGTGCGGCCCTGACCGGCGTGGAAGGCTCCGCACTGGTGGGGCAGGCCTTTTCCACGGTGTTTGGGGCATTCGGGCCGCAGTTCATCGCGGTGTCGGTCCTGTTGTTTGCCTATTCCACTACGCTGGGGTGGAGCCATTACGGGGCCCGGGCAGTGGTGTATCTGCTGGGGGAGCGTGCCGCCGCAGGATATAAACTGGTGTTTGCGGCCATGGTGCTGGTGGGTGCTGTGATGAAGCTGGACCTGGCCTGGGCGCTCTCCGATACCTTCAACGGCCTGATGATGCTGCCCAATCTTGTGGGCGTGATAGGGCTTTCGGGGGTGGTGGTCCGGGAGACACAAGCGTGTCTGAAACGAAAATGACCCTCTCCGTCCCTGCAGTCTGTCTGTCAGATGCGGGATGGAGAGGGTCATTCTTTATCGCTTCTTTTTATTCGGCTTCGGGGCAGGCCGCTTCAGGCGCCGCACCGCGTCACGCCCGGCGGCGATGCCGCTGCCAAAGGCCCAGTGCAGGTTGAAGCCGCCGCAGCTGCCGGCGCAGTCCAGCGTTTCACCCACAAAGTAAAGGCCGGGGCAGCCCTTGAACTGGAAGCTGGGGGTCACTTCGGTCAGGCTCAGGCCGCCGCCGGTGGTCTGGGCCTGCTTCCAGCCGCAGGGGGTCAGGCCCTCGAACAGCCAGTGCTTGGCCGCGTTGGCCAGCACCTGCCAGGCGGCATCCGGCAGGGTGTCCACCGGTTTTTCAGGCAGCTTTGCCGCTGCCCACAGGGCGCGGCCCAGCTTGGGATTGAGCAGACCTGTCCAGAAATCCGCAGGTGCCTTGCCCGGCAGCAGGGGCACCCGGGCCGCAAACAGGGCGGTCAGGGCAGTCTCGTCCAGCATGGGGAAGAGGTCCAGCTCAACGGCCGGGCGCTTTGGCCCCCGCCCCGGGGCCAGATGGCCGGACAGCTGCATGATGCAGATGCCCGAAAGCCCGTAGTCCGTGAACTGCACCTCGCCGTTTTCCACAGCCACGGTGCAGTGGCGGTCGAGGTCCAGCAGGGTGGCAGCGGCCTTGGCCCGGATGCCGGCCAGAGATCGGTTGGGCTTGGCTGTCTGCAGGGCGGTCAGGCAGGGGTACAGCGGCTCCAGCTTTCCGCCGCACTGGGCGGCGAATCGGGTGCCGAAGCCGTCGGTGCCGAACTGCGGCCCGGCATTGCCGCCCATGGCGCAGATGACGGCATCGGCCCGCAGGGTCTGGTCCTGACCCTCGGCATCCTCGCACAGGATGGTGTAGCCGCTGCGGTTCTGGCTCAGGGTCTGCACAGTGCAGCCGGTACGCACCTCCACGCCCAGCCGGGCAAGGTGGCCTTCCAGCAGGGCCAGCACGTCTGCGGCCTGGTTGGAGTAGGGGTACACCCGCCCGGCCTCATCGGTGCGGGTGTACAGGCCCAGCGCCGCGAACCATTCCAGCGGTGCGGCGGCATCCACCGCGGCCAGCAGGGGCCGCAGGGCGGCGGGGTCAGCGGTGAAATACTGCTCCGGTGCAATGCCGGTGTTGTCCAAATTGCAGCGGCCGTTGCCGGTGGCCAACAGCTTTTTGCCGCACCTGGGGTTGCGGTCCAGCACCGTCACCCGCACTGCCCCTGCCGGGGCAGACTGGGCGGCGGCCAATGCGGCGGCAAGGCCCGCTGCACCGCCGCCCAATATCACGATCTGCTGCATAAGAGCACCCCCTCAGAAATCCATACATTTTATTATAACATACACAGCAGCAAAAGGATAGAAGAATGCCCCAAATTTGCAGCGAATAATCTTTGGCGAAAGCCTTGACAGAAAAAGCAGAATTTGGTAGTGTTGATTCGACGGAATTGCGTGGTTTCGCAGGCTGTGGAAATGCGGCCGGAAAAGGGCAGAGAGTTGGGACTCTGCTGAGGAGAAGCTGAATATGTGGAAGAAAAAAGAAAGATGGACGGCAGCTGCGCTGCTGCTGGCGATGGTCGTGGTGACAGGTCTGTGCTGGTACATCCTGTACATCCGGCAGCAGTTCTATGACGAAGGCACCCGCAACCTGCTGGAGACCTATGAGCAGGTGGATAAGGCGTTTACCATCTTCAGCCGGAGCAACTGGAACATGCTGAACGAGTGGGGCAAGAGCCTGCAGGCTGCCAATGAGGAGGGCCTGGCGGAGGAACGCCTGCGCAGCTATGAGGCCGAGCGGGAGATCTGGCGGTACAGCAGCGTGTATCTGTTCAATGAAAACTGCGAATATTGGAGCATCCGGGGCAAGCATGAAAAAGTGGATCACCTCTGGACGGCCTTTGAGGAGATGTACCGCACCGGCAAGCCTACGGTGTCCAGCTACATCATGCGGAGCGGGGAGCGCCGGGTGGTATACTCTGCGCCCATTGCGCCGGTGGAGATCGACGGCACCACCTACACCAGCCTTGCCGTGAGCTATCGGAATAAGACCATAGAGGAATTGATCGGCGGCAGTGCTTACGGCGGCCAGAGCGACTGCTACATCATCCATCCCGATGGCGATGTGATGCTCTCGGAGGAGCCCAAGAGCGAGATCGAGGACTGGATGGACAACCTGTTCGACTACCTGCAGAAGTATGCGCAGGTGGATGCGGGCACACTGACCCGGGCCCGGCAGGACGTGGCAGAGGGCCGCAGCGGCAGCCTTTCCTGCTGGCTTGAGGGCAAGAGCTATTATCTGGTCTACCAGCCTGTGGGCTTTCAGGATCTGTCCATTGTGGGCATCGTCGGCCGTGACGTGGTGGACAGTGGAATGCGGAAGATCCAGAACGCCACCATCCTGCTGCTGGCTGGGCTGTTCTTCTGCGCAGGCATCGTGCTGGTGCACGGTGTCCGCACCGATGCCCGCCTGCGTGTGGAGGAAAAGGAGCGCGCCCTCCGGCAGGAAGGGGAGGCCCGCCAGCAGATGGAGGACCTGGCCAACACCGACGGCCTGACCGGACTGTATAATGAACGCTATTTTGACGCATTGTTGAAAGAAAACGAGCTGAACAGGACACCGTTTGTCCTGTTCTACCTCGACCTTGACCGTTTCAAGCCTGTGAACGATCGTTACGGCCACGATGTGGGCGACCAGCTGCTCAAGGAGGTGGCCAGCCGCCTGCGGGGCTGCGTGCGGGAGAGCGATGCGGTGTTCCGCATCGGCGGGGATGAGTTCGCCCTCATCGTCAACGGAGCCGTAACGGAGGGGTTCTGCAAGAGCCGGGTGGAAAAGATCAAGGCAGCCATCCGGGAGCCTTACCGCCTGAAGGATGCAGAGGTGCAGGTTGGCACCAGCTGCGGCTGTGCGGTCTACCCCTGCGACAGCGACGATGTGCGTGCCATCCGCATCCTGGCCGACCACCGGATGTATGAGGATAAGCAGCGCTCCGGCAGGAGCTGCGAGTGACGAGAACGATAAAAGATTTCTCCCAGTTTCTTGTGCTTTCTCCCAAAATGAGCGTATAATTGGGAGAAGGAAGAACGGGCTGGGAGAAGGAATGGGTGAATCATGCGTACATTTGATTATAAAAAGATTGCAGAATACTCCTGGGATAATGAGGTCTTGTCTTATGTTGCGAAGATCCATGAATGCAAGGGGCGACAGGAACTATATCTGAAACAAAGGCCCGCTGAATTGGAGCGGCTGGTGGAAATCGCAAAGATCCAAAGTACAGAGTCCTCCAATCGGATCGAAGGGATCATCACGACCAATGCACGCCTGAAACAGCTGGTTGAA
>ERZ1673698.2582-NODE-2582-length-11792-cov-14.268978_pt1 | contig 11792 bp, 9 predicted proteins | sample MGYA00580228_ERZ1673698 | MGnify/ENA primary metagenome ERZ1673698 (study PRJEB41218, sample SAMN15661768) | gut metagenome | host: Homo sapiens | place: Canada: London | collected 2015-08-20/2019-03-30 | study: EMG produced TPA metagenomics assembly of... | reverse complement strand
GAGGAATCGTTATAAAAATGCTATGACTGAGATAATCCAAAACGGAAATATAGATAATGCATTTGAAAAATATCAAACTAAATTTGATATTGAGGAGGAGGATTCTGATGACAATGAGGATTTGGAGACGATACCTAAGGCTATAGGCGAAATAGAAATCAATACAGAGAATCCGTATAAGATAGTAAAACGGCGTACCGATGAACATGCACTCCTTACGTTTCCGGAATTTCTATTGCAAGTGTTATATATATGTCTGAATAGTGATATCTCCAAACATGAAGTAGGAGGGATGACAGTTGAAGGTAAGCTTATTACAGATTTCTTTGATGTGAGAAAGCTGTGTGATACATTCGAGTGGGCTTTTGACAAACGAGGTCTTGAAGCAGAGACTTTTATGCGGAACCTTGGATTGTATCGCCTGATTACAGACTATTTCATTATAAGAATGAACGATGAAGATGAGGAGCCTTACCCATTTAAGTTATATAAAGTCGAAGACAAAGAGAAGATGAAAGTGAGGATGTATATCGCTATGCTATATTCAGCGTCATCGCCCATGACATATTATATGTGGATGCCTAAATTGCTCACATATTTGGAATGCTTTGTTTCAACCAAAAATAGTCTTGATATTGACGCTGCAGAATATCTTGCGAAGCTTAAAGAGATAGATAATGAATGGCATCCAGAACGAGATGTTGTCGATAAGAATCTGACATACGTTGCCATTGACAGATATTGGTTTTGGAGAATAGATTACTATTTATGGGAGCAAAGAGAGTTGTTTTTTAAGAAGGAGCTACTCAATGTGGTTGAGAAATATGTGTTCAGAAGGAACCGTTCGATTGAGCATATTGCTCCACAGCATCCTAAGGATGAGTTTGGCGATAAGGACCGATTCTATTGGGATGATGAATCTAGGCCGGAAATCGCCGTGAAACGGGATTGCCTTGGGAATATGGTTATGATATCATCTGGACAGAACAGTACATTGACCAATTCATGCTTTGAGGTTAAACGTGCAGTTATGCAGAGATATGCATCCGGAAATGGGGCTGTTGAAAGTCTGAAAATGTTATATGTTTATTCTAAATATAAGAGTTGGTCTTTAGATAATATTGATGAACATCAGCGTTTTTCAATGAATGTGTTGAAATATTCGTATGAAAAAGGTTCTGATAAATGGAATGATTTTATAACAGAATTGTCGAAAACTAGTGCACAATAAACGATATTGTGAACTAAAGTGTGTCTGTAAAGTTAATAATTTATTTCCCTTTACTTGACTCGCTTTAGTTTATAGTCTCGGTTGGTATTGCGTTAAATATAGATTAATTTAATTACACGATTACATCGCACTTCGTGATGTGAATGTGATACAAATTAAATATTAGTAAATTAAAATTTATTTCTTAAGTAAAACAAATCCCATACCCCCCCCCCCAATTTTTCCAAAGCATAGAGGTGGGGCATAGTTCCTTGCAAGCACACATTTCCCAAGGTCTATGCAGGCACTTCTTTTCGTCTGTGGATATTCCTGAATTTTTGCACCACGGAAATAATTCACATGGGAAAACACCTTCGTAGAGAATATTATAAATCAGCTTTACAGACTTATTAATTTCAACAGAATATCCCAGCTACCCATCTGGCTTAATTGTAAAATAATCTTGACGCTTATTTCTCATAAATGGAGTTCCTATTGTGTTTATTATTTCTGCCAATGTAGCACTTCGCCGAGAATTGCCCTCATATATCATATCCATTTGTATCAAATATTTACATATTCTAGTTAGACTCTTGGTAGCACAATTAAGTATTCGTTGCCAAGGAGTATCCAATCTAGATTGGCAGCAAGTTATTATGCAAGTATGTTCTTTAAAACTATATCATTCAATCCCAACTGCTTTCACAATGATTGATGTATTTATTATTGTACCATATCCAAGCTGTTAATTAAAGCTTGTTTTAATGTTTCCCTATTAGAACTATCTCTCAATAATAGAAATAGCTCCTTATCTATCACTGCATATTTGATATACTTGCGAATTGTCCCTGCTGAATATGGATTTCCTTTTTGTAGCTTTACGATAGTCATATATCCTCCTTCATATGGAATCAGTTGCCAAAATGGTTCTGAATTAAGATGCCAAAATGGGGTTCCAGCTTTTGGCTTAAATATGGATACCTCTTTCACATATCGTTTCCAGTTCTTCAAAAAACATTTTTCCAATTCCTCATTGTAAATAATCTCATTTGTAGTGATATGCTGAGAAGATATAAGATCGATGACACTGAGTAACATGATAGCCTTATGAGGAGCACTCTTTCCATGTTGTTTATTTGTATGCAAGTTTGAAAATAAATCTATATAATCAGCCAATTCATAATTCCTCTCTAACTTAGAGATTAAATTAAAACGAGCTGTATCTATCTCCATCTGATAAATCTTTATATCAGGGTTCAATGTTTTTGCTAGTTGAGTTATTTTTTCTTTTTCGGTTTGTTCAATATTTACACCCAAATAGATGGACTCAAAACACTCAGCTTTTAGTGGCATGTAATGGCGTATCTCTTTCCAATCCCATATCTCTTTATTCTGCTTGGCTTGTTCAGGTGTAAAAGCAGCATACATAGCACTCGGATTCTGCATTACCAATCTGACCTCCTGCTCATATTGCCACTCCTTCGCTTTTGTTTTCCATTGATATAGAAATATATTTTCAGCACTTTGGTGAGCATCAGGGCGCTCTATTATATTTCGGTATTGGACTTCAATAACAAACGGTTTAAGATATATTGTACCAAACATTGGGGGTACGGATTGCATCACTTTATCGATATCAAGTCCTATGCAAACACCTTTGTGATTATAACAATAATGGCTCCACATAAGCAATGAATCATAAACCTTCGACAGACTGCAGAGCCATGTTCCATTACGTAAATTAAGAGCATCATTTTCCTCTTTCTCCATCCACCATTCTTTAGGTACCCATCCTTGAAGTTTACTCTCCGGAACATTTGAGTAGTCTATTAATTTGGGATGACAATCAAACGGATCGTTTAGCTGAGAGGCATTAGTGAATTGGAGATTTTGGTTTCCAATCATGCACTTTGCGCCATTGATATCAAGATATTTATATAGAATATTACTCATGGAAACAAAATATCTACACTACTCTAATTGTTTTCTATAAACAGAATCCAATGTGTTACCATCTTTGTCCTTCCAGTCTGCCCAACCATTAGATGGACGACCTAGGCAGAATGATGAAGCTGTACTTGGACTTGCAAAAGTCTTATCGGAAGTCATTACCAACTTGTCTTCCGAGAAATCCGCATATTCATGCATTATATTAGTACGCTTTTTATCCCACTTTAGTGAGGGCACAGAAGTTTTAGCAATCACGCTGCCTTTTAAAACAGTAAAACCATTTGAACCATAAATTCCTTGTGCATCACATCCGCGTCCTTTAGTGTAAAACAAACGCTCCGCATGGAATTTAGTTAACTCAAAGATATTACAACCTATGAATGATGTCAAGAACTTAACATCTTCAAAGAACTCATCCATTGCATCACGCTGGTATTCGGGCAAATTGGGAGCTTTGGGTATCTGCTTGTTTTCATTGAGCACAAAAGCGTTTGTTTGCTTTGCTTCGGCAATTGCTTTATATTCCAAATATTGCACATCAGCTTTAGTCATATCTGCATCCTTTGATACGAAGATAAGAGCCTTTTGCCAGAAAGTCTTTTTGCTGTCGTGGTCTTTGACACGCTCTTTGAAGTTTTCTGTTTCGCCGATATAAGCCTGTGGTTTTGTTACCTCATCTTCGCCTATAAGAATATAGAATGCCGGTTTTTGTAGTTTCTCTTGCTCATTGAGATATGCAAGATTAGAGCGTGGCACAACAAACATCTGGCAAATCTTATTGCTGATAAACACATATTGAGTCCCCTTAGGATCTCCATCAATTAGATATGTGGTTACTGTTTTGCCCATGATTATTCCTGTAGATAAAGTGTCCGTATATCGTTATGTGTTTTTAATATTTCCTCCATGTCATCATGTTGAATGTCAAATTCATTGAGACTACAACAGATTTGCATATCCTTCTCTGAAATATAATGTTTGCGTATAAATTCTTCGGAAACCATTTCTTCTACAGAAGAATAGGGACTATCTTCAACAGAATAATTTCCAATTAAAAAAACTTTATAAGCTTGTTCTATAGAGGACTTCGTTTTTTGATGTATTTCTTCTGCGAATCTCAAAACATCTGATATTCTCACATCAACTGAATCTTGCTCTTTATAATAAATATTCCCGTTTGAGTGAGCAATATTATTCCGTTCTTTGACAAGTTTTTTATATTCTCCTATTCGTTCATTTAATCCCCAAAACTTAAAAATCCGCAGAATCCTACTTTCTTGTTCCTCAGAAAAACCGAAAGGAGAAGTTGCCTTATTAAGACAATCCTCAAAACCATACGAAATTTTTTCAAAATCTTCAGGATGTATACTTTTAATCTTCCATATTGTGAAATAGACAAAACACATAAAAAGCATGTGATAACCCATAAAAGCAAATTGATATTGTTCGTTTTGATAGTTATTCTCAAATGCTTTCCAAAGATATTGAACGTATTCTACCTCTTCAATAGTTTTATAATGAAGAGGTAGATATGAGAATATTTTAGAGGTTCCTTCCATTTTTTTTACATTAATGCGCCTTTAAGGTTTGTTAATCCGGGTAAGAATAAAGACCCTGAAATCTGGTTTAATTCCCACGATATGTTTGAGAATATTAATTTGTTTTTAATCTGTTCTTTTATTTCGCTAGATTTATAATACTCATTTATAAAACTGGCAATATTCTGGATAAGATTATCATCAAGCATTACCATCGTATTATTTTTACTAGCGATGCTAATCTTTAATGCATTGATTGCATTAGTTATTGCTAAATAAATCTCATTTGCAATAGCATCTATCTTTGCTTTGCGTTGATTGTTTATATTTTGTTCTTCATATTGTGCAAGTTGTAATTTGAAATTTAATTCATTCTTTAATTTCAGCATAAAAATTTCTGCTTGGAGGGCCGATAAATTTCTGTCTAGTCTCATTAACTCATTTTTATAAGTCCTGGCTAGATTCAATGAATTTAACGCACTGTTGCTAAAATATAATCTATTCATTGCCTTCCCTTTTATTATTTGTATCCGGTTTCCTCTGATATTCTGTAATAAGAGATTCAATTATACTAAGTTTACTTTGAGAATTTTCAATAAGATTTTCAATAGTCTCCTTGTATGAATCTTTTGTACGGTTAGTTTGCTCTATTAACCCATTAAAAATGTTTGTTGCATTAGCAATGGTTCCGTTTATATCTTCTTCTCCTTTTTTTCTTAGGTCTTCAATTTCCTTTCTGGACTGCTCAATCTTAAATAAAGAAAAGAAACTGAACACAAGAAATATAATTGTCAGAACAGAAGCCCACATTGTAATGTTAGTATACTCATGCTCAATCTTGTTTAGATGTAGTTCTAACATTTTTTCAGACATGACAGAAGACGCTATATCTCTATAACGTAGAGAAAGAGAGTCAGATGCAATTCTTGTTATACACTCATTCTGTTCTCTTAGATATTCTATATCAGCATATAATTTTGCATATATTTTTTCTGCAGATAATGAATCTTTTGAGGAGTATGCTTTACTCAAATACATCATCTGTTTGTCCAGACATGACTGTAATTCCTTCCGATGAGCTACAGGTTGCTCAATAAAAGCATGGATACTGTTTCCCGTTTGCTTTTGGATTTGGGCATAGCTATTTACAATTCGTTCTTGGGACCTCTTTAGATTTGAATTCGCGATTCCAAGAAAGACTCCATATGTAACAATAATAATAGCCATCACAACACAAAAGAAAAAAGAGTGATGCCGATTTACAAATTTTTCGAAACGCCCTTCTGAGTCATTATGTTCGGGTGGAAAATTGACAGTTATTGACTGAGGCTGAGTCCCCAAATTTGATCTATCGGTTTCCTGAGAGCTTGCTGTTCTCTGTTTGGATTGCTTTTTTGCCATAATCATTATTCATTCCAGATTTTTGCAATGCGTGCTGTAATAGCAGCTTTATTTTTTTCTATTTGTTGCTTCAATTTATTATTTTCTTCTTCAATAGTTTCTAATTCTGCGACAATTGCCTGTTGTTCGTTTATTGAAGGAAGAGGAATAATTACCTCTTTCACTAATGCTGAATTTAGATTATTTACGACTCCACCTATCGCTTTATTTTCAAATTGATGATAAACATTATCGGATGATAAAATGTAATAAAGATATTTTTTGACAAAATAATTGTTTTTATCTCGGAGAACTAACCACCCATCATGAATACAACCTTCTATTGCCATTATATATGGACGACCAAAGCTCATAGAATTGGATAAAATGAAATCACCAATGTAAACCTTCCTTGATTTTAAAGCTCCTTCAGGTTTAATTTTTTCTTTAGTCTGCGTTATATACATAGATCCTGGAAGTGCGTCACTTATTTTTATCCAATTGATACCATTCTTATCATTTGTAATATAATCATTAATTGGCCGTGGTGAAGCTCCCCTCTCTATATCACATACATCTCCTAATTTTACTAAACGATAGTGACATGATAAATGACCTATAGTATTAATATAATTTTCTATACATAAATTAAATGTTCCTTTGATTTTAGTTTTCTCAACCAATGTAATAATGGCATTACTTGCACATTCCTCATTTCTGTGTATTTTAGTCCTAAAATCTTTGATTGCAGACGCAATACTCTTGAGTTGACTTCCTTCGATAGGACGTCGTTGTGCTCCTAAAGAGAATCCATCATTTTCAATCTTTGCAAAAAGGATTTTATCGGTAAGTTTGGCTATTACTTTATCAAGTAACAGTATCGACGTCTTTACGCCACTGTAAGGATTAAAAACCCCTTGCGGTAAGGAGATGACACCATAAAGATAATTGTCATTGATAAGCATCTTGCGTAATTTGACAAATGCGGAGTCAGTTTTAAATATCACGCCCTCGGGCACAATTACCGCCCCTCGGCCTGTTTTGGTAAGATGCTCAATAATATAATCTACAAACAACGCCTCACTCCGTTTGCTTTGGATTGAAAAACGAGTATGAGGTTTTATACCACCTTTAGGAGACATAAAGGGTGGATTGGCAAGAATGACATCGAAATACTCATTCCATTTTGCATCGCTGGTCAGGGTATCATATTCGGCAATGCGGGGTTCAGTAATACGATGTAAATACATATTGACTAATGACAGACGTACCATATCAGGAGAGATGTCATAACCACATATATTTTGAGCCAATTGCTTGCGCTGGTCAGGAGTAAGCAAATCTCCGTTACTTTTTCCTTCGCTTGAATTATGGCGCAAAATATATTTATAAGCCGAAATTAAGAACCCGGCAGTACCACAGGCAGGATCGAGAATGGTCTCACCGATTTTAGGCTCAACAATATCGACCATAAAGTCTATGATATGCCGCGGAGTACGGAACTGTCCGGCATCTCCCTGACTACCAAGTACGCTTAGCAGATACTCGAAAGCATCGCCCAATCTTTCACTATGATCGTATTCAAATTGATCAATGATTTTCAGAAAACTTTTCAGAGTCTCCGGATCATTATATGGTAAATAGGCTTGGCGGAAAATGGTGTGAAAAATCTGAGGAAGAGTAGGGCTCTCACTCAATTTTTGCAATGCTTCCCGGTAATCTAGCAGAATTTCCTGTCCGCCTCGTGTTTTATTGAAAAAACTCCTCCAGCTATATTTCTGATATTCACCTGAAAAAAACTTGGCCTCGCCGCCGAGTTCCTCGCTTTCGGCATCCATGTCGTCCATGAATTTATAAATCAGGGCGATTGTGATTTGCTCGACTTGGCTTTTAGGGTCGGGAATCTTTCCAACCAATATATCTCTGGCATCGTCAATACGACGTTTTGTTACTGCATCCAACATATAATATTTTAAATTTTAATATTCATTACATAAATCGATTCATCGAAACATAATTCTTGATGTATTCCGGAATCCACTGTTTCCAACCATTGGGTACGGCTTTAAAATCGGCCATTGTAAACGAAGAAAGCACATTGAGTTCTCCATATTGTTTCTTATCTATAGCTTCCCGCACCTTGGAATCACAGATATATGCCTTAAAATAGTAGCGCATGGCTGCGATATCTACATCTTCGGCAAAACGACTCTTGTTGTCGTCGATAAATCGCTCAAACTCATCCTCCAATATTTCATCTTTCATCTTGATTTTAGGAATCAAGCCAAAAATATATTCGAGAACCTCACGAACCGAAATTCGACGATCTATACTCAGGCTTCGTTTTATCTTCTCCAAGTTAATATAATCATCTGGTTTATCAAACTTCTCTTTACGCACATAATTTTCTGCAGCATCCCAGTTCCGGGCATCTACGGCCGATTTAACAAATTCATCATCCTTGATGTTCTCCTCAAATTTTTTGAAAAACATTCGATCAATTCGCATTCCCTCCAATCCGATTTTTGTTTCAGTCAGGAGCGAAACAGAATCTGTCCCTGTATGTTCATATTTATCTAACCCAGGATTTGGAGTGGAGTCTGACGAACTTACGATATGAGAGATCTGAGGAAGTTTTAGGACTTCGTCGTAGTTAAATTTCTCCTCAAAATACTCGCAATTGGCAAAAAAATCGAAAAGTTTAAAATGCGTTTTTTCACATTGGGCATATTGAGCTTTCAACTCCTTGTCTCCAACGATACATTGGGAAAAATTGAATTTACGCGTACCTCGACCCTTAATCTGCACAAAATCAGTTGGAGAGAAAATAGGCCGCATAAGACATAAGTTCAAAACGTCGGAACAATCATAGCCTGTTGTCATCATTCCTACAGTAACACAAACTCGTGTTTTGCTAGTGCGATATATGTCACTTGCGTGGCTGTACCCATTAAGTTTATTATTCCTGAAATCAATAGTCATGCTTTTAGCATCAGGAATCAAAGATGTAACTTGCACAGCAAAATCTGAATTATATAACCCAGGATACATCCGGTGGGCAATTTCATTCAGAATCTGAGTAAGTTTGGCTGCATGATTCTGACTAACTGCAAACACAATTGTTTTTCCTATCTCATTTGTAATGAGATCGTGCATCGCATTATTCATGAATGTCTCGCAGAACACTCGGTTGGTACTGTCTGAGAAAAAGCGTTTTTCGAAATCTCGGCCTCTGAATATTTCTTCTGCATCTTCTCCATTATCAGTTATATCCACGGCAGAATAACCTTCATCCGACAGCAGTTGTGTGGTTATTTCTGTACGAGCATCAATTACAGTGGGATTTACGAGAAAATTATCGCGAACTCCATCTAGCAGCGAATAACGAAACGTCGGCTCTCCGCTTTCACACCCAAAGGTCCGATATGTATCAAGCAACAAACGTCTTTCGTACTCTCGTTGTTCCCCCTCATTCGCTTTTTTAAGGTAGTCTTTAGGTGTTGCTGTAAGTCCTAATTTATAACCCACAAAATATTCGAATACTGATCTGGCGTTCCCGCCGATGGAACGATGGGCTTCGTCAGAAATTACTAAATCAAAATCAGTTGGAGAGAAAAATTTCTTATACTTATTATTGAATAGTAAGGACTGAACCGTTGTTATGACAATCTCGGCTTTGCGCCAATCCTCTTTATTTTCTTTATAAATAACCGATTTATAATCTTTTGACAAGTAAGCTACCATATCTTTCTGGGCTTGATCCTCCAATTCAAGACGATCAACCAAAAAGAGAACGCGTCGTGCATTTCCGGTTCTTAAGAACAGTTTGATAACGGCCGCAGAGGTTAAAGTCTTTCCCGTTCCCGTAGCCATTTCAAATAAAAATCGAATGGCTCCATCCTTTACAGCTCTTTGTATAGACTGTAACGCTTTTACTTGGTATGGTCGCATGATTCTTACCCCTGTCCGCTCAAAATATTCACCTCTAGTCAACGGATTGATATATTCCGGATTAAGGCTGTAGGATGGATCTTGAGTTAAGGCAATATAATCGCTACCACAAAATTCATCTATTAGTCTCTGCTTGTTGGGGACAAAACTCTTATACTGTTTAAACGATTCGGGAGTTGGTAATGTGGTTATGATGGTTGGATTTCCATTCTCTATATCCCAAAAATAATGCAAATCGCCATTTGATAAAATGACGAACCGACAATTCATACTTTTGGCATATCGACGAGCTTGTTCTTTTCCTACTAATGGATTTTTATCATCGGATTTAGCTTCAAGAACAACTAATGGAAATCCTTTATCATCAAGTAATAAAAAGTCAATGAATCCATTAACAGTTCTCTCGAAATTTTCGCCGAGTTCATCGAATGATTCTTTTGTGATTTTCACATTGTTTTCGAATAGCACATTGGCTTTCTTTTCGGGAGAATCAAGTAATTGCCATCCTGAATCTTCGAGTAATTTATTTATTTTTATTCTTGCCTTTGCTTCTTTTGCCATAGCTATAATTCTTTGCTGTCGATTAATTCTTTGGGATTTACTTGAAGAATCTTGGCTATCTCAAACAACACTTCTAAACTCGGTTGCCGTCGATTACATACGTAGGAGTTGACAATACAGAAACTTTTTCCAAGTTTCTCTGCCAGCCAGATCTGTTTGATGCCTTTCTCTTCAAGCACCTCTTTGATTCTATTCATGTGTTTATCCATACTGTGTATAGATTGATTCAATTGAAATACAAAGATATAAAATATTATGCAATAAAAAGATAAAAGCGGGAGATTTCTTTCCCGCTCACTACATATTTCTATGACTAGGTCCTCATGAATACCGATGAAAGTTTTAAATAGATTCTTTTAGTTCGTTTTTCGGTTAATTTAGCCAATAAATTTAGCAAATTTATTTGACTTTTCATCTGTCCTCAGTGCGCTATAAGCCAAGCATAAATTGCTAAAACCGGCCGGTTGCATTGTTGGATTGGACATATTAAACGATATACAATCATTGATGTTGCCAAAGGGTTTAGCCTGCGTTTGCCGGATTTTCAAGATGGATTATTGCAGAGATTATCCAGTCAAGGAAATCATGTTTACCAAAGTACATGATAGAAGTTTGCCATAACATGCACCATTTTTTGTAAGTGAGTATGTGGTATACTCATTGGACATACGTAACATGATGTTTATAACGAGTTGGACTACAGACATGGCAAACCAGGCTCGAAAGTAGGGGATACAAAATCGGCAATATGTCCAATAGCCAAAGCATGGGACTGTTCGATATTCTGCCAGATGGATTCAAGAGTTTTTGTTGAAGACCTTGCACTAAGGTATCGCTAGATTATCTCAGTTTCACATGATGTGGTTTTGCGCCTGCCGTAGCTATTTCCTCAATATGACAATTTGCTAGAAGTTCTAACCGTCCTTTTGTGGAAAGTATGAGCATAGAGAAGTAAGGTTGGCAAAACGAGAGATAAAATCTTTCGTGCTCTGCCTAATCCCGACAGCGATTTTCCCGTGCCCAGCTTGCTGTTCCAAGTGGCACGAATCCCGCCGCTGAAAGGCGAGTGGGGTATTAGGCTCCCCCATAGGGTTTACTACTGGCAGACGGGCAAGCCCGGCATGGAGTATAGCTTCACTTCAAATAGTGCAGATGCTGTCCGGTTTCCAGTGTACATACAAAAGGAAGTATGGCAGATTGCA
>ERZ1673698.2576-NODE-2576-length-11838-cov-5.361877_pt1 | contig 11838 bp, 6 predicted proteins | sample MGYA00580228_ERZ1673698 | MGnify/ENA primary metagenome ERZ1673698 (study PRJEB41218, sample SAMN15661768) | gut metagenome | host: Homo sapiens | place: Canada: London | collected 2015-08-20/2019-03-30 | study: EMG produced TPA metagenomics assembly of... | reverse complement strand
TAACGGTGGCAAATCAGAAGGCAGGTTCCATCAGGTCATTAAAGCCCATTCCGTATGTCATACGCATGTTGTTGCCACCATAGTTGTAGCTATTCACGCACCAGCCTTTGCGTTCGTGATTGTTCGTATCATCATCCGTAAAGGTAGAGATCAGATAGAAGAAGCCTTCTACATCCTTCAGCTTTACCCAAAACTCAACAGTAAATGCCTGCTTGCCAACTTCACCGAATGTGGAATACTCCGGATGAGCGCCAAAGTCAATATATCCGCCATTCTTTCCGCTTACTTCCAGCTCTGCCGGAACCAGTAAGTCTTCCGTCCGGACAGTCGCCTTAAACTCGGCTATCTTTTCGTCCGATTCTTTCAGCAGTCTGGCTGTCTCTTCGGGAATCCGAGCTTCCGCCACTCCCGCTTCTTTTATCGTCTGAAGGAAATCTTTCAGCTTGGCTATCGCATCTTCCAGAATCGCCCGGCTTGTTTCAGGATACATTCCTTCCCGAAGCCCGAACTGGGATTCAGCCTGCAGGTCGGTCAACACTTTTATCTTCTTGCCTATCTGTTCACGATACTCATATACCTTCACTCCTTCTCCGTCATCATCCGAACATGAGTAGCAGATACCCATAGCGAAAGCCGAAAGAAAGACTATAACCAGTAACCGGATACTATATCTATTTTTCATATCTCATTTGTTTTAGATTCGTTTATAATTCCTTTAATAAATACCGCCTTCTTCTATGTACTTCCTGATAGAAGCGGCCAAATCCATCGGGAGCATAAATTCATACGTATCCGGACAATCCTGTTCAACCCGTTCGAGTTCCTTGATCAGTCTCTCGTACACTACCACTTTATTTCCTTCAAATCCGTAATAGTTGGTCAACAGATAGACATGCCGGAATAAAGGACGCCGCGGGCTGGGAGATACAGACATCAGATCACGGTATACGTCTCCATTATTGCGGCACATAGTCCCCTGATCAATACGCACCACGCCATCTACCAATTTGTAAGATGAGCCTGTGGTATGTGTCCGGTTAGATCCGTCCATAATCGCATCGACAGCCTTGCTCTTCATGTATTGTTCGAAATACATCTGCTCGTCTGTATTCCAGAGATGCGCCGTGTGGAAACCGGCAGTGGATAACCACTTCTTGTTCATTTCCAGCCATTCCGCATATTTACCGCTCTGCGCATAATAATCACCATAGATAAACTGGAAACCGGAAGGCCCTGCCGTCAATTCATCGTTCGGAGTCATATTCTTATAGTAAAATTCAAGTAGCTTCGGATTCAATTCCTGTAAGCCTGCCGCCAAAGTCACTCCTACCGGAACTTCGCCTCTGCGCTTTCCTTCCTTGAATATCTGATAAAGAGAATTTGCATCGAACTGAATATTGTCTCCGTCACTCAGACTGATAGCGACATATATCTTACCCGGCTTCACTTCTCCGGCTATCCCTTTACGCTGCTGGAAGGCTTTGCTCGGGAAACTGCACCAATAACTGCCATTCGCATAATAGTCACTCACTACAAATCCTGCATTATGGATGTTGGTAATCTTGTTCAGTTCGTCGCCATTGGCATTCATTCCATAACCAAATACCGAAGAACCCACCGGATAAGATCCGCTATTGAAGATATTATCCATGATCTGTTTGTCATCTCCATTAGAGTCGTCCAACCAGAAGACAAAGCCTTTAGAAGCAGCTACGTAATCGTACATTCTCCACGGATTATCTTTATAATCACTCCGCAATCCACCGGAGAAGGTTAGCTTCGGATGGCATTTGTCGGCATAGTGCGCTATCGCCCAGCCATAAGCTTCTGCCTTTGACGACCATTGGTTACGTATATCCCTAACTTCCAGATTTCCTATTCCCAGCTCGTCCTCTATAAACTTTCTCATGGATTCCGTAACCGGAATGCCTTTCTCCTGTGACGAAATCATCTGTGCCATACTCCATGACCAAGGCTGATTCTCATCCCAGACTACCAGGCAGTTGAAGCGGTCTTTATACATATTATATAATGCCGCAAAGCCTCTGTTGCGGGAAGTATTCGCCAAAGGCTGCATTTCATACTGCACTTCGGCATCATCCAGCTGCGTCAAATCCTGCTGTAACCAGATCAGATAAGTCAGTGCCTGTTCCTGGTTAATCACTCCCTGCATGACAGCAGTGGTCAGCTTCGATATATTTTCGTCATCACGAATATCGAATACATTCACTTTCGCCACCGGCTGATTCTTAAAGAACATACCACTTTGAGGAGTCGCATCACTATGATAATCCATCAAAGGATGCAGCTTTTGCGCCCAGTTCTTCACCAGACGGGCAGTCACTCCGGCAGACATCTCTCCGGTCGTTCTGACAACTTTCATTTCATATCGGTAAGACAACAGGCTATTGTCCGTAATCGCAAATTCCGCGCTCTGCACTCCTTTGGCAACCGTCTGTTGCTCATTAGTCTGCAAATCCTTTACCTGCACCTCCTTGATATCCGTAATATAAGGATCAATCCAGGTGACCACTGCTTTTCCATTGATCTCCTCCACACGGGGAGTACGGACTTCATTTCCTCTTTCGGCCGTTGTTCCAAATTCATCGTCATCCTCGCTGCAACCGAACATTGAAAAGGAAAAGATAAATAAAAACGACCATAGACTGGTGAGTACAATCATCTTTTTCATTGTGTTATATTTTAGATTTTAATATTATTATTCTGACTTTATTCCGGCAAACTCTCTGAAGAGGGCGGCACGGCATCCGAAGCTATCCCCCACTTCTTATTGGGCTTATCTCCCATCTGCAAAACCAGACGTCCGCCGTTTTGAATATCCGCATGGCTGAACCACGGCTTATTCCACGGCGTTCCATTCAAGGTAGCCGACTGGATGTACTTATGGTCCGGCGCATAATTCTCCGCTATGATCTCAAAATAATGTCCGTCACCTACCTCCATCTTTGCGGATTGGAATACCGGACTGCCGATATTATAAGTTGGAGAACCGGGAGTTACCGGATAAAAGCCCATCATGGAGAATACCACAAATGCAGTCATTCCACCTCCGTCTTCATCACCGGGAACGCCCATCAAGTCATTACGGAACCACTGGTTCAGCAAAACGCGAATCCTTTTTTGTGTCATCCACGGCTGACCGGCATAGTTATACAAATAAGGAATATGCAGACAAGGTTCATTTGCCATAGAGAACTGGCCGACATTACCGGTATGGTCCGGCAACTGATGATAGAAATCAAACTTGCTCCGCCCCAACGGTTCATTGAATGTCTGATTCAATCTCTCGATAAATGAAGCCTGTCCACCCATCAAGGCAATCAAATCCGCCGGATTGTGCTGCACATCCCAACGATAGATCCAACCGTTGTTTTCACCATAATAGCCACGTGCCCCCTGTCCTCCCGAATATCGATAGTCAAACGGTTCGATAAACTTTCCGTCCTTGTTCTTGGGATGAAATAAACCCGTTTCCGCATTATAAACATTCCGGTACGTAAAAGACATCCTCATAAACTTCTTATAGTCATCGGTCTTGTTTAATGTTCTGGCTATCTGTGCCAGACACCAATTATCGTAACAGTTACCCAACATAACCGCAACCGCTTGTCGTCTCTCGAACGAATGAACAGCCTTGCAAGTTTCTTCTTCGCCAGGGTTCAGTGCAGGGAAAAATCCTTTTTCCTGATAGAACTTATCGAGCTCCGTCAACGGACATCTCAGCCAGGGCAACAACGTTTTTTCTGTAATCGCTCCTTTGCAGGCTTCATAAGCAGCCTCCAGATCAAAGTCTTTCAATCCTTTGCAATAAGCATCCCAGATAACTGCCACTGCATGATTGCCATTCATCCGGTGACTGTCTCCGGTCACCTCGGGGAAGGTAGGCATCCATCTTCTGTCCGACTGTTCTGCCATCCGTATATATGAACGAATCATATCGAGTTCCTTCTGCGGTTCTATCAAGATACGCAACGGATGTGTAGCCCGGTAAGTATCCCATATCCAGTCATCTGTATAAAAAGGTACTCCGCCATCTTCATGAATCTTGCCATCGAAAGCACTGTAATATTTCCCGTCCTCCGAAAGATTGATCATGCGTTCGTAGGTACGATAAAGGGAAGTGTAGAAGATTTCTTTTTCGTCTTCCGAACCGCCTTCTATCACAATCTTGCCCAATGTCTTGTTCCATATCCTGCGTCCGGCATCCGCCACCGCCTTTACATCATAGGTGGTGATGTCACGTTGCAGATTCTTCTTTGCCTGCTCGGCACTGATAAAGGAAATTCCGTAACGTAGATTCAGGTTCTTCTCGCTTCCATAATACAAAGCGATGGCACTGCCTTCCTTACTTTCCATATCAACTTTTCCATCTGCCAGTACCCCTTTGCGTAAAGGTAGTTGACTGGTTTCGAGATACAGATAGATTTTGGTAGGAGTGTTGTCAATAACCTGATAGCCACTGACTCCTTTTTCTTCAGCGACCAGCTTTCCGTTCTTCGTATTCACCACCAGAGCATTATCACCTTCCGTCCCAAAACTGATATGATAAATACCAGCCTGATGTGAAGGGGCATACTCAACCTGTATATCAGCCTCATCCAGGTATACGGAATAACTATAGGGGGTAATATTCTCCAAATCATAGGAGTAAGATACAATCGGTCGGGATACCTCTCCCTGCACCGGACTCAGGTTAAAAGCCGAGCTGCCTCTATGACTGGTCACCACGACCGGAAGGCCGTTTACCCTGTCCGATGTATAGTCTCCCCTTTCCGGATAGACCCTGAGCATCGAGTTCGGCAGATGTACGGTTGGGTAAGTAGGCACCAGCAGATGGCTGATATTGCCGATATATGGATTTACATAATCGACAAAGTCTTTCGTGGGCGTCTGATCCGTATGGGTACACGAAAAAAACGCCATCGCCATCAAACAGGAGCCGACTGTTCTTTTTATATTCAATCTGTTCATCATCATTCTATATGAATATGTCTGTTCATTAATCAGGTTAGTTCATCGTTATCTTTCCGGCAGCAGCATCCGGATGCTGCTTCAGATAGATACGATAGAGTTCAAAAAATGTCGGTGCATCCAGCAATTCAATATTCGTATGCCGCTGTTTCAACTCATCACAAATCCCTTTATACCAGGAAGGTGACTTCAATATGGCTCTGAACCAATGGAAAGGAACCGGACGTTTCTCCACTCTTTCCACAATCACATCCGTTGCCCTGCGGTAATCATGATCTACAATATCATAATCTGCCCGGATCACCGGCATATCATTGTGCAGCAATGTCAAAGGCATCTTCTGCGGAACTATTCCATTCGGACTGAACGATGCGTAACAGTCCAATCCGTCTGAATCCAGTCCGGGGGCTTCGCCGTCAATCACAAATCCTGTAATGGTCAATCCCCACTTCTGATAATATTTGCTGCAATGCTTTGCCCATGCACTCAATCCGCTTTTCAATCCGGACACCGAGCGAGGCTCTTGCAACATACCCGGCATTAAATATCCGGCACCATTGTCAGCAGCGGCAAAATAATCATTCGGAGTAGCCGTCACCCGATAATTATGCATCACCATCGGAACGCGTTCTGCAAGTACAGGACTGACAGACCACATCAAAGGCACTTCTCCCCGGCTAGGTTCGTCCCACAGGAAAGGGGTAGTCTGAGCAATCCAGGAGGAGGAATCATAATCGCCTACATAGAAGAGGATAAAGTTCCGTCCCTGAAAGTTGATTGTTCCGTCACGGTTCAGATAGCCTCTGTCCATCAGTTCCTGATGTGTCACCCACTTTTGGGGATACTTTTCCTGAAGAGGAAAATGTTGCCAGAAGGAGGAGTTAGCCAATGCTCCCAGTCCGATGGCATCGGCATCCTTAAAGGCATTATAAGCACTGATAATACGGGAAAATTCCCACTCGGTAGCTACATCTTCATGCTTTCCTCCAGCATGCTGCGTATATTTATAAATCCAGCTCGGGAAACCTCCGATATAGCAGAATTTCTCTCCTTTATTTTGCTTATAGGCTTCTTGCAGAAAAGTTTTCAGTATCTGCAAGTCCAGTCCTTCTTCTTGTGTCGGATCATCCGTTGCCGGCTCGTCTCCCCAAGGAGAAAGGTCAAAGAAAAAAGCTTTCTTGCTGACAAAAAAGTCATGATTGGTCAATTGGTGATGGTTCGTTACCGTCCGGGTAGGATCGGTACGCCAGAACTGGTCGATGTAATAAGCGGCGTACTCCGTATTGCATAACCCTTTCTTCAGGTATTTCTCTATAAACCATACATAGGGATCGATTTTCAGAGATCCTGTCGAAGGTTGACCGGTTCCGGCAATCCTTCCTTTGCCCGTGAAAAGAGAAGAACCATCTTTGTTCACCAGCCAGCATTTCACAGCCAGCTTCGGTCCTTGCAGTACCAAACGGGTATAGAGACTATTGGGAGATATGTCATAGCGCACAGCTATCAGATTCTCGATTCCTGCCACAGATGAAGCAATATTACTGGTAGATGCTACTTTTGAGTCATAAACAACCACTCCGCGTATTTCTTTTCTGAAAACGGTCACGACATCCGACAGTTCCGTGTAAGCTATCGTATCACGTCCCGCCAGCCACTGTCCTGCCTGACGGTATTTATTCCACCAATAATCATCGACATTCTCTCCCTGCCCGTTCTTGACATAGCGAATGTACAATCTCGGACTATTCCGATTCACAATGCCTTGCAAGGTAGCTGTCGTATGCATAATGTCCCATAGTTGCTCCGCCTTCTCCTGTTCTTTCAGATCAAGTTCATTGAGCGTTCTCAAATCCAGTATCCGGACCGGATCACGAGATTCTGCCAACAATATCTCTGAACAAAAGACAGAGACCGCAAGGAATACCAACTGTAAATACTTTCTCATGGCTTTTCCGTTTTTATGCTAAATATCCAACTGTACAGATGCCGAATAATTGTACTTTGTCTCACTTCCGTGAGACTGTGCACCGATCCGGAAATAATAACTCTTGCCCGGAACCAGCGTGGAAGTGTAGTCTTCCAGATTGATAGACAATTCGAAAGCCTCACCATCAGTAATGGAACGGTTTAGTTCTTCTGTCCGGTTGACAATATTCAGTTTGTTGGATACATCGATGTGAGAGTGTGCAAACAACGAAATACGATAGACCTCGTTACTGGTCACCTGCTCCAGTTTGAATTTCGCCACTACCTTTCTTCCGATCACAGATATTTCCGGTTCAATGATCCGCAGATAAGGATTCACTTCGAAGACCTGATAATTCTTTCCCGGCTTTATTTTCATATCCAGAGTATCCAAAGGAACGTAGTTCCCACGATTCAGGATGATTTTATAGTCACCGGAGAAAATCATACCGTTATAAAACGTTCCGTCTTTTTTAACGACCATATTCTGAACAGGAGGATTATCTCCCCACCCCTGTTCGATGAAATAAACGCGGGAACCGTCCGATATCTCCTGTTGAATGAGTTCTCCGGTCTTCCGGTCTCTCAGTTCGCCGGCAAAGATTGCATCCGGCCCTTCGAGATTATCTTTTTCACAAGAGTAAAACATACTGCCTGCTACTACAACGCATAATAAAAATAGAAGCTTTTTCATATCTAATCTATATTTTAGAATATACTAATTAAGGATTCTGTACCAGACCATTAGCCCCCGTACCCGGAATACTCTTATAATACCAGCTATAATCAAAGGTCTTTGATTCAATGCCCAACGGATTGACACGTACAAATACATAATGCGCAGGATTTGTCCGCAGGTCAAGGAAAGGTACAAGTCCCTTTCTCACCCGGTTTTCAAATTCCTTATGGAAAGTTCTCCAGCGCGACAAATCCCATCTGCGTTTGTTTTCAAATGCCAGCTCGACAAAACGTTCTTTGCGAACATTCGCCTGAGTCAATGCAATGTCATCTTTGTGAGCCGCTCTTTTGCGGACCGCATTCAAAGCGTCTTGTGCAGCCTGTTTTTCAGCAGAAGTAGAGGTTGTCTTTTCGATAACAGCTTCTGCATAGTTGAGAAGAATTTCCCCATAACGGAAATCGATCCAAGGCTGTGTACCTTTACTCCATGCCTGCTCAACCGGACTTTCTATCTGCAAGAACTTCTTAAACAGGAATCCGCTGCGGGTATAATGTCCCAAAGTCGGATCGAATCCTGAATATTCCGTGCTTTTCTCCGCTCCGTAAGTATAATAGATCAGACCATCCTGTCCCTTCTCCGAAGCCTGAGTCCTATAATGATAACCGGAACCGTCAGCTTTCACCAGACCACCCTGGATAATGATCTTCGTACTTCCGAAGTTCTGTCCCGGGAATAACACCATGGCACTCAAACGGGCATCACGACCGGCAAATGCCTGGTAAGGTTTATCTATCGGGAAAGACAGGTATCGGGTGGATAAGTTAAATCCATTATAATCACTTTCATTTCCATCCACACGAGTGCTGATCGGCTTGGGTGTTCCGGTTCCGTCATCCGTATAATCTTCGAAAGAGTCGACAAAATCCAGTGTCGGATTCATACGACCGGGATAGAGATTCGGGTCGAGGATCATCTGACGGGGGCTGAACCAGACATCATAGTTATGTGCCAGAATGGTATTTGCAGCATAGGCCTTCATGAAGATAGGCTCTTTCAATCCGTCCAGACATTGGAAAGGTTGTTCAAATAACTTTTGATAGTTGGTTGTCGCTTCTTCCGGAGTAGCGGGGGAAGGTTTGTAAAGACCGAACTTACCACTATTCATGATTTCCTGTGAAGCTGATATACATTCATCATAATAATGATCAGCCGATATAACTTCTATACCTACCAGCTTCTGGTCAACAGCCGGACCAGAGAAAGAGACATAAGGCTGATGAGTAAACTTGGCAACGGAAGCTGCATACAGAGCTGCTCTTGACTTCAGTGCCAATGCTACCCATTTGTTCGCTCTCAGCACATCATTTTCATTCGCATCTCCAAAAAGCGATACTGCCTGGTCACATTCTTCCAAGACAAAGTCCCAAGTATCTTTCTCCGTATTTCTGGGGACACGCAGTTCTTCGATATTACCGTTATACTCCTGCGGTTCTTTAATGATAGGTACCCCACCGTATCTTTTGGCTAAGGCAAAATAGGTATAAGCTCTCAGGAAATGAGTTTCCGCATTGATCTCATTCTTTTGCTGTTCGGTAATACTGGTCAATGTAGGAATAGTAACCAACAGACTGTTTAAATCACGAATGAGTTTATAACCGTCTTCCCAATAATCGAACCACTCTTCTCCAAAGTCATTGTACTCCGGATGGATAGCCTCATCACAGAAATGAGCAGCCATAAAACCGGCATTATTCACATCCGTACCGACTCCCACATTGAAGCCGCGATTCGGTGAATAGGTAAAATCTTCGATAGGCAAACGACCGTACAGATTGGCCATATGTGCCTGTACTCCTTCCGGAGTAGAGAACAATTCATCCGCCGGAATTTTATTCTTCGGATCGATATCAAGCAAATCGCTACATCCGCCCAGCAGGAACATAGCTCCCAATAATAAATAACTATATATTTTCATAATCATCTTCTTTAAAAGTTCAAGGTCAATCCAAAGTTAAAGCTCTTATTCAGAGGATAATTCAAGCCGGCACTATAGTCTCCTTCAATCTTTTCCGGATCGAATGCCTTTACAAACGGGTCACAGACAGTAAACAGGTTATTTCCGTTCGCATAGATTCTTAAACTACCGATACCCAGTTTATGCATCAGTCGGGGACTGAAGGTGTAGCCGATCTCAATTGTTTTCAGTCTCAGATAAGAAGCGTTCTTACGCCATATCTGCGAATCCCTCGTATAGAACGATCCCATGTCCTGCTCCAGACGGATGGCCGGCCATTCTCCCGGTATCCATTCACTGTTCGCATCATACGGGTCGGACAGATGCCAACGGTCGTAGAAGTATTCGGGGGTATTGCCACCCTTGAAACAGAGCATCTTTGCGTATACCTCGTCAAACTGCACCGTGTACAGGGCAGAACCTTGAAAAAGAGCATAGAAGTCGAAGTTCTTCCAGGATGCTTCCACATTGAAACCATAGTGAATCAACGGGCTGCCGGACCAGAATAAAGGGGTCTTGTCCAGATCATTCACCACTCCGTCACCGTTTACGTCTTTCAGGATGTAGTCACCGGGAAGTTCCTTGGAATTTCCGTTATCCCCATTCTGAATCGGATATGTATTAATCTCGTCAAAGTTCTGGAAACGTCCGTCCGTCTGATACCCCCAGATAAAATCTCCCCAGCGGTTGGATGACTGGTTTCTCCATCTTTCCATACTGCTCTTGTAAGGACCGCTCTCTATATAACGGCGTTGGGTACGCGCCAAGTTAAAGTTACCGGATACACTGTAGTGGAAATCACCGATTTTGTTGGTATGAGTCAATGTAAATTCAATACCCCTCGTACGGTCGCCGTTCAGGTTTTCCTGTGGCAACTTGGAACCGAACGTATTGGGAAGAGAACCGTAACGGTCGGCCAACAGGCCGCTGCGGTCACGCTGATAAATATCAAACTCTACTGCGATCAGCCGGTTAAAGATTGAAAAGTCAATACCAATATTATACATATTCACTTTAATCCAGGTCAGATTCTTATTGATCATCACAGGAGAAGCTACTCCATTGGTATAATTTCCCTGGCTGAATACATATCCGCCACTGTTCAACGTGTAACCGGAGAAGTATTGGAACGGATCACCGGCATCTTGCCCCGAACGACCGGCAGAGAAACGAAGTTTCAGATTATCGACAAACTTGAAGTTGTCTTTGATAAAGCTCTCTTCCGAAATTCTCCATCCTACGGAAGCGGACGGAAAGAATGCCCATCTGCTGCCCGGAGCATATCGATAAGAACCGTCGTATCTGCAAGCAAGCTCTGCCAGATATTTGCCTTTATAATCATAGGTCAGACGCCCGATATGAGAAAGATAAGCCTGGTGTTCCGAGGAACCGGATACTTTCTGGTCAGATTCGCGTGCATTGTCCAGTTCACCGATTGTGAAAAAGTCAAACTTGCGCTCACCATTCATCCAGTTTGCTTTCTCTTCGCGTCTTTCGAAGACATAAGTAGCTCCGATGGTATGGTTGCCGAACGTTCTGTTATAGTTTGTCTGGAACTGCATATCCACCCGTTCCGATTCTCTGCGATTATCCTGGAGTAAAGCCGGATAGTTGGCATCTGCCGCCGTATACTCGCCCGTATATTCGCCATAGGTATATGTCTTAAAACCTTTCCGCGTTGCCTTATATCCGTAGTTATTGTAATCGTAGATAAAAGTACCTTTCACCTTCAGCCCCTTTACATAAGGAATATTATACTCTAATGCAAACTGTGTCTGCAAGTTCTTATTCCGCTCTTTAGCGCTGCCGGTATAATCGGCATCGATCATAGCTGCCGGATTAGGAACATAAGAGAAGTTATTATAATAATCCGGATTGTCATTGGCATAGATAGAAGTAGTCGGCGGATTTACACGCGTACTCTTAAATATATCATAGAAAGGAAACCAGGGACGGTTGGTGGTATCATAACGTCCGCCAAGATTGATACTGGCTGTCAGGTCTTTGGTAATCTTCAGACTGACATTGGAACGGAATGTATATTTATCATAAGTCAATGCGTTATTCTTCAACAAGCTGTTATCGGTGGCATAACCGAAACTACCGTAATAACTTACTTTGTCGGTACCACCTTCCAGGGACAGAGTCGTCAGGAACAGTGTGGCGTGCTTATTGAAAACGGCATCAT
>ERZ1673698.2574-NODE-2574-length-11847-cov-6.114484_pt1 | contig 11847 bp, 9 predicted proteins | sample MGYA00580228_ERZ1673698 | MGnify/ENA primary metagenome ERZ1673698 (study PRJEB41218, sample SAMN15661768) | gut metagenome | host: Homo sapiens | place: Canada: London | collected 2015-08-20/2019-03-30 | study: EMG produced TPA metagenomics assembly of... | reverse complement strand
CCTTCCGGTATCGGAGCGGCAGCTGTACCGGATTATCCGCCGCTGTGGAGTCGGAATCGCCAGAACAGGAGCCTACACCGGCCACGGAAGCGGTGAAATCATGATCGGATTTACAACAGCAAACCGCGTAGACACAAAGAGTACATGTGAGGTGGAAGCGTGCGCCCGGATAAAAGAAGAAAAAATCAACGAGGCATTTGAAGCAACGGCAGAGGCTGTGGAGGAAGCGATCCTGAACTCTATGGTAACCGCAAAAGAAAAAAGAGGCCTGGACGGAGCCAGATACCGCAGCCTTGCCGAATTTCTGGAAATACCGGGATTTCTGAAATAAATTATTTTTCCAGAACCATACGCCCCAGCTCGGAAATTTCACATCCGCCTTTTGTCCGGTGCACGATGAGATAACCGGCGGAAGAAAGCTCTCCGAGTACGGTGCGCAGAGCCGCTTCGGATACAAAGGTTTCTCCGTCGGCCAGTCCGTTTTTGATTGCCAGGCGGCCTGCTTTCGGATGCGTCGATACGAAAGAAAGAACCTGATATTGAAGGTCGGTGAGGGAAACGTCAGCCATCTGGCGGGAGCGGAGGTACGTCGGCAGATCGGAAAGCTGCAGCTTATGGCTGCTGTACCGGGTAAACAGGCTGCAGGACAGATTGTACAGCTCATGAATATTTCCGGGGTACGCATATTCCTTCAGAAAGCGCAGAAGCCCTTCCGAAAAGATCCGGTCGCAGGTCATATCGGTGTTGTGGAAAAACTGAAGCAGAAAGTAATTGAGAAGATCGGGAATATCCTCCCTGCGTCTGCGGAGCGGGACTGTCTGAAGCTCTGAAGCACTTAAAAGGTGAAAAAGTTCCCGCAGGAAGGTTCCTTTTTCTACTTTTTTGTAAAGGTTATCATCCGCAATGGCAATGATCCGCACATCGAAACGGCGGGTTTCCGGTGCGGAAAAGAAGTTACCATGAACATTGGTAAGAACATTGACCAGCAGATCCTGAATGGAAAGCGGAAAACGGTCCACCTGGGAAAGGACGAGTGTGCCATGATTGGTTTCGGCAAGAAGCCGGAGCAGAGAAGCTTCGGTCAGATCGTTTCCGGGAGAATGAAGAACGGAAAAAGGATAATGATGGCGGCGCGAAAAATTGTGGATCGCACGTGCGAGTGTCCGACGCTGTGTACCGCTTTCTCCCTGGATCAGAATCGGAAAATCAAAAAGTGCAAGATGTCTGGCCTGCGCCATCAGATTCTGGACGGAATCTGCGTGGGACAGGGAAAGCGAAAAGGTACGGGAGGAAGCAAAAAAAGTGCTTTCTTCCGTTTTTTCGTCTTTCGGAACCGACATTTCCGTGGATCTGCCCTCGGGAAGAAACGCAAGAAAAACAGGCTCTGTATCCGGAAAAACCATAGAGAGAACGCTTAACGTGATCTGTGTTTTCTGATCCGAAAGGAGAATAGTCCAGTCACCGTTGCGGTCGAAAGCCGTATCCGCGTAGGCAGGCGGAAAACATTCCGAAAAAGGCTGTCCTTCAAAGTTGGAGGAGGGAAGCGAGAAGGCATGTGCAAATTTAGTATTCATAAACTGAATGCGGCCATCCGCACCAAACAGACAGATGCCAATGGGAAGAGAGAACAGGATCACCTGCATGAGCTGTTCGGTCTGTACATAATTGGTATAGTAAGTTTCTGAGGTCTTGACGGTGTGAAGAATCTGATTGACATAATTGCGCGATACACGGTTTACGGTCTGCAGAGGAATGTTGAAATATTCGCAGAGCTGTAAAATAGTGGAAATATCGATGATACGGTTGCCGATATCCAGCACATTCGGAATGCGGGAAGGAACGAGCTGCGGCTCGCCGGCGGTGATAGCAAACTGAATGTCAGACTCGGTATCCTTGCATCCTGGATAAAACGGAACAAAGTCATATTGTGTGACGCCGCATTCCTCAAGCTGGGAAATGATAGCGAGCGTGGAATATCTATCATCGTTTACCAGATAGACACGTTCGTGCGGCGGAATCTGAATGATTTTATCCAGGAACATATGGTTGAAAACGCGGTCGCAGGGGAGCTGCAGAATGGAAGGGTCGATGGTAAGCGGAAAGTTTTCCATGGCGCGGGCGGTTGGAAAAAGGACGCACTGGTATCCCCGGAAGAGGGATGGGTCTGTGGCCTGTTCTCTTAAAAGGGTATTAAAGGTGAGATATTCACCGAGCACGGAGTGAAGATAAGACTGAAATTCGGAAAGCATTCGTTTCCGGGAAGAAATGATCAATACGTTGCCAAGTTTTTGTGTTCTGTTCATAAAGGGCCTCTTTTCCTGCTAAAAAGTGGTAATAGGTTAAAAATTAGGATAATTATACCATTTTTTACGAAAATAAACAACCTAAATGCAAAAAGACAAAAAAGAAAATAAAAAATCAGGAAGAATGCTTTGACATAGTAATGCATTGCAACTATAATACCGATTAAGCAAAGGGGCTGTAAAATAAAGGTAAGGCATCTTTGCTCTTTTTTATATCATGGTTCTGTTATCTGTGAAAAAAAGAACAAAGAAAAACAGCAGCATTTGCAGAAAAGGAGGAGACAACAATGAAAAAAAGACATGTAATGCGTGCTCTGGTTGCAGCAGCAACAGCACTGGCATTGACAGCATGCGGATCGACAGGTTCTTCTGACGCAAGTAAGAGCACATCGACAGCAGCATCAACAACGTCCGCTGCATCGACCTCATCCGGTTCGGAAGCAGATACAGAGAATGAAATCACGATCCCGGCAGGCGAGTCGGTATCCCAGGATTCAGATGTTACGGCAATGGTAGCTGTGGATTTTACCACCATGGATCCGATGGATACTTCCGATACACTTTCCGGTGGTGTACAGCGAATGATGATGGACGGTCTGTTTGGATTCGATGAGAATATGCAGATCATTCCGATGCTGGCAACCAGCTACGAAGCAAACGATGAAGCAACCGAGTATACGATTCATCTTCGTGAGGGCGTAAGCTTTACCGATGGAACTCCGTGGAATGCAGACGCCCTGATTGCAAACGTAAATAAATGGGCAGATAAGAGCCTTGGACTGAAACGTACTACATTCCTCTGCAATGTTCTGGATCATGCAGAGAAGATAGATGATTATACCGTTAAAATTTATTTAACACAGTCATTCGGTGCTTTCATCAGCAACCTGGCACATCCGGCTACGCTGATCATGAGCCCGAAACAGATTGAAGCAGGAGAAGATGCCTGTGCACAGGCACCGGTAGGAACCGGCCAGTACAAATTTGTTGAGTGGGTTGCCGGTGACCATATGAAGGTAGAGCTGAACAAAGACTGGTGGGGATATGACGCAGACGTCTGCGGCGGAACTGCTCTGGCAGATGCAGATGCAGGATTTAAGAGCATCACATTCAAACCGGTTGCAGAAAGTGCTACCCGTGTATCTGCAGTTCAGGCAGGTGACGCACAGATTATGTGGTCTGTACCGACCGAAAGCGTTGACACCTTAAAAGGTGACAGCAACGTATCCGTTGGAATGGGCGACAGCATCGCCGTATGGTACTTCTTCATGAATACACAGAAAGCGCCGTTCAACGATGTTAAGGTTCGTGAGGCAATGGCTTATGCAATCAACAAAGAGGCATATATCCAGGTCGTTATGAACGGTTACGGTTCTGTGGCAACTTCTATGGTAGGAGAAGAAGTACAGCACTACAAAGGAAATGATCCGTATTCCTACGATCCGGAAAAAGCAAAAGAGCTGTTAAAGGAAGCAGGATATCCGGATGGATTTACCACAACACTGATGTACAGCAACACGACAGCAAATCAGAAAAAAGCAGAGTTCTACAAACAGCAGCTTTCTGAGGTTGGTATTGATCTGGAATTGAACGGAATGGAAAGTGCCGTTCTGAATGAAAAGGTTCAGGGAGCTGACTGCGCAGGAGCAGATGCCGAGGTTGAATGCTACTTAAGCGGATGGTCTACTTCCACCGGTGATGCTGACTGGGGACTTCGTCCGATGCTGGCAACCGAGTCTGAGCCGCCGATGAGCTACAATGTCAGCTACTATGAGAATGAAAAAGTAGATCAGCTTCTCAAAGACGGTCTTGCAACTGCAGATGAAGACAAACGTGGTGAGATCTATGGAGAAGTACAGGATATCGTATGGAAGGATCTCCCGCTGCTCTGCATCGCAAGCGATAAAAACATCTGGGCAACCAGCAACAACATTACCGGAGTATATCTGTTAGGCGATGGAAGCATCGGTATGAGAAATGCCAGAATGGCAGCCGAATAACGGCAGACTGAAACAAGGATATGAAAAAGACCCCGGCGTCCTTCCATCAAAAGAGGGCGCCGGTTTCTTACAAACAGGAAAGCAGGCAGTGATCCGTGGGATTGTACCTGTAGGATAAGCATGAAAGTAGGAGATACAATATGCCAAAATATATACTGAAGCGTATTGTGGGTACGATCCCCACACTGATTATTGTTGTTACATTTGTATTTTTCTTTGTCCGCCTGATTCCGGGAGATCCGGCGAGACTCGTTGCAGGAGAGCAGGCAACACAGGATGACGTAGAGGCAGTAAGAGAAGAGCTTGGCCTCAATAAATCCATTCCGACACAGTATGTTACCTATGTGACAGGACTTTTAAAAGGAAATCTCGGAACATCCCTTCGCACAAAGCAGCCAGTTACAAAGGAGGTTGCGGGAAGATTCGGAAATACCGTTCGTCTGGCATTTGTCACATTGCTGTGGAGTTCGGTTGTGGGTGTGCTCTTTGGTGTGTGGTCCGGAACTCACAGGGGAAAATGGCAGGATTATACCGGAATGACGATTGCGGTCTCGGGTATTTCGCTCCCCTCGTTCTGGATCGGCTTTCTGCTGATTATGCTGTTTGCGGTAAAACTGCGAATTCTGCCGACAACAAGCGGAACGAGCCTGAAAAGTCTGATTATGCCGTCTATTACGCTTGGCGTCGGAATTGCAGCCGTGATCGCACGATTTACAAGATCCTCCATTATTGAGGTTTTAAAAGAAGATTATGTCAGAACAGCAAGAGCAAAAGGAATCAAAGAAAAGGTTGTGATCTGGAAGCATGTTTTCCGCAACTCCATGATCTCCGTCGTGACGGTTGTGGGTCTGCAGTTCGGCTTTCTGCTGGGAGGTTCTGTTGTCACAGAAACGGTATTTGCCTATCCTGGCCTTGGCTCCCTTCTGATTGAATCGGTCAATTACAGAGATTATCCGGCAATCCAGTCCCTGATTCTGATCTTTTCGCTGCAGTTTATCGTCATCAACCTGATTGTCGATATCCTCTATGCGGTTCTGAATCCGGAAATTAAACTTCAGTAGGAGATGAGTGGAATGAAAGAAAAGAAAAAAGTACAGACCGAGAACCAGGAGAGAATTAAAACTCCGTTTTCTGAGATGGTTCGAAAATTTAAAAAACAGAAAAATGCAGTAGTTGCGCTTTGCTTTATCATTTTCCTCATTTTCCTTGCATTTTTCGGAAGCAAAATTGTGCCGTATGGAATCAATGAGTATGATTACAATGCGATTCTGCAGGGACCAAGTATGAAGCACCTGTTTGGAACAGATGAGTTTGGACGGGATCTGTTTTCCCGTATCATCTGTGGAACCCGGATTTCACTTGCGGTCGGATTCGGCGCTGTTACGGTCGGTGCAGTCTGTGGTACCATTCTCGGACTTCTGGCCGGATATTACGGCGGATGGATTGATTCTATTATTATGAGAATCTGCGATGTCCTCTTCGCTTTTCCGGGACTGATTCTTGCAATCGCCATCGTGGCAATCCTCGGAAGCGGCATGACAAACGTTGTGATTGCGGTCGCTGTCTTTTCTACACCGACCTTCGCACGGCTTGTCCGAAGCAAAACGCTGACCCTGAAAAATTCCGTTTTTGTCCTGGCGGCACGGAACATCGGTGTTTCCGATGCGAGAATTCTGTTTCACCATATTCTGCCGGGAGCCATTCCGGACATCATTGTACAGTATTCCATGTCATTTGGATCTTCCATTCTGACGGCATCGAGCCTTTCCTTCCTGGGAATGGGAGCACAGCCGCCGACACCGGAATGGGGACTGCTTCTTTCCAACGGAAGAAACTATATGACGAGCGCAATGTATGTGACGATTTTCCCGGGTCTTGCGATTTTCCTTACCGTACTGAGCTTTAACCTGTTAGGCGACGGACTTCGCGATGCACTCGATCCGAAACTTTCCGATTGATAAGGAGGAGCAGAAGTGGCTACTGATAACGTACTTGAGATAAAAAATTTACATACGTATTTCTATACCGATGGCGGTGTGATCAAAGCAGTAGACGGTGTCGATGTGAAGCTTCGACGCGGCGCAACGCTTGGCATCGTAGGCGAGTCGGGAAGTGGAAAGAGCGTGACATCCCTCTCTGTGATGGGATTACTGGCTGGAACGAAAGGAAAAATTGCTGATGGCGAAATCCTGCTGGATGGCGATGACATTGTAAAGCTGACGAAGGAACAGCAGAGAAAGCTGCGCGGAAGCAAAATTTCCATGATTTTCCAGGAACCGATGACCAGTCTGAACCCGGTCATGAAGATTGGAGACCAGGTGGCAGAATGCGTTCTGCAGCACGAAAAAATATCAAAAAAAGAGGCACTGAAAAAGGCAGAGGACATGCTCCGGAAAACGGGTGTTCCGCGTGTGGAGCATATGATGAAGGAGTATCCGTTCCAGCTTTCCGGCGGCCAGAGACAGAGGGTCATGATTGCCATGGCACTTGTATGTAAGCCGGAAATCCTGATTGCAGATGAGCCGACGACTGCACTGGATGTAACGATTCAGGCACAGATACTGGATCTGATGAATCAGCTGAAAAAAGAGACAGGTACATCGATCCTGTTTATTACACATGATCTTGGTGTTGTCGCAGAGGTCTGCGATGATGTTGCCGTTATGTACTGCGGCCGCGTGGTAGAGCGCGGAGATGTAAAAACAATTTTCGCCAATCCGTCCCACCCGTATACGAAGGGACTGCTGGGATCGATTCCGAGACTGGGAGACGCCGGAAAAGAACTGAAGTCGATTCCGGGTAACGTTCCAAACCCGAAATATATGCCGAAAGGCTGCAAATTTGAGCCGCGATGTCCATACGCTTCGGAAAAATGCCGCGAGGAAGAACCGGGATTTTTCCAGATCGAGGAAGGCCATATCAGCAGATGCTGGCTCTGTGAAAGCGGACAGCTCAAAACAGATCACGTAGAGAAGGCAGGTGACTAGGATGTCGGATACATTACTTAGAGTAGAGGATTTGAAAATTTATTATCCGGTTGCCGGAAGCGGATTTGGGAAAAAGGAATTCGTCAAAGCGGTAGACGGAGTTACCTTTGAGGTGAAAAAAGGCGAGGTATTCGGAATTGTAGGCGAGTCCGGCTGCGGAAAATCCACGCTGGGAAGAGGGGTCTGCAAACTGGAAAATCTGACATCGGGCCATGTGTATCTGGATGGAGAAGATATTACAGAGTACAATGACCGGAGAATGCGTTCCATCCGGAAAAAGGTACAGATGGTTTTTCAGGATCCGTATGCGTCCCTGAATCCACGGATGTCCGTTTTTGACATCATTGCAGAGCCGCTGCTGGTGCATCATCTGTATCAGGATAAAGCGGATCTGGAAAAGAAAGTGCTGGATCTTTTGCACCGGGTAGGACTGGATGACTACCATGCAAACCGTTATCCACATGAATTTTCCGGCGGTCAGCGTCAGAGAATCGGAATTGCCCGTGCACTTGCGGTAGAACCGTCTCTGATCATCGCAGACGAACCGGTTTCGGCACTGGATGTGTCTATTCAGGCGCAGGTTCTGAATCTTTTAAATGAACTGAAGCATGATCTGGATCTGACCTACATTTTTGTGGCACATGACCTGAGCGTTGTGGAATACATCAGTGACCGTGTCGGCGTTATGTATCTCGGCAATTTCGTGGAGGTCGGAGAAAAAGAGAAAATTTACAGCAATCCGATGCATCCGTATACGCAGGCACTGCTTTCCGCAGTTCCGGTTCCGGATCCGATGGCAAAAAGAGAAAGAATTCTGCTTGAGGGAAGCATCCCATCCGCCCACAAGCCGCCGACAGGCTGCAAATTCCATACCAGATGTCCAAAATGCATGGAATGCTGCAAAACACAGGCGCCGGAGCGGTATGAAGTGGATGACGGACATTACGTATATTGTCATCTTTATGATAAAGAAAGAAGGGAACAGCAGAAATGAAGCTTTTTATCAGTGCAGATATCGAGGGCTGTGCCGGAGTGGCACTGACCGATGAAACACATAAGAAGGAAAGCGTATACCAGAGATTTGCAGAGGAGATGACCGAAGAGGTCGTTGCGGCATGCGAAGCAGCACATGAAGCGGGTGCGGATGAGATTGTCGTAAAGGACGGTCACGGAGATGCATCCAACATTGACCCGCTGAAAATGCCGGAGTATGTCACCCTGATCCGGGGAAAGAGTGGTCATCCGTATAATATGATGTATGGTATCGACGACAGCTATGACGGTGTACTGTATCTTGGATACCATGCACCGGCAGGAGATCCCAATTTTTCGATCAGCCATACATCGACAGGAAACAGCCTGTATATTCATCTGAATGGAAAAGTGATGAGTGAGTGCATGCTGAACAGCTATACAGCAGCATCACATCACGTACCGGTGCTGTTTCTTTCCGGAGATGAAGAGATCTGCCGTCAGGCCAAAGAACTGATTCCGGGCATTACGACAGTGGAAACGAAGCATGGTGTCGGTGCGGCAACGTGGTGCAAGGCGAAAGGAAAAGTGATATCCGAAATCCGGGAAGGGGTAAAAAAGGCAGTTGCCGGACAGAAAAAAGAGTGCCAGGTGGCTCTTCCGGAGCACTTTACATATGAGGTAACCTATAAAGACTGGAAAAAAGCGTACACGATGTCGTTTTATCCGGGAATGCAGAAGGTAGATACCTTCACAAATAAGCTGGAGACAGATCGCTGGATGGATATTGTCACAGCACACTGCTTTGTTGTATATTAAGAATATAAATCTGATAGAAAACCAAAGAAAAGAGGATAAAACAATGGATATAGAAATGTTTGGCAAGCTTTCCGATGCATTTGGACCAAGCGGATTTGAGGAGGATGTCATCCGTACCATAGCAGATTACTGCAAAGAATTTGATGTAGAAAATGACGCAATGAATAACCTGTATGTGCGGATGCCGGGAACAAAGCAGGATTCCCGTCCGGTTATCCAGCTGGATGCCCATCTGGACGCATGCGGTTTCATGGTACAGAATATCCAGGACAACGGATGCCTTGGCATTATCATGCTTGGCGGCTTTCATCTGACCAGCCTTCCGGCACATGCGGTATGGATCCGCACCAGATCCGGAAAAATGGTACATGGTATTATCTGTGCAAAACCGGTTCATTTCATGACAACAGCGGAACGCAGCAGTCAGACTCTGGAAATTGAAAAAATGTATGTGGATGTCGGAGCAACCAGCCGCGAGGAGGTTGAAAATGTTTTCGGAATCCATATCGGTGATCCGATGATGCCGGATGTAACCTTTGAATACGATGCAGAGCATGAAATCTGCTTCGGAAAAGCATTTGACAACCGGGCCGGCTGCGCATGCATCGTAGATACGATGAAACAGCTGGAAAAGGAGCAGGCTTCTCTTGCGGTTAATGTTGTCGGCGCCTTTGCAGCACAGGAGGAGGTCGGAACCCGCGGTGCTGTGGTAACGAGCCAGATTGTAAAACCGGACCTTGCCATTGTATTTGAGGGATCTCCTTCCGATGACTTTTTCATCAGCGCAGGACAGGCACAGGGCTGCATGAAGAAGGGAGTTCAGATTCGTATTCTGGACAACAGCTATATTTCCAATACGCAGTTTATTTCACTGGCCGAGGAAGTAGCAGAAAAATGCGGCATCAAATACCAGGAGAGTGTAAGAAGAGGCGGAAGCACAAACGCAGCAAAAATCAGCGTGACAGGAAAAGCAGTTCCGTGTCTGGTGCTTGGTGTTCCATCCCGCTATGCGCACAGCCATTATAATTTCTGTGCAAAAGAAGACCTGGAGGCAGCAAGCGCAATGGCAGCTAATGTCATTCGTGCTTTAGATGAGGAAAAGATCCGTCATATCTGCCATCAGGATGTACTGTAAAATATTCGATAACGAAAGAAAAAGAATGCCGGAAGCGGGTTCACAGGAAAGGTGAAGCCGTTTTCGGCATATCTGGTAAAAAAGGAGAGTTTACAAGTGAGAAAACCGATCATTGGAATCTTGGGAAATACGTATAAAACACAGCCGGGACTTTTTTCAAGTGCGGAGAGAATGTATGTCAACAGCGATTATATCGAATCAGTTCTGAACAACGGCGGAATTCCGATGGCAATTCCGGCAGTTGCCATGAAAGCGGATCCGGAAGGCATACTTGCTGTGTGCGACGGAATTCTGGTTCCCGGCGGAGAGGACTTAAATCCGTGGTATTATGGGGAAGAGCCAAAACCGCAGATCCAGACCATCCGCCCGGAGATCGACGAGGCATGGTTCGCACTTGGACGGGCAGCAAAAGAGATGGGAATGCCCATGCTTGGCATCTGCAAGGGAATTCAGTTTTTAAATGTCCTGTGCGGCGGTGATCTGTACCAGGATATCTATACGCAGAAGGAAACCACAATTCTGCATCTGCAGTCCCTGGAGAGGTCTTATCTGCATCACCATGTGGAAATTAAAGAGGGAACCCATCTGGCAGAAATCCTCGGGGCGGGAACCCATGCGGTAAACTCCATGCATCATCAGGCAGTGCGTACGCCGGGAGAGGACATCGTGGTTTCAGCAACGGCGCCGGATGGAACCATCGAGGCGATAGAAAGCCGCAACGGACAGATTGTGGCCGTACAGTGGCATCCGGAAGGGCTGATCCACTCAGCGCCGGAGATGAACCGCCTTTTTGCGGATCTGGTAGAAAGAAGCAGTAGATACAGAGAGAAAAGGTAACGATTTGGAACCATGTAAAAGGAAAGAAAAACCGGGATGGGACTTTTGAACCGTTACGAAAAAATAAGAATGGATAAAGATGCGATTCCAAAAGCAGAGAGCAGGAATCGTTCGGGAGGCAAAAAAAGAATGAACAGAACAATAAGAGTATCGGCGGCGGGTGATATTCTGATTATGAAACGGCTTCTGCCGGGATATCAGGATGTTTTGCCGATTCGCGAATTTCTGATGCAGGGAGAGGTTCGGATGGCGAATCTGGAAACGACGATATCGGACGGCAGCTGTTACGCATCGGCGTATTCCGGCGGAACATGGCTGACGGCAGATGCGAAGTGTCTGGAAGATACCCTGCGTTACGGTTTTAATTTTCTTGGAATTTCGAATAATCATACGATGGATTATTCCTACGAAGGACTTGCATCTACGATCAGCGAACTGAAAAAAAAGGATGTGGCATATGCCGGAGCAGGCAAAAATCTTTACGAAGCATCGCGTCCTGCCATTCTGGACACAACGGCGGGACAGATTGCGGTGATTGATATCTGTTCTACGTTTGAGAATGCAGCCAGGGCGGGAAGCCAGACGGAACGGCAGCCTGGCAGGCCTGGCTTAAATCCGCTGCGTTTTTCGGAAAAATATACCATTACGGAAAAACATGCGCAGGATCTTGCAAAGATTGCAGAGGTGACCGGAATCAACGGACTGCGGGATCTGCACCGGCAGGAGGGATTTATCGCTCCGCTTCCCGAGGGTGTCATGGAATTTGGCGGGAAAATGTTTGAAATCAGCAAGGA